>JABLTT010067504.1_pt1 | contig 16462 bp, 14 predicted proteins | sample 7160061 | NCBI WGS metagenome assembly JABLTT01 (sample SAMN14651232, study PRJNA627086) | human gut metagenome | isolation source: feces | host: Homo sapiens
CCGGTCAACACCACACGGTCGCCGCGATGCAGCCGGAACCGGACGCCTCCGTTGCCGCCATGTCCGCGGCCGGACATCGGCGCCGGCGTCGTGGAGCGGACCACGGGCCTGCCCAAGACGACGTCGTGCTGCGCGTCGCCGCTGAAGGCGTCCGCCGATGAACGGTGGCGGCCGTGATGTGTGCTGTTCCGATCCTTGCGATCCTTGCGATGCTTGTTGGGGATGCGGGATTGATCGGGTGCATCCGCGGATGTGCCGGAGTCCGGGGATGCACCGGAATCCGGTTGAACGGAAGAAACATCGTCGGCGTCATGATGCGGCGCAGCAGGGGAGTGCCGGCGCGCGTGTCGCCCGGTGGCGGCGTCGGAGAACGGTGGAACGGCTATCGCACGGTCGATCATGTCCGGCTCGATCGACAGCAGCGCGCCCACCTGCCGCAGCTCACGCTCCTCGTCATCGGTCAGACGCCCGTCGATCCACGCTTCGTCGGCCGCGTCGGCGAAATACTGTTCATGGATGCGCAGGCATTGCTCGCGTGTCAGTCCCAACTCGCGTGCCGTGTCCACCAACGCGTTCTTCTCATGCTCGCTCAGCCGCGCGTCGATCAGGCATTTGTCGAGCAGCGCCACATAGTCGGCTGCGGCGTCCAGCATCGCCGCATCATGGTGCCGATACCGCGCCGCACCGGGGTTGCCCGACTGCAAACGGTTCAGGAACGGTGAGACCGGTCGGTGCGCGGCATGGCTCTGGCGCGGCACCCACGGATGCGGCCGCTCCTCGATACGCGGCCATTCCAGTTCGGCGGCCAGCCGCAACGCCGGCCTCCATCCCTCCCAATCGGGAATGCCGTGCAGGAACCCGCTGAGCAGCAGCGCGGTCGCATGCGCGTCGCCGAGGGCGCTGTGGGCGTCGGTGTTGCGGATGCCGAGTTCACGGCAGCAGTCGTCCAGGCTGCGCAGTCCCAGGAACCGGTTGCTCAGCCGCAGCGTGCAGATCGACGTCGTCCGGTCCACTGGCGTGGTGTAGCCGATCCGGTTGTATTCGGCGTTGAGGAATCGGGAATCGAACACCGCGTTGTGCGCCACGAACACGTAACCGTCGAGCCAATCGCGCAGTTCCGCGGCGATGCCCGCAAAATCAGGCGCATCCATCAGATCGGCCGCGTGGATGTGGTGCAGGTTCTGCGCACCCAGATCGCGCTGCACGCGGATCAGCGTCTCCGCCTCGTCCTCCAGCGTGCCGTCCGGCGCCACATGCACGATGCCGACCTCGATGGCGCGGTCGCCGCCCATCGGATTGATGCCGGTGGTTTCGAAGTCGACGACGGCGAACCCCTTCGGCGTGCGCTGAACGCCCATGCCACGCTCCTTGCCTGGTATCGGTTGTGCTGCGGAGGATTATGCATCCAGCATAGTCGGGAAACGGGCGGGGCGGCCTCCAAGGACACGGGACTTTTCCCGTGGGCGTATCCTCGGCGCGGATTTGGGACATGCCGGGCCCGGACGTCGAGGCTGCGCTACGATGTGCGGTAACGCTACCGCAAACAAGGAGGTAAGTCGATGGCGGGTGCCGCATCCTGTGGATCACTGAACGCGCCGGGACTGGGATTGCCGCTGAAGGCGACCGTCCCGGACGCCAAGGGCGCGCTGCCCAAACAGATGTTCATCGGCCGTGGGCCGGTGTCGGCCAAACTCAGGCAGCGGTTCACCACCGACCTTGAATCGATCGCGATGCTGGCGATTCTGCGGTCCTCGAACACGGGGCTGACCGAGAGCAGACGGTTCCCGGAGATTCTGGTGTTGGGGCTGCATGTGCCGGGCGGGGGAGCGGTGCCGGTCGAGGTGATCGACCACATCGCCGCACAGAGGCCCGGCGGCATCGTGTTCGTCTGCGTGCGCGACGGCGGCCCCCTGACCGATCCCGCCAGCGGGCAGACCGTCGAATCTGACGTGGAGCAGTGCGCGCTCGCCGTCCGCCGGAATGTGCCGGTCAAGCCCGGGCATACGCCAATCACCAAGGTTCATGCCGGAGCATGGAGGCCGGCGACGGACGTGCATTTGACGGTGCACGGCACCACGATGGAGGAGTTGTGGGATTCGCTGTGCGCGCAGGTCATCGCCGACGACGTGGACGGCTCCGACATCGACAAGCGCATTGCGGCGCGTGAACGGGCGGTTTTTCTGGCGGCCGAGTATGCCAAGGCCGAAGCGGCGCACGGCAGGGCCAAAACCACGGAACAGCGCAACGCGGCCTACGGCAAGATGCTGGCCATCCGCAAGGAGCTGGCGCAGCTTAGTGTATGAACGCCGTATCCGTAACGTACGGCGTTTGCGGCGGTTCGGCCCATCCGCATTGTACGGGTGGCGTCGCCGCCAGCCGGAATCATATACGGGCGGTTCAGCCGCGGACGAGCTTGATCTTCTCGATATCGTCGCGGTGCGAGGCGCGGTACAGCACGAATCGGTTGCCGATCACCTGCACAAGCTCGGCACCCAGACGCTCGGCCAGCTCCTCGCCGGCCTCCTTGGCGGTCAGGCCGGAGCCGTCCAGCACATCGCATTTGATCAGCTCGCGCTTCTCGATCGTCTCATCGGCCTGTTTGACGGCTGCATCGGACAGGTCGTTCTTGCCGACCTGGATGATCGGGTTGAGATGATGGGCCATCGCCTTGAGCTGCTTGATCTGCTTCTTCGTCAACGTCATGATCGTATGTGCCTTCCTGCCGTGGTGGTTCGTACCCGAGTGCGGCCGGCGGACCATGGCCGATGTCGGATCGTACAAGTATGCAAACGCCCATCTACGGTACGCGAAGGGGCGGAGAATCCCGGCGATAATCCGGCGGATGTGCGATAATGCCGGTGATATGCAGGGGAACCCGCGCGGGTTGAGAAAGGCTTCGGGCCTGACCCTTGGAACCTGTTGGCTGACACCATCGTAGGGAGACATCACATGACCGACAACACCGTACCGTCGTTCGACACCGCCACCATAACCCTGGAGCACGTGCCGCCGTTCGCGCAGCGGATGCGCGAGGCCGCCGACCTGGTCTGGGAGCAGGGCTACCGGCAGCCGTTCATCCGTGAACTCGGCGAGGGCACGCTGAAGCGCGAACGCTTCGCGTTCTACCTGCTGCAGGATTTCCGATACCTGACCGAGTACGCCAAGGTCCACGCGCTCGCGGCCACCAAAACCGACGACCCGGAGATCATGGCGTTCATGGCGCAGGTGCAGTCGAACATCTTCGCCGTGGAAAGCAGCGTGCACCGCGCCTACATGGCCGGCTATGGCGTCACCGAGGAGGAGATGCTCAACGTGCGGCAGTCGGCGTTCGCCCGCGCCTACACGTCGAACATCCTCACCATCGCGTATTCCAAGCCGCTGATCGACATCCTCGTGGCCGTGCTGCCGTGCGCCTGGGTGTACGCCGATTACGGGCAGCGGCTGTCCCGCGAGTTCGCCGACACCCTGGATGCCAACCCGTACAAGAGCTGGGTCGACATGTACAAGACCGACGAGTTCTGGCAGGGCTCGGTGTGGCTGATCGACCACATCGAGCGGCTTGCCGCCGACCTGCCGGAGGAGCGCAAGCAGGAGCTGGTCGACATCTTCGTCGCCGGTGTGGAGAACGAATACATGTTCTGGGCCAGCGCCTATGACATGCACTACTCGTGGAAGCCGGAGTGGGACCGCTGACCGTGCGCAATGCCTCCCGGCATGATGCGGCCCGGTGAACCGTATCGGATGGTTCGCCGGGCCGCGGACATGCCGGGATGAGCGCGTCATGCCGGCTGCGGCGATGCCGGGTCAGTCGTCGATGCCCATGCGGCGTTCGAGCGAATCCTTGGCCTGATCGATCTGATCGTCGACGACGTCCAGCCGGTCCTCCAACGACCACATGGTGTTGCGGTCGATGGTCTTGGCCCGGTGCGCGTCCTCGATCTGGTCGTCCAGTCGGTCGATCTCATCGTCCAACGCCTCCAACGGTCGCGTGGCGTCGAAATACGCCTGCGGACGGTCGGCGGGGGCGGAGGGCACGGCCACGGCATCGGCCGTGGCCACCGCGTCGGCCGCACGGGACTCCAGGTCGGCGATCGCCGCGTCGAACCCGGCCTGATCGGTCGGCGCAGCCGGGGTTGAAGCGGAGGAACCGCCATCCGTGGCCGTTCCGGAGTCGGACGACGTGGTCCCGTCGCTGGCGGACGAGCCGGTGGAACCGGCCCGGAGGTCCTCGATCTCACGTTGCATGGTATCGAGGCGGTGCAGGATCTCGTCGGTGGCGTCGTCGCGGCCGACGCAGCCGCCCAGTGCGGTGGACAGGGCGGCGGTCAGGCACAACGCGGCACCGATGCTACGTAGTGTCTTGCTCATGGAAACCAGTGTAGCCGAGCACGGCCCGCGCTATGGCGTATGAATCACAGATTGCGGATCTCGGCGCCGAACGGCCACAGGGCCAGCTTGGCCATCTTGAACGACTGCAGGCCGAACGGGATGCCGATGATGGTGATGCAGTTCACCAAACCCGCCGCCACATAGCCCAGCGCCATCCACCAGCCGACCAGGATCACCCACACGATATTGACAAGCGTCGAACCGATGCCGCCGCCGTAGTCCACGGTCTTGCCGAACGGCGTCAGCGTCAGCGTGGCCATCTTGAAGCATTGCAGTCCCAGCGGGATGCCGATGATGGTGATGCACAGCACCAGACCGACCAGCGCCCAGCCGATCGCAATGCACAGGCCGCCCAGCAGGATCCATAGGATGTTGCCTAAGAGTCTCATGTCTTAAGCATACGCATCGGGCGCCGTACTTCGCCATCAGGGGATACCCTGAACCGGTCAGGGCATCTGAAGCGCCATCAAGGCGAACAGATAGAGCACGGCCACGGTGATGAACAGCAGATCGCGCCGGCGTACGCGCATCTGACGCCAATGCGTGCGAAGCGCACCCTCCTCATAGCAGCGTGCGTCCAAGGCGAGCGCCAGATTGTCCGCATGACGCAGTGTGCCGGCGAATACCGGCACCACAATCGCCGTCAGCGCACGCAGGCGTTTGGCCGGGGAGCCGGTTTCGATGTCGCCGCCGCGCGCCGACTGCGCGTCGATGACCGCGTGCGCCTCGCGCGCCAATGTGGGCAGGAACCGCAACGCCAGGCTCAACACCAGGGCGATCTCCTGGGTATGCACGCCGAACCGTCGCAACGGTGAAAGCAGCGACCCGACGGCATCGGTGAGCGCGGTTGGCGTGGTGGTCTCCATCATGACCACGCCCAGAACAATGACAAGCGCGAATCGCAGCGTGTACAGCGCCGCGGTCTGCACGCCGCCCGTCGTGATGGTCAGCGGTCCCCATGCGGCCAGCACGTCGCCGCCGCGCGCGAAGAAGAGGTTGAGCAGTCCCATCACCACCAGCATGCTCAGGATCAACCGCACCGCGGCGAGCAGCCGCAACGGGTTCAGCCTGCCGACGGCGATGATCCCCGCGGTCAGCGCGGCCGCCAGCCCCAGCTGCCACGCGTTCGAGATGGCGAACGCCGTGAACATCAACACCAGGAACGTCACCATCTTGACCCGTGGGTCCAGGGTTCCCAACGGTCCGCTGCCTTCCGCGCCGGTGCGGGCGGACTGCGTGTGCGGCGGCTGCCCCATGGTGATGATCCGGGCGCCCATCACCGCGGCTTCGGCGGCGGAATGCGTGATGACCAGCACGGTGACGCCTTGGGCGCGCAGCGTGCGGACGAGATCATGGATCCGTGCGCTGGCCCGGGCATCCAACCCCGCGGTCGGCTCGTCCATGATGAGCACATCCGGCCGGCAGGCGAGGACGCCGGCGATGGCCGCCAGCCGTTGTTGGCCGCCGGACAGGGCGAAGGGGGAACGGTCGGCGAGATGGCCGATCCGCAGCAGCTGCAACGCCCACTCGACGTGCTCGCGCACCGCGGCCTCGGGCAGCCCCTGATTGCGCGGCCCGTAGGCCACATCCTGCGCCACCGTGTCGGCGAACAGCTGCCGTTCCGGATGCTGCATCACATAGCCGACGTGCCGGCGTAACGCCCGCCGCTGCGTACGGGAGGCCATACGCGGTTTGCGTACATGACCGGTTCCGGCTGTACCTGATCGGCGTTCTCGTGCGGTATCGCGTCGGCCGCCACGGGCGAGCGCGACCGGGACCCCCGCCACGGTGATCGATCCGTCGCCCGGCCGTTCCAGCGCGCACAGCAGGCGTGCCAGCGTGGTCTTGCCCGCGCCGGTGTGCCCCATCAGCGCCACGGTCTCGCCGCGTGCGATGCTCAGCGACAGGTCGTCGATCACCGGCGACGTCTGGCCCGGGTACGTGAAGAAGACATGCTCGACGGCGATGATCGGTTCGGAATCAGGCTGCGGTTCGTCGCCGCCGTCGGAGTGCGGGTGCGGTTGGTCGGCTGAAGCGGCACGGGCGGCGTCGTCACGACGCGGGCGCCCCTCCGATACGATCCGCCCGGATTCCATGCGGATGACGCGATCCGCCCGCAGCGTTTCGTCGGCATGGTGGGTGATATGCACGATGGTCACGCCGCGCGCCTGCAGGCTGTCGAGAACCGCCATGACCTCGGCCCGGGCGGCCCCGTCCAGCATGGCGGTCGGCTCGTCGAACACGACCATCACCGGATGCATCGCCATCGTGCCCGCGATGGCGATGCGCTGCTGCTGGCCGCCACTCATCACCGTCGGATCCGCGGCTCGCGACTCGGTCATGCCGACCGCTTGCAAGGCCTCGGCGATGCGCCTGCCGATGTCGGCATGCGCAATGCCGAGATTCTCCGGGCCGAACGCCACATCGTCCTCGACCACCGTGGTGACGAGCTGGTCCTCGGGATTCTGGAACACCGCGCCGATGCCGCGGCGCGCCCGGCGGTAGGCATCCGGATCCGGGCCGGCATCGCCGTCGAACACCCGTTCGCCCAGCACCGTGACGGTGCCCGCGTCCGGGGCCGCAAGCCCGGCGACGATCCTCGACAACGTGGACTTCCCCGAACCGTTCGGGCCGACGATGCACACGCGCTCGCCGGCCCCAACGGTCAGATCCACGCCGTCCAACGCCCAGGTCGCCCCGTTGCCGTAGCTGAAACGGACGCCGCGCAACGCCACGGCGACGTCGTCGGTCGGCTGCACGGTCATCGGTCGAGCGGTCATCGGTTGAGCAGGTTCGAGATCGGCTTGTAGATCAGGAACGTCACCACGCCGTGCACCGCCAGTTTGGCCAGGTTGAACGGCAGCAGCGCCGGTACGATCATGGCCGCCACCTGTTCGACCGTCATATCCGCGTAGATCGGCGTGACCAGCAGATTGCCGATGATCGCCACCGCCAGCGCCACCACGGCGCCCGCGATGATGCCGATCAGCGCGCCACGGCGTGTGCGTAGCCGATGGTAGATCAGCGCGGCGGGCACACTCATCGCCAGCGCCACGGCGATCGCCATCAGCGAACCCCACGGATCGGCGAACACATGCGGCACGAAGCCGAGCACGCTCACCAGCACCGCCGCGGCCGGACCGTACGCGAAACCGGCCACCAGGCAGACAATGCCGGACGGGTCGTACTTCAGCCACGGCACGCCCGGAATCAGCGGGAACTCGATGAAACTGACCGCCATCGACAACGCGACGAACAGCGCGTACACGGCGATGCGGCGTGTGGACCAGCGTCCCGAATCGGCCACGCCGGTGGCATGCGTCGAAGCGGACGACGCGGACGGGACGGATGTGGAATGGGTATCGGTATGCGAAGACACGCTCATGCGAGCACCTCGTTTCTTCCATCCGGACTGTAACCGTTGGCTCCGGAATCGCACCGGATCAGCCGCATTCGCGGGTCGCGGGCTTCGGCGGCCACCGTTATGAACCCCGGTTGTGCCGTTACCGCCAGTAAGGAATTGCACCTTCCCTGAAACTTGCGTTTCCATTCGTACAGCCACCGCGGGACGAACGGCGGCGGTGCGGCCGCATGCCGGACGATGCGCGCGACGGTTGCCCGGTGGCGACGGTGGGTGCAACAATGGAGGACATGACTGTACGCAAGAAGAACAGCTCGCAGACGCGACATGCCGAGAAGCCGGCGATCGAGAAGCTGGCGATCGTGTGGTGGTGACCTACAAGCGGCAGGAGCTGCTGCACACCCTGTTCAAGTCGCTGCTGGACCTGACCCAGGCGCCGTGACGCATCATTATTGTGGACAACGAGCACAGCGACGAGACGCGCGGCATTGTCGAGGGGTTCGCTGCCGATGTCAAACGCCAGTGGGGCGATACGGTGCCCGACCTGAGCGGCAACGGGGGGCGCGTGGTGTATGCGCCGCAATCCGACAACCTCGGCGGCGCGGGCGGGTTCTCGGCCGGTGTGAAGAAGGCGTACGAGCTGGGCGCCGCCTGGTTCTGGGTGATGGACGACGATGTGGCCGTGCTGCCGGACGGCATCGAGAAGCTGGCGAAATGGACGAAGCGCCACGAGGTCATCCAGGGCAGCCGATACGACTACGACGGCGGTCCGTTCTACTGGCAGTACCAGTTCATCGTGCCGTTGGGCATCCCCAACCCGATCGCCCCGGCCGCGTTCGGCAAGGCCGGGTATCGGGTGATGAACACGCTGTGCTTCGAGGGAGGCCTGTTCAGCAGGCGGATCGTGGAACGGATCGGCCTGCCCGATCCGCGGTTCTTCATCTACTGGGACGATACGATGTACGGGTATCGGGCCAGCAAGGTCACCAATCCGATCGTCGTGCCGGACGTGGTGCTGCGCCGCACGCGCGAGATCGGCAACTGGGATATCGCCGGCGTGCGCCAGCTGAACTCCACATCGGATATGAACCGGTACCATATCATGCGCAACCGCGGGTACATGGCCCGGTATTTCATGGCATACGGCGATTTCCGCCCGTTCCTGTTCGCCGTGGGCACGTTGGCCACGGCCGCCAAGGAGGTCATCCGCCTGGTGGCCGTGGACCGGGAGCATCTGCGCACCGGTCTGGTGCAGATCGCCAAGGGCTGGTGGGATTCGCGCAAGCTGCTGCACGACCCCACCTGGCAGCCCATGCCTCCGCTTACCGGTGAATGAACAACCCTCCGTCGCCCCACGCCCAGGTTCCGGAGCCTGCGCCGATCTGGAAATGCAGCTTGGCGATGCCCAGATCGTTGAGCGCCTGACCGCTTTCCACATTCGGGTCGATCATCGCCGCCGCGGTGTCGTCGTCGGGGTTGTATGAGAAGACGATCGGCTGGCGGTTCATCGCGCTCGGCGCCTTCATCGCGGCCTGCACGCCGGCCTTGAACCAGTCGGGCGCCGCGGCGCGCGCCTCGTCGCCCATCGGCGCGGTGAACTGCTCGTAGGTCTTCGACTCGCGGTGCGCATCGCGCATCGCGGCCAGCTCGGTATAGCTCTTCGCCATGCGGTCGAAGTGCCGTTCCGGATACCCGATGACCACGCCCAGATACAGCTCCTCGCCGGCGGACAGCCGGCAATGGCGGGCCGCTTCGCTGCGGTCCCAGCTGCCGCCGACCCAGCAGGTGCCCAGGCCCCGCAACGTGGCCGCCAGTACCACGCGTTCGGTGTAGAAGCCGGCGCGCTCGCGGGCCTCGTCGTCGTCCTTCGGGCCGACGACGGCCAGATAGTTCGCGGCGTTGTTCAGGTGTTCGGAGGCGTTGGCGCCGGCGAACACGGCCGGCTGGTCGCGCACTAGCTGGATGTGCGCATCGGCGAGCATGTTGACCGCGTCGATGGTCATATCGAGCTGTCGGGCCGTGTCGTCGTCGATCGGGTCGGGGTCGTAGGAGCGGATGGATGTGCGGATGTTGATCGCGTCGATCAGTTGTGTATGTTCTGCCATGGTTCCATTATCGCGCGCCGGCATCGCTGGCGATGCGTTTCGCCAACGGTTGATCCTATCGCCGGGCCGGTGCCCCTTTCATCGTGTTCCCGGCTCGGAGGCGGACCGATTATGTCGCTGGAACGACAGTTCGTGCATACGTTTGCATTGCATGGTGTGTTGGCGTGCGTGTCGGTGCGGGCACGCGATAGAATGCGGGTACCGGGTTAACCACCAAACCTTCTACGAGAGAGGTCAACGATGATTGAAACAGCACAGGCGTTTGGCGTGGATATCGGCGGCTCCGGTATCAAGGCCGCACCCGTCAATCTGGAGAAGGGCGAGTTCGCCGAACCGCGACTGAAGATCCTCACCCCGGAAGTATCGACCCCGGAGGCCGTGGCCGCCATCGTGCGTCAGCAGCTCGACCATTTCGAAGTGCCCGAGACCGCACCGGTCGGCATCGCGTTCCCGGCCCCGATCAAGCCCGGCAGGCCGCTGGACTTCATGGCCAACCTCGACCAGTCCTGGATCGGCGTGGACGTGACCGCCGTCTTCTCCGAGGCCTGCGGCCGTCCGGTCGTTGTGGTCAACGACGCCGACGCGGCCGGTCTGGCCGAACAGCAGTATGGTGCGGCGCAGGGCCAGAACGGCCTGGTCATCGCCACCACGCTGGGCACCGGCATCGGCACCGCGCTGATCTACAACGGCGTGCTGATCCCGAACAGCGAGCTCGGCCACATCGAACTGCCGAAGGGCAAGGGCGACGCCGAGAAGTACGCCGCCTCCTCGGTGCGCGAGCGCGAGGACCTCGGCTACAAGAAGTGGGCGAAGCGCCTGACCAAGTACTACGGCCTGATGGAGAAGTACTTCAACCCGGACCTGTTCGTGGTCGGCGGCGGCGTGAGCCGTCAGAGCGACAAGTTCCTGCCGTACATCGACATCAAGACCCCGATTGTTCCCGCCAAGCTGCGTAACGAGGCCGGCATCGTCGGCGCCGCGTTCTACGCCAGCACCAAGCAGTGACGTTCCTCACTGAACGTTGATGATAACGCCGTCCCGGATGAAGGGGCGGCGTTATCATTTGGACGCAGTGAGTTGGCGATGCTGCATCATAGGGCTTGAATCAGGGCTGCCGGCTGCCGGCTGCCGGTCGCCGGCTGCCGGTCGCGGCGTGTACAGTGGAGTCGTGCGTTTCTCATCCCGTGTCGACATCAGCGAACCCAATCCCATCGCCCAGGCCGAGGCCGTGGCGCGCCGCAACGGCATCGCCCTCGGTAAGCTGAACGATTCGAATCCCACACGCCACGGCCTGGCCCCGGTGCAGGTGCCGGGAACGTACGCCGCCGACCCGCGCGGCGACCGTACGGCGCGCGAGGCGCTGGCCGCGTTCCTGACCCGGAGGTCGTCGGACGGTCCACGTGAGACGGACATCCGCCATGCGGACAACGCCGGTGTCCGCTCGGACATTGCGGATGCAGCCGACACCACGCACCGGAATGATGTCGCCGGTCTTGGCATTCGCCCCGTCGATCCCGACCATCTGTATCTGCTCAGCTCCACATCGCAGGCGTATTCGTGGCTTATCAAGCTGCTGTGCGACGCCGGCGACGCGGTGCTCGCGCCGAAACCCGGCTATCCGTTGATCGAATCGATCGCGCGCCTGGAATGCGTGGACACGATCGAATACCAGCTGCAATACGACGGCTCCTGGTTCATCGACACGGCGGAACTCGAAGCCCTGCTTGACGGCGCGGACGGCGGCCGCATCCGCGCGCTGGTGCTGATCAACCCGAACAATCCGACAGGCTCCTATGTCAAACCGGCGGAACGTGAGGCCATCGTGGCGATGTGCCGGGCGCATGACGTGGCGCTGATCGCCGACGAGGTGTTCTACGACTACGCACTGGAGCCGTTCGATGGCAACGCTCGACTGGCGGGGGAGCGTGGCGTGCTCACCTTCGCGCTCGACGGATTCTCGAAGATGCTGGCGGCCCCGCACGCCAAGGTTGGCTGGATCCAGGTGTCCGGCCCGGCGGAAGACGTCGCTGAGGCGATGCGCCGACTCGACGTCATCGCCGACGACTACCTGCCGATGAGCGATATTATCGCCGGGCGGATTCCAGAGCTATTGGAGGCCGCACCCGTGCAGACCATGCACGTGCGGGAACGCGTGCTCGGCAATCTGACCACGCTCCGACGCCTGCTGGCCGATGATCCGCTGGGGGTGACCTCGCTGCTGCGATCGGAGGGCGGCTGGAACGTGCTGCTGCGCGTGCCGTCCGTCATCGATGAGAACGAGCTGGTGCTGCGGTTGATCGCCGTCCATCGGCTGACCGGCCAGCCGGGATATTTCTTCGATATGGCGTCGAACGGGTACCTGGCGGTTTCGCTGCTGCCGGAGCCCGACGAGTTCGCGCGCAATATCCGCGCGGTGCTGGATACCGTGGCCGATATGATGGCGTAACCCATCCGACGGCATGGTCCGGCGGGGATATACCAGTGCGGTTACCGTTGCGCCTTGGCGGCCTCGAACTTGGCTCGGACCAGATCGTTGTAGAAGGCCACGGCGTCCGCCGGCGCGCCATCGAACACGATGCGGTGGTCGTCGAGCACCAGCGTGCGGTCGATGGCGTATTCGGGGCGCACGATCATCTCGGTGTCATGCGTGGCGAACACGACCTGCTTGTTGTATCCGAACAGGGCCTTGGCCACATGCGCGGTGCCGATCTCGTCCAAACCCTTGGTCGGCTCGTCGGCCACAATAGCCGCGGGGGAGAAGCTCAGCGCGGAGGCGATGGCCAGCAGATGCCGTTTCTCGGAATCCAGCGCCGAGGCGGGCTGTCGCGAGACTTCCGCCAGACCGAAGTGGGCGAACAGGTTGCCGATGATCGCCTGCCGCTCCGACTCGGGCACCTTGTGTTTCTTCAGCGGCTCGTCGATGGCTTCGGCGATGGTGGCCGCCTTGTAGTAGCTGTTCGGGATCTCCTCGCGCCGCACCCGGCCGATGATGTCCTCGATGCGCTTCAGGTCGCGCTTGACGGCGGGATTCAGCGATTCCTCGCCGCCTGCGATGCTCACGGTGCCGCTCGTGGCGGTCAGTGCGCCGTCAAGCATTTTGAGCAGCGTCGTCTTGCCGGAGCCGTTCAGGCCGATGACGGCCACGCGCCGCTCGGTGATGGTCAACGAGGTCGGTTCCAGACCGACATTGCCGTCATCGTACGTGTATCCGGCATCGGCCAGCGTGAACGTGAGCGCACTCGGCGCGGGGGCGGTCGGCTTGCGGCCCATCAAAGCGTCAAACAATCCCATAGGCGACCATTGTACCGACGCAAGGTTGCGTGAATGTGCAGGCCTAGGCGAAGTAGAAGCCCCGGAAGTCGTACTGGTAGACCCGGTAGATGTAGCTCGTATTGAGCTTCATGCGGTACTGCGCCAGCAGCTCCCCGGTCGATTCGTCGTACACGCCGAACAGCCCCTGCAGGCCGGAGTCGATGAGCACCTGCCCGCCATCGAGCTCCTGCGCCGAGCTGACCAGCGGCGAATACGGCACGTCGAAGGCGTTGACCTCGGTGTAGGTGCCGGCGTTCTCGTCGACCAGATACCGGCGGTACTGCGAGTAGGCGCCCTCGGTGGCGATGCTGTACTTGGTCACGATGCCGTCGATCACGGTCCAGTCGAAATCCGGCCGCGTCTGCGCCGAACCGTAGTTGTTGTCGAACATGTACAGGTAGTACTGGCCATCCGGCAGCGCCGGATCGTCCACGTAGGTGATCGAATGCTGGCCGCCGGTATCGGGGAAATCGCCCACCTTGGTCAGGAAGTCATCCTCCTGCGGCGTGCCCGACCATACCGAGGATTCGCCGATCATGTAGTCGAGCGTCGGCGTGCCCTCCAGATCGTCGATCTTGATGATGGTGGAGGTCTCGCGCGCCGACAGCAGCGCCGATCCGTCCGGCAGCATCTGGATCGTATTGAAATGAATCCAATCCCACTTGCCGGTCGCCGAAAGATCCGACTCGTCGATGCCCGCGTGGTCGGTGGACATCTTGTATTCGGGGAACATGTCGCCCATGTCCAGCAGCGGCGTCACCTTGCCGGTATCCGTGTCCAGCTTGACGATCTGGTCTTGCACGCAGCCATCGCTGCGGTTGAGCTCGGTGGCCAGCAGCACCAGGTTCTGGTCGGCGTCGAACGCGTAGTCGTGGTGCAGGATGTACCTGTCTCCCAGGTCCAGGATCTTGACGAGCCGCCCGAGCCGGTCCATCGCCGCCATCTTCTCGGTGGACGCGGAGAACCACATCAGACCGTCGTCGTCGAACAGCAGGCGGTGGCTGCGGTAGAACAGGATCGGCACTTCGCCGCGCAGCACGCCGTTGGCGTCGTAGTAGAACATGAAGTCCTGATCGTCGCTGTCGTTGCCCAGGATCGCGTACAGGCCGTTGCCCAGATCGGTGCCCTCGGCCGGCTGGACCGGTTGTTCCAGCCGCACCTCCTCGGTGCCGAGCAGGCCCAGCCCCTCGCGTTCGATGACGCGTTCGGTGGTGTCGCCCGTCTCGTCGGTGATGGTCAGCGTGATCGTGTTCGTCAGGTCGGGCAGTAGGCCGAGCACCAGGAACTCGTGCTCGGTCGTGGCCCCGTCGACTCCTTCGTAGGCGTCCGCGGAGAAGTCCGGGTACCCCTCGGCCGCCACCGTGTAGCTGACGGTCGCCGGCTGTTCGGTGGTGAAATAGACGTACAGCGAGCGCGTGTTCGTGGCGTAGGGGTCGTCCTTGACGTAGATGTTGTCGATGGTGCGGGGCTCCTCGTCACGTTCGGCGATGAGCTGTTCCTGCCGCATCTGCTGGAAATCGGCGGTGTAGACGTTCTCGATCAGCGCGTTGAGCCGCTCGATGCGGGTCTGTCGGACGGTTGCGGTGACGTCGGGCTGCGGCAGCAGGCAGAGCAGGGCGACGACGATGACCGCGATCGCGGCGAGGATCCAGCGCAGCGTACGGGGGTGCAGGCGTGTGGTGAAACGGCTCATCGGATGACTGGCCTTCCGTTCCTAGACATGACGACTGATGTGTTGGATACGTGGCACTGTTATACGCCGATAACTTGACGAATCGCCCGCGATTGTCCAATACGCGGCTGGAAGCGCCGTCAGAGCAGTGTGAACCAGGAGCGTATGGTGTGGTACAACCCGGAGTTCACTCCGATGAGGGCGTCGTCGCGCCCGGGTACGAAGAACCCGAGGAGGGTGACGGCGAGGGTGGCCAGCAGGATGAGCATGATGAGCAGACGGCGCAGTCGCAGCGCCGGAGCGTGGGAGTCCACGGCGCCGGTGATGGCAAGGAGCGCGGGCAGCGCGGCCAACGCCAGCAGCCAGGCGAAGTCGATCATATACCGCCAACCGAGGCCGCCCTCCCATGCGTCGAACGCCAGCAGCGCCAGCCCCAGCGCCAATCCGCAGGCCAGCAGGCCCCAACAGCCGCCGCCGCGCAGCCGGCGGCGCAGGAACGGCAACGCGAAGGCCAGCATCAGCAGCGGGCAGAGCATGAACAGGCCGCCGATCATCTCCTCCGCATACGCCCAGGACGGCAGCGGCGTGGGCGATAGCGCCAGGAACGGGAACCCTGCCGTGAACCGCAGCGGCAGGAACAGATAGTAGGCCATCAGCAGCGGGAAGGTGTCCGGCGCGGGCGTGAAGCGCGTCATATCGGTGACCGTGAACTGGTAGCTGTTGCCGAAGTCCAGCGGGGAACCGAACCGGGCGGCGTTATAGGCCAGCAGCGGCAGCACGATGCACACCGCCGGCACCAGCACCGCCAACGGCATACGCAGCGCCTGCCACACGCCGATCGACCGCTGCCGGATGCGGCCGTACAATGCCTTCAGCTGCGGCCAGAACAGCGGGATCCCCAGCAACGCCACCAGCGCGAACGTGGGGCGGCACCCCAGGTTCGCGGCGATGCACAGCGCCCCGCCGGCCAGATGCCCCAGCTTCAACGGCGCGTCGTCGGGGCGGGGCGGACGCCGGCGAGGCATCGAGGCCCCCAGCCACAGCCACAACCCCAGCGTGGACAGCAGCAGCGAGGCGGCGCAGGGGATCGAGTAGAAATTGGTGCGGAACCACAGGTACGGCGCGTTCGACCCCACCAGCACGAACACGATCGCCATCGACGTGGCGGCCAGCGAGGTGTGCGGCGCGGTACGCCGGATCAGACGGATCGTCAGCAGACAGGCGAACACCAGCACGCCGAGCATCAGCACCAGCTCGGCCGCGCCCGACGGCAGCATCCGCCCCGTGGCCAGCTGATAGGGCACGAACAGCAGCACCGCCGGCAGCACGCCGAAGTACGAGTACCAGTGCCCGTCGTAATACGCGTAATCCCAGAACAGCTGCACGCCATCGGCCAGCAGCCGGCTGCGCGTGGCCGCATCGTACGGATTGTCCACGGCCTGCAACGCCGGATCCACCGGCAGATCCACCCATACGCGCCCATGAATCAACGCGTCGGCCACCCGGCCATACTGTTCGAAGTCATAGGTGTACGCGTTCGGCTTGCTGAAACTGAGCGCGGTCGGATCCGAGGCCAACTGCGCGGACAGTTGCACGGCCACCGGCACCAGCGTCGCCGCCGCG
>JABLTT010079137.1_pt1 | contig 16396 bp, 16 predicted proteins | sample 7160061 | NCBI WGS metagenome assembly JABLTT01 (sample SAMN14651232, study PRJNA627086) | human gut metagenome | isolation source: feces | host: Homo sapiens
CCGGCATCTGCAACGACTTCTGAATACTTAAATCCCAGGTGATTCTCCATGTCTTTCAAAAACGGGATCAGGGTACGTGTATCGGTAGGGTGCGGGCTAATATCAATCCATATGATGTATTCAGAGTCCACTCCGTGCTGCATGTTATAAGCAGGTTTTAACTGTCCATTCAGCATCGCATCTTCTTTCATTCTCATGAAGGTCGCATCCGGGTCTGTTTTGGAATAACTGTTTCTATCTCCAAGCGTATACAGTTTTTTCGTATATTCCTTTAGTTTCTCCAGATATTGATCCAGCTGTTCCAGGAATTTCTGCAACTGTGCTTTTCTACGTCCAATTCCATGCACGAACACAATTCCCTCCTGTACTTTGACGCGGCACAACTACTTTTTTAACCGTTTTAATGTGTGGATGGATATCTGGTTATGGTATATGGTCCTGATTCCATAGAGTTCTTCGCATTCAGCCACAAAAGAAGTTAGTTTTGTGTATAACCGGACCTGATTTTTCGTAATAGCCCGTTTCCATACAAATGTATATTTATTGGCTGCCGATTCAATCTTGGTGCCATCAATAAAAATGGTCTTTCCCGAAATCTCACCAAGAAGATAGAGCAGATCTGACATTTGGGCAAGCAGAACCTTTGCGTAGGCAGAAAAATGTAGGGAGATAAAACGCGCAATCGTTGCATGATCAGGAGCAGGCATTCCTTCAAGGAGATACATAAAGTTGATATCCCGTTTACATGCTTTTCGGATATCTCGACTTGAGTAGATTCGATTCATTGCTGCATAGATAACGAGTTTCAGCATCTGACGCGGCGTTGCCTGATTTTTTCTGATCCTGCCATAAGTTTTATATAGTTTAGAAAGGTCCATTTCCTCCACAAAAGCACTTACCAGACGAACTGGATCATCAGATGGAATAGAAATCTCTAAATCCAGCGGAAGTTTGATTTGATAATACAGCGAAAATGAGGTATAATCCCTCTGTATTATTTTGTTTAGTCGCATAAACTGATTATACCACGAACGCCGGGCTTTTCGAAGCTCGGCGTTTTGTGTTGGATATATAAAATGAGCTGCCGCACGTTAGTACGACAGCCCCTTCGATCCATTTTCAAAGCTTCGGCATCACTCAACGCCATATTGTTGTCTAAATAAATCAGCGACGATGTTTTGCTTTTGAGGCATCTGGCGGCCGGACGAAGCCCGACTCGCCGCCTACTCCGCGCAGAGCTCCGCCACCAGAGCGTCCATCTGCGCTTCGCTGGTTTGGTTCAGTGCACCGCGCAGCGATACCTCTGTTTCACACAGTCGGAGTTCCTTCATCTTTTCCAACTCGGCGCGCATCAGCCGCGCGGCAGCAGGGGCCCATGAGCCGTTTTCCATGAGGCCGATCCGGCGGTTTCGGAATCCCTTTGTCTGTAAATGATCCAAAAAGGCCTTCATGGGCGGGAACAGTCCTCCGTCATAGGTGGAGCAGGCCAACACCAGTTTTCCACAGTAGAATGCGCTGGTCACGGCATAGGAAAGGTCTGTTGCCGTCAGATCGCACATGGTGACTTGCGCACCTTTTCCCTCCAGCTTGCTCTTGAGGACCTCCGATGCATATGCGGTATTTCCATGGATGGACGCGTGGACGATCAGGATGCCCTCCGGGTCTTCCGGTTTCCATTGTGACCAGAGATCATAGAGCCGCAGATACTCCCCCAAGTCTTCTGTGAGCATGGGGCCATGGAGCGGGCAGATCGTTTTGATCTCCAGCGCGGAGATTTTTTTCAGCAGCGCCTGCACCTGTGCACCATACTTTCCGACAATGTTGTAATAATACCGCCGGGCCTGCGGCGCCCAGGGGGCACGGGCAGTCCGTTCCAGTGAACCGAAGCGGCCGAAGGCATCCGCCGAGAACAGGATCTTTTCCTCCTCTTCATACGTTGCCATCACCTCCGGCCAGTGTACCATCGGCGCCAGCAGAAAGCGCAGCCGGTGCAAACCCAAGGAAAGCGTATCTCTTTCGCCAACCTCCAGCATACGGTCTTCCGCCAATGCACCTGTACCGAAGAACTGCTTGATCAGGGTAAATGTTTTCGCGTTTCCCACGATCTTCATCTCCGGGTACTTTTGTGCCAGCCGCATGAGGCTGCCGGAATGATCCGGCTCCATGTGTGTGACCACAAGATAGTCGGGGCTGCGCCCCTCCAACACCCGTGCCACATTGGAAAGCCATTCTTCCGCCGCCCGTGCGTCCACGCTGTCCATCACGGCGATTTTCTCGTCCAGAATGACATAGGAGTTGTAGCTCACTCCCATAGGCTGGACGGGGTACTGGTTTTCAAAGAGTGCCAATGTGTTATCATCCACCCCTACATAGCGGATGGCATCTGTTACCGTTTGAATGGTCATAATACAAAACATCTCCTTATCATCTATTCAGGACCTGCATCTCTGGGTTCTTCTCTCCGAATTTCTCGCGCAGCGCACTGCAGATATCCTCCCGGGACTTGCCCTGCTTCTCACCGTTTTTAATGAGCTTGTACGCTTGAAACAGCGCCGAGGGGCCGATCTCGCTGCTGAAAAAGCCGATGCCCTGATTCCATGCCAGCAGCTCGAACACATCGTCCAACGCGGCGCTCTCCACACCGTGGATATATGCCTTTACCAGCTCCCGCGCCGCCTGCCTCATCCGGCCCGCACCGACAGCGTTGGTCAGGGACAGCAGCAGCCGCGTTTCGTAGGGCAGTACGCGCGTCTCGCTCTGCCATGTGGTCTCCCAAAAATCCACGGCGATCTGCCCCAGCTTTTCATCGATCATGGGATAGTTCAAAAGAGCCAGCGGCTTGAAGGGAGCGGAGCTGTCGCCTTTCTTCTTCTCTGTGCGGCAGAACCAGACATGGAACTCCGCCTCACGCCGCTGCTCGGTGTGGTACTCGTAGCCCAAGCCCACCATGACAGCGTACAGTGGATGCGGCTCAAAGGTCTGGATGATGTGTAATCCTTCGCCCACCTCCAACGCCTCGGCTCTTTTCTTCAGCCCTTCAAAGAAGCTGCCCTGTATATGGCGCACATCCACGGTCTGAAACCCCTGCGCCTTATTCTTCCAGTTTTCGTAGCTCATGCGGTTATTCTCCTTTCTTCACTCGATAAAACCAGATGTGATATTCGCTGCCGCTCACCTTCTCCGTGTGATGCTCAAAGCCCATAAGGGCCAGCACCGGGTACAGGGGGACAGGCTCGAAGGTCTGGATGATATGCAGTCCTTCGCCGTTTTTCAGCGCGGCAGCCTTTGCCTTCAATGCGGGGAAGAAGTCCATCTTTTTGCCCCGCACGTCCATCACTTCGAATGTGCCGATTTTGTCCTTCCAGTTTTCATAACTCATAGTCTTTGCCTCTCTTGCAGAAAGCTCACGCCTCTTCGAAGGAATCCTTACCCACGCCGCACAGGGGGCACTCAAAATCCTCCGGCACCTCGCTCCAGGGCGTACCGGGAGCGATGCCGCCCTCCGGGTAACCTGCGCTCTCGTCGTATTCCCAGCCGCAAACGCTGCATACATACTTCATCGTGATTCTTCCTTTCTTTTTCTAATGATTTTGTTATTCTTCCACCAACCGGCCGTCCACTGTCACGGTGACCACCTGCAACGGAATGAATTTCCCGCTCTGCTGGAGCGCCTTTTTCGCCGCCATCTCCAGCCCGCCGCAGCAGGGTACCTACATGCGGACGACGGTGACGCTCTTGATGTCGTTCTCCCGGATGATTTCGGTCAGCTTTTCGGAATAGTCCACGCCGTCCAGCTTAGGACAGCCCACCAGGGTGATGTGTCCCTTGATGAACCGCTCGTGGAAAGCGGCGTAGGCGTAGGCGGCGCAGTCGGCGGCAATCAGGAGCCGTGCACCGTCAAAATACGGGGCGTTTACCGGCACCAGCTTGCCTGCACCGTCCACTGGGAAAGGCGGCTCGTCTGCTGGGCTTGCGGCGTTTCCACGGCGGGCACGTCCTGGCGCTGAATATTCCGGGACTTGCTGCCGGGGCAGCCAAAGGACAGGGTCATGCCCTCTTTCCGCATTTTCCGCTGCTTATTTTCCATAACGGCCTGCTCGTCATAGGCCGCAGCCGTTGCATTTATCCTGATCGATTTCAATGATCCGTCGTTTCATGTTCGATCCTCCTGTTGCTTTTGTGAGTTCATTGTACTATACTAAAAGCAACAAGTTAGTTGAATTTTCAACGAAAGAGAACTTTTTATGAAAGAATTTTTTCCGGTACTTCATACGGCGGCGCTTTTCTCCGGCATTTCCGACGATGAGCTTGCCGTCATGCTCTCCTGCCTTGGGGCGAGGATCGACACCTTCCCCAAAGGCTCACGCCTGCTCCGCACCGGGGATCCGGTGGAGGAGGTGGGTCTCGTGCTGGCGGGCAGCGCCCTCATCGTGCAGGAGGATATCTGGGGAAACCGTAACATCCTCTCCAAGACCGGGCCGGGGCAGACCTTCGCGGAGGTATTCGCCTGCGCGCCGGGAGCGGTGCTGAACGTGAGCGTAGAGGCGGAGAGCGCGGTGACGGTGATGTTTCTACACATAAGGCGCGTTTTGAGCGTGTGCCCCTCCGCCTGCTCCCACCACAGCCGGATCATCCGCAACCTGCTGGACGAACTGGCAGAGAAGAATCTGCGGCTCAACGCAAAACTCACCCACATGGCCCAGCGCACGACGCGTGCAAAGCTGATGTCCTATTTTTCCGCCGAGGCACAGCGGCGCAGCGTCTATGAGTTCGACATTCCGTTTTCAAGGCAGCAGCTTGCGGATTACCTCGGTGTGGAGCGCAGCGGGCTGTCTGTGGAGCTTGGAAAAATGCGGGATGAGGGCCTGCTCGACTTTCACAAAAGCCATTTCCTTCTCAAAACGCCGGAGACTGACCGTCCCTTTCCTTCTGCGCGTTAAGGAGCCCCCTTTGGGCGTATTGGCAAGTGCGGATAACCCTGTCAGCCACGGAGCGTCGGGGTTTTGCAGATGGAAGAAGCAACTACGGTCTGTAGAGATCGGCAGGACAGCGTCAGCTCGTACAATCTGATTTGATCATACCCACAGCCGCTTTGGCTGTGGGTATTTTCTGTTTGAACTCCAAAAGCTTTGCAGAGCTCAAGGAGCCTAAGCCTTCACCGCGTCCAGGTATCTTTTCATTTTGCGGTGTGTATTCGTAATACTGGAAAGTGATCTGCCATTTTTCCTGAATGGCGTTATGGATCTCATCCACGCTGTAATAAATACACTCATTCTCCGGTTTGGCGGTACCTTCCATATAGATATGCCAATCCAACTGGCGGGCATGAGATTCACTGGTAAGCTTACCCAGCTTTTCAATAAGCCGTTCGCTTTTCTTGGCCGTAATGAAGCGGGAGGATTCCACCGCGTCCACCAGCAATTTTAACTCCGACAGTTCAAATAACCGTTCTCCTGCGAAGTATCGGTTCTGGGTGCTTTTGACACAGACGATGTCCATGCCGTTACTTTGCAAGACTTCAATAGTGGAATATACGCTCTTGCGCCCTGCCTGAATGCCATGTTCCCGCCAGAAGGCAAGAATATCCTCTACGGAAGCCGGATGCTGATCATCCGTATGCTCATACAGATACTGCAAGAGCAGCAGACCGTATTGGGATTCATTTTTCATACCGCTTTCCTTTTCTATTTCCACATTTTTAGGAACAATTCGTTACAGTACTTCTTTATAGCTATACCTTTCGGGTGATATACAAGCCCTCGCGGTGATTAAGTCATGACTTTTTTCTGCTCACATTTTCGCGGCAAATCTCCAAGGCTGGAAGCGGCAATCATAATCGTACAACCGGAGCAGCGCCGCGCCGATTTTCTCAAATTATATGACGCCGTCACAGTAAAACCGCTTGTCACGCGGTATACTACGCATAAAAGCACAGCCGCAGAGTACATCTGTGGCTGTGCTTTTATGTTCAGTTGCTCACTGTTGCGTGGACTGGATATGGAGAGACAAGATATCTCCCGAACTTACATGGGTTATCTTATCTACCATCACTCTGGCAGTTTGCCTTGCAGATATGTCGGCATCTCCACTGCGGTCGTATCCGGCCTGACCTTAAACATGGCTTTTTCAATCTACCTCCCTTATCGGTTTTCCGCGATATATTTTTCCGCCATGTGGACTGCCATCGCGCCGTCCGCCACGGCGGTGACCACCTGACGGAGGGGCTTCGTCCGCACGTCGCCCACGGCGTAAACGCCGGGAATACTGGTTTCCGTGGTCTCTCCGGCCACGATATAGCCGCCGCCGTCCAGCGCCAGTTGACCCACCGCCAGCGCCGTGGCGGGCTGTCGGCCCACGCTGACAAATACGCCGTCGCAGTCCACCACGCTTTCCTCACCGGTGACGGTGTCCCGCAGGCGTACGCCGGTCAGCCTGTCCCCGGAAAGCAACGCGGAAACGGTGCTGTTCCAGCGGAATTCCACATTTTCGGCCTGTTCCAGTGGCTCGTGATAGATCTTGGTGGCCCGCAGGGTGTCTCTGCGGTGGACGAGGATCACTTTTTTCGCCACGCGGCTGAGAAGGAGGGCATCTGCCGCGGCGGAATTGCCGCCGCCCACCACGACCACCGTTTTGCCCTTGTAAAACATCCCGTCGCAGGCGGCGCAGTAGGCCACGCCCCGGCCCACCAGTTCCGACTCTCTGGCCACGCCCAGCGTTCTGGGGTCTGCGCCGGTGGCCAGCACCACGGTTTTCCCCCGGAAGATCCCCTCGCTGGTCTCCACGAGCTTGGGAACCGCCGTCAGATCCATGCGGAGAACTTCCGCGTATTCGCTGCGTGCCCCAAAACGCTCCGCCTGCTTTTGCATCTTCTCCGCCAGAGAGAAGCCGTCGATCCCGTTCTCAAAGCCGGGGTAGTTGTCGATCTGCTCGGTCAGGGCCATTTGCCCACCAGCAGACAGCTTTTCCAGCACGACGGTGTCCAGCCCCGCCCGTGCCGCGTACAAGGCGGCGGTGTAGCCGCCCGGACCGCCGCCCACCACGAGCATATCATAAACATGATTGTTGTTCATATCTGAACCCTCCGTTATTTCGCCAAGGCTTCCTGAATGAAGCGGTCGATTTCTGCCTTTGAGCCAGGCGCGGTGATGGAATCCACGGCCTTTCCGTTCCGGTACAACACCAGAGTTGGGATGACCTCGATCCCCTCGGCCCCCGCCAGCCGCGGCTCCTCGTCAATATTGATCTTGCTGATAACGAGGCTGTCCGCGTATTCCTCTCCAATCTTCTCATACGCAGGGCCGATCCTCCGGCAATAGCCGCACCAGGGCGCCCAGAAATCCACCAAAACGGGCTTTTCGCCCCGGGTCGCCTGCTCAAACTGCTCTTGATTCATATTCATAGCTGCCATATCTGTCAGCTCCTTTCCTTTGTTTTCTTATAAATCGTCTATCAATGCGGTGCTCTTGGCGTAGGCGGTACTGCGTGCCTCAAAGAAATCGGTCTTGACCATGTTGGCGTCGGCGTACTGGCTGACCCATTCCATGCTCTCCGGTTCGCTCTCAAAGCCTGGATACAATGCGGAATAGCCAAGGCTCGTCCAGCGGAGGTTGCCGAGATAGCGGATGTAATCGCTAATCATCTGCCGGTTCAGCCCCGGGATGTCGTCGCCGATCACATAATGCCCCCATGCGATCTCCTGCTCCACGCCCTCACGCATCATCTCGCGCATCGCTTGTACGCTCTCGGCGGTGAACAACTCCGGCTGCTCCTTTTGCAGCTCCGTGATGATATTGCGGAACAGCCACAAGTGCGTGTTCTCATCGCGGTTGATGTAGCGAATCTCCTGCGCCGAGCCGGGCATCTTCCCGTTTCGGGAGAGATTGTAGAAGAACATAAAGCCGCTGTAAAAATAGATGCCCTCCAAAATATAGTTCGCCATCATCACGCGCAGCAGCGAGGGAGCGTCCTTCCGCTCCTGAAACTCGTTGTAGCAGTCCCCAATGAAGGTGTTGCGGCGCAGCAGATGCTCGTCCGTTTTCCATTGGTAGAGGATGTCATTGCGCTCCACGGGGGAACAGATGGTGTCGAGCATATAGCTGTAGCTCTGTGAGTGGACACACTCCTGAAACGCCTGAATGGACAGGCAGAGATTGACCTCGTTGGCGGTAATGTAGGCGCCGATATTAGGCAGGTTCGCTGTCTGAATGGAATCCAAAAAGACAAGAAAACTCAAAATTTTATCGTAGGCGCTGCGCTCGGCTGACAACAGGCGGGGATAGTCCTTCACATCCTGCGAGAGATTGATCTCCTCAGGGATCCAAAAGTTGTTCATGGCCTGCCGGTACCAGTCGCTGACCCAAGCGTACTTCATATTGTTGAAGTCGTTGAGGTTGGTGGTATTGCCGCCGATCATGCGCCGCAGGCGCACATCAAGGTCGCCCTCCGGGTTAAAGAGGGGCTTTTTCTTCAGTTCCGTCATGCTATCCTCCTTATGACGAGCAGCTTTCGCAGTCCTCGACCTCAAGGGCCTTGCTGCGGACATAGTAAATGGTCTTGACGCCGACCCTCCACGCCTCTAAATACAGTCTGAGCACCTGACGCATGGAATAGTCATTGGTGATATAGAGATTCATGCTCTGCGCCTGGTCAATATGTCTCTGGCGAAGGCCCGCGGCGCGCACCGACCAGCTTTGGTCGATCAGATGCGCCGCCTTATAGTACCACCATGTATCCATAGAAAGCTCCGGCGCAACGCGGGGCAGCATGCTGCCCTTTTTCTCCTCTAAGAAGAATTTCTTCATAATTGGATCGATGCCCGCCGACGTGCCGGAGAGGATGGATGTGCTGGAGGTCGGTGCGACCGCCAGCAAATAGGCGTTGCGCATTCCCTGCACCGCCACCGTTTCCGCAAGCGCCTGCCACTTTTCGGAGGTATAACCCCGCTTTTCAAAATACGCGCCCGTCTGCCAGTCGCTGCCCTCAAAGAGTGCGTAACGACCCTTTTCCCGTGCCAGTGCTGCGTCCGCCTTGACGGCGGCGTAGTTGATATGCTCGAACACCGCGTCGGTGAAGGCAAGGTGCTCCTCGCTCTCCCAACGGATGCCGCGCTTTGCCAGCATGTGGTGGTAGCCGCTGACGCCCAGGCCGATGCTGCGGTACTTCTGATTGGTAAGCCGCGCGTATTCCAACGGGTAGAAGTTGAGGTCGATCACATTATCCAGTGCGCGGATGGCCGTTTCTACCGTGCGTTCCATATAGGCCTCGTCCTCCACCGGCAGATTACCGAGAGACAGACTCGCCAGGTTGCAGACCACAAACTCACCTGGGCGTGTGGCCGTCACCACCACTGTGTCGCCGTTCTCCGTGTGCACCTCAGTGCTGATATGCTCGATGGGCGCCATGTTCTGCGCGATCTCCGTGCAGAGATTGGAGCAATAGATCATTCCCGTGTGGCCGTTTGGGTTCATACGATTTACGCTGTCGCGGTTGAAGGCGAAGGGCGTGCCGGTCTCCACTGCCGAGCGAAGCACCAACCGCACGATGTCCTTGACGGTGACGCTGCGCTTTTCGATGCGCGGGTCATTGACGCAGTCCAGATACCGCTTCTCCCATTCCGTACCCCAGTAATCCTCCAGAGCGTAGCCCTTGACCGTGAGGATCTCATGCGGACACATGAGATGCCACGGCGCGTCTATGTTCTCCTCCGCCAGTCGCCAGAAGAGATCCGGATAGCACACGGCGGGAAACACATCATGCGCCTTCATGCGGTCGTCGCCGTTGTTAGTGCGCAGTTGAAGGAATTCCGGCAGATCCCGGTGCCATGCGTCTAAGTAAACCGCCACAGCCCCCTGCCGCATCCCCAACTGATCCACCGCCACGGCGGTGTCGTTGACCAGCCGGATCCAGCGGATAACACCACCCGCCGCCCCTTGAAAGCCGCGGATGGTGCTGCCTGCAGCGCGCACCTTACCGAAGTACATCCCCATTCCACCGCCGAATTTAGAGACCTTTGCGAAGTTGTCCAGCGAGCGGTAGATGCCGTCCAGACTGTCCGGCACAGTGTCCACAAAGCAGCTTGAAAGCTGATGGTAGGGCTTTCGCGCGTTAGACATGGTAGGTGTCGCCATCGTGACCTCCATACGGCTGAGCATATCGTAAAAACGTTTTACCCACCCCATGCGGTCAGAGCCTTCGTTCATAGCAAGATGCAGCGCGATACCCAAAAACATATCCTGCGGTGTTTCCAGCGGCACGCGGCTGCGTGACTGGATCACATAGCGTTTGAGCAGCAGGTCAAGGCCGGAGTAGGTGAACAGCTCGTCCCGTTCCGGGCAGAGAAAGCCCTCCGCCATGGCGATCTCCTCGTGGGTATAGTGGGCAAGAATGTAGTCACCGTAGAGTCCCTTATCCGTCAGATAGCGAAGCCTGCCATAGAGGTCGCCGATGCCGCGCCCCTCCCATTCCTGTGCATTGCGACAGCGAAAGGAGTGGTTCAGAAGCCGCGCCGCGATGAACTCCCACTTGGGTGCCTCTGCCGTAGTCAGCTCTACCGCTGCCTTGGTCAGTGCCTCAGCCCGCTCATCCTCCATCATGCCCGGGCGACAGAAGCTCTCAAACTTCATTTGAAGCGCCGCGAGGGAGTAGATTTCCTCGGTAAAATCCATCTGGATATGGCGCAGCACCTCGTCAAGCGAGTTATCCCCCACCGTCTGCGCAATGGTATGCCGGACGCGGCGCAGCGCAGACCGCTTTTCGCGATAGAGGATGTACGCCTTGGCTACCTCATAGTGTCCGCGCTCCATGAGCGTCCGCTCCACCTCGTCCTGCACACGTTCCACGGTGAGCGGTACTGTGACGGAGAGATTGTCGAGAACGGTGGCGAGGATCTCCTCCAGTTCTCCGCCCCCAATCTCCCTTCCCTGTCCATCAAACGCTTTTTTCATGGCGTTGAAAATTTTCTCCTGTTGAAAAGGAACAGACTTCCCGTTTCGTTTTCTGATCTCCATTTCGATCCTCTCATCTTCTCCGGTCACTTCTCATGTCCTTTTGGGCAAAGAGCGGGCAAGCGCAGTATCACGCTTGCCCGCTCTGTTTTTGAAAGCCGGTTTTTCTGCAGCCGACACGGCGGGGCTGTTTGTTGTCTGTTGTCTTGGTTTTAGCTTCCCTGCCAATCACTTCATAGATTCCAGAATGGCGTCCGCCAGTGCTTCCAGCTCAGTGCGCTTGTCCGTGCCCATGGACGAGGCGAGGCTGAGCCGCTCGTTGAGCACCGTCATGTTCTTAAGCTCATCGTTGACGAATTTCTGCATGAGATCACCGGACTTCACCGCCCATGAGCCGTTTTCAATGATGGCAAAGGTGCGGTTTTGCAGATTCAGTGCCTTCATATCCATGAGGAAGTCATGCATGGCGGGGTAGATGCCGAGATTGTAGGTCACAGAGGCCAGGACAATGTGACTGTACTTAAACGCCTCGGAGATCAGCTGGGAGACATGAGTGGAGGACACATCGTACATCGCCACCTTGCTCATGCCCTTATCGCAGAGCGACGCCGCCAGCGCCTGCGCCGCGTTCTCCGTGTTGCCGTACATAGAGGCGTAGACGATGAGCACGCCCTGGGTCTCAGGGGCATAGCGGCTCCATGTGTCGTACTTTTCGATGAACCAGCCCAGATCCTTGCGCCACACGGGGCCGTGGAGCGGGCAGATGTACTTGATCTGATCCAAAACGCCGCCGGCCTTTTTCAGCAGGAGCTGGATGTGGGGGCCGTACTTGCCCACGATGTTGGTGAGGTAGCGGCGGGCGTCGTCCAGCCAGTCCCGCTCGAAGTCCACCTCGTCGGCGAACAGCTTGCCGTCCAGCGCGCCGAAGGTGCCGAAGGCGTCGGCGGAAAAGAGGACGCCGTCGGTGACGTCGAGGGTCACCATGGCCTCCGGCCAGTGAACCATAGGCGCGCCCACAAAGGTGACGGTGTGCTTGCCGAAGGAGAAGGTGTCGCCCTCCTTCACCTCGATGCACTCATGTCCGTCCACATGGAAGCCGAACTGCCGCATGAGCATGAATGCCTTCTCGTTGGAAATCAGTTTCACCTTGGGATGGCGCAGCAGGATCTCCTCGATGCAGGCGGCGTGATCCGGCTCCAGATGGTTGACCAGCAGGTAGTCCAGCTCGCGGCCATCCAGCACATACGCCAGATTTTCCAAAAGCTGGCGGCAGGCAGACCAGTCCACCGTGTCAAAGAGCACCGTCTTTTCATCCAGCAGGCAGTAGGCATTGTAGCTTACGCCTCGGGGAATGGGAAAGCAGTTTTCAAACAGGGCCAGGCGATGGTCGTTGGCGCCCACCCAGTAGAGATCGTTCGTTACTTTACGCACGCAATACATCTTATCTTACCTCCTTCACGGCTCAAGCCTTTACAAATTGATCCTTCGTCTCCGCGCACTCCGGGCACACCCACTCGGCGGGAAGCTGCTCAAAGAGCGTACCCGGCGCGATCTCGCCGTCCTCGTCGCCCAACTCCGGCACATACTCGTAGCCGCAGCCGCTGCAGACGTAGCGGTCGCCGATTGGGGCGGGCTTCGGCGGTGTGGGCCGCTTCATCTTTACCATGGGCGGCGCGGGCAGCTTTTCGCCGCTATCCAGCGCAGCAGTGAGCAGGGGCAGGATCTCCTCCACATCGCCCACGATGCCGTAGTCGCAGTTCTTGAAGATAGGCGCGTTACCGTTCTTATTGATGGCCACGATTGTGGAGGCGTCCTTGATGCCCTTAAGGTGCTGGGATGCGCCGGAGATGCCGCAGGCGATGTACAGATTGCCGGTGAACTTCTGACCGGACATACCCACATAGCGGTTCAGCGGCAGATATTTGAGAGTCTCCGCCACAGGGCGGGAAGAACCGATGGCCGCGCCGGCGGCCTTGGCCAGCGACTCTACCAGTTTCATGTTCTTTTTCTCCCCGATGCCCTTGCCCGCGGAGACCACCCGCTCCGCCTGCGGGATGGGCGTGTCCATAGGGATGCCCACGGAGAAGTCGTGACCATCCTTCTTCAGCGCCGCTACAAGGTCGGCCACCTGCTGGGCAGCATCCCCCTCCCGGAAGATGGTCTTTTTGCGAATGCCGGTAATAGGCGCGGGTTTCTTGGACGCCGAACGACTCTCGCCGCCGGAGCTCTTGCCCAGCCTGCCCACCAGATGAGAGGCGATGACCACCCGCTGGATCTCGTTAGTGCCCTCGTAGATGGTGGTGATCTTGGCGTCGCGGTAGGCCCGTTCCACCTCCATGCCCTTGAGGAAGCCGCTGCCGCCGTGGATCTGCAAGGCATCGTTGGTGACCTCCAGCGCGATGTCCGAGGCGTACATCTTCGCCATGGCGGACTCCATGCCGTAAGGCGCGTGCTGCTCCTTCAGCTCCGCCGCGGAGTAGATGAGGAACCGGGCGCAGCGCAGCTTGGTGGCCATATCCGCCAGCTTGAAGGCGATGCTCTGCTGGGCCGCGATGGGCTTGCCGAACTGGACGCGCTCCTTGGAATAGCTCAACGCGTGCTCAAACGCGCCTTGGGCGATGCCCAGCGCCTGCGCGGCGATGCCGATGCGTCCGCCGTCCAGCGTGGACATGGCAATCTTGAAGCCCTCGCCCTCCTTGCCCAATAGGTTTTCCTTTGGAACCTTCACGTCGTTGAAGATCAGCTCCGCCGTGGAGGAGGAGCGAATACCCATCTTGTCATAGTGGTCGCCGAACTCAAAGCCCTTCCAGCCCTTCTCCACGATGAAAGCGGAGATGCCCCGGGTGCCGAGGTCCGGTGTGGTGACGGCGAAAACCACATAGATGTCCGCCTTAGGGGCGTTGGTAATGAAGATCTTGCCGCCGTTGAGGAGGTAGTAGTCCCCCTTATCCAGCGCCGTGGTCTCCGTGCCGCCGGCGTCGGATCCGGCGTTGGGCTCCGTAAGGCCGAAGGCGCCGATCTTCTCGCCCTTGGCCAGCGGAACCAGATATTTCTTCTTCTGCTCCTCGGTGCCATAGGCGAAAATGGGCCATGAGCCGAGGGAGACGTGGGCGGAGAGGATTACGCCTGCGCCGCCGTCCACACGGGCCAGCTCCTCCACCGCGATGGCGTAGCTCAGGGCATCAAGACCGGCACCGCCGTACTCCTTGGGGTAGGGAATGCCCATCCAGCCCAGCTTACCCAGCTTCTTGACAGCCTCCTCGGGAAACTCATTGTTCTGATCCATTAAAAATGCGAGGGGCTTGATCTCCTCCTCCGCAAAACTCCGGATCTTCGCGCGCAGCTCTTCGTGCGCCGCCGTGGTTTGAAACAGCATATGGGTACCTCCTCTTAAAATTTTACAGCTTGCTTGTATCTTGGGGATCGGATCCGCCGGTCAGCAGCCTGCGCAGGCTCACGGCACGGAACGCCTCGTCCTGCTTTTGCTGCAAGGCCGCCAGCTGACAATGGATGGCGCACCGCCCATGCTTGTCCTGCCAGCGGCATTCATATCCCGGCTCCATGCAGGCGCACAGGATGCCCCGCTCCCCCACGACCCCCATGAGATCGTAGAGGGAGGTCGCGTCCAGATCGCAGGACAGCGCGCAGCCGCCGAGGGCGCCGCGGCTCACCCGCACCAAATTGCCGGCGGAGAGCTTGCGCAGAATCTGATAGGCAAACTGATTGGGGATCAATTCCGTTTCCGACATCTCGGCCACCGAATGCTTCTCCCCGTCCAGCAGCACCCGCAAAATGCGCAGTGCGTAGTCCGTCTCTTTGGTGATGATCATGCTCCACATCCTCTTTTCGCTTGCTTGTTAATGCCATCATATCAATCTTGATAAATTTTGTCAAGATTATTTCCAAAAAAAAATATATCGTTTTAACACAGACCGCTCCAGCCCGGGTCAGCTTCGCTTTCCATTCAGCGAAAAGCCATGTTCCTTACAATTATAGAAGCCGAAAAAGCTGTGCCGTGGCAGTCCGCCGAAAGCAGAAAAGACTATGCCTTAAAACCAGAAAGCGGAGAAATTGGTTGGGGCTCGCAGGGGTCGCCCACCCAAGGCGGATAAGGCGGTCCCTGGCAAGTCCAAGGCAAGCACCAAAGTGCGTGCTTTTCATTTTATATTCGACACATTATGTTATGATATGCAGTAAATGTTCCATCTTACCGTCCCATTCTCTGCTGGAATCGGCGCACTCTTTCAGTTCAGTTTCGACTTCAGCATTTATCGGCAAGTTTTTCTTATAGCGGATGGTATGCTCAAGGCTTGCCCAGAAGTCCATAGCGATTGTACGGAGTTGTATCTCCACCGGCACATGGATCACTTTTTCCGCAAAGAATACCGGCAGCCGGATCGTCAGGTGCAGACTGCGATAGCCATTTGGCTTAGGGTGTGAAATATAATCTTTCTCTGTGATGATTTCAATGTCAGACTGTTTTTTTAAGCACTTTGCCAAAAAGAACACATCCTCCTCGAAAGAGCAGATCACCCGCACACCGGCAATATCCATGATATTTGTCTGCATGGTCGGAAAATCCAGAGGAAGGCCGCGTTTCTGCATCTTATTCATAATGCTGGACGGCGACTTCAAGCGGCTTTTTATACTTTCTATCGGATTGCGATCATGCTGCAATGAAAACTCTTCGTTTAGAATTTCCAACCTGCTTTCCAGTGCTTTCAGCGCACATCGGTATTGCAGCATGACTTCCTGATACCTGCGATTTTCGCTTAAAAGGCGCTGGCACTGCAAATCATCTAAGCCTTTATCTGTCGCAACCGTCAAGCCAAATAAATTCTCACTCATAGCTTCTCCTTTCCGCAGGGATAGGCGCTCCGCGCTGTCTGCCGCTCTTGTGTTACGACCTGATAAAAACTGTATCCGCCGGAAAGATGGGAACAGGTGAAACCGTGCTGCGTCAAAAGTCGGCAGGCCAGATAACTGCGAAGCCCTGTCTGGCAATTCACATAAACAGGCTTACCCCGGTCTAACTCGTCCAAATGCTCCCGCAGATCATCCAGTGGAATATTGCGGAATCCATTCAAGTGCCCACGCCGATATTCGCCTTCTGTACGGACATCCAGCAGTGTCGCATTGCCATCGCAAGGCAAGTCCTCAACCTCATTCCAATGGAACTGCCGTACCTTCCCGCTCTCCAAATCCTCGATCATAAAACCGACCATATTGACCGGGTCTTTGGCAGAGGAATAGGGCGGCGCATAGGAAAGGTCAAGCTCCGTCAGTTCCAAGGCTGTCATTTTTGCGCGAATGGCCGTTGCCAGTACATCAATGCGCTTGTCCACGCCCTCGCCGCCAACGATCTGCGCACCCAGCAGCCGCAGGCTTTCTTTTTCATACAGCACCTTCATTGCCATAGACTGTGCGCCGGGATAATAGGTAGCGTGGGATGC
>JABLTT010032741.1_pt1 | contig 16314 bp, 12 predicted proteins | sample 7160061 | NCBI WGS metagenome assembly JABLTT01 (sample SAMN14651232, study PRJNA627086) | human gut metagenome | isolation source: feces | host: Homo sapiens
CACGCCCCACTTTGCAGTATATTTTGCCCGAATTCGGTTGCCGTAGCCCGCTACGGCGCCCTCATCCGGGCGAAATCTCCCACAAATTGTGACGCACATCTTGCAGAAAGCCTTTTTCAGACACGCTCTAGGCACAGAATGAACAGTAGGACAGTGACCGGACTGGATGTACTCTGTTCAGTCACGCAAATGAATTAAGCGAATATGTCGCGTGCCAGCGACATCATTATAATGGAGGCCGTGCCCTCAAGGCATGTGAAAGAATATGAACAAGAAGCAGAAAAAAGTATTGACCAGAATTATTATTGCTTTTGTCCTTTTGGTTTTGCTGCACTTTCTTCCGGTAGATGGCTATCTTCGAATGGCACTTTACATGGTCCCGTATCTGGTGATCGGTTATGATATTCTGAAAAAAGCGCTTAAGGGAATTAGGAACCGTCAGGTATTTGATGAGAATTTTCTGATGGCAGTTGCCACAATTGGTGCCATTGCTCTCGGCGATTATCAGGAAGGCACTGCGGTTATGCTGTTTTACCAGATCGGAGAACTTTTCCAGAGTTATGCCGTTGGAAAGAGCAGAAGAAATATCAGCGAGCTGATGGATATCCGTCCGGATTATGCAAATATTGAGCAGGACGGTAAGCTGGAAAAGGTAGACCCGGACGAGGTAGAGGTTGGAACTATCATTGTGGTTCAGCCAGGAGAGAAGATTCCAATTGACGGAATGATTGAAGAAGGAAATTCCACATTAAACACAAGCGCACTGACAGGAGAAAGCCTTCCGCGAGATGCGAAAGTGGGAGATGAGGTCATCAGCGGCTGCATTAACATGACAGGTGTATTGAAAATCCGCACCACGAAGGAATTTGGTGAATCTACGGTTTCCAAGATCCTGGACCTTGTTGAGAACTCCAGCTCCAAGAAATCCAGATCTGAAAACTTTATTTCAAAATTTGCAAAATATTATACCCCGGCAGTCTGCTACAGTGCTCTGGCACTTGCAGTCATTCCGCCTCTTTGCAGAATGCTGTTTATGGGACTTTCTCCGGAATGGGGAGACTGGATCTACCGTGCTCTGACGTTCCTTGTAATCAGCTGTCCATGTGCACTAGTGATCAGTATTCCCCTCAGTTTCTTTGCTGGAATCGGTGGTGCCAGCAATCAGGGCGTTCTGGTAAAAGGCTCCAACTATCTGGAGACGCTTTCCCAGACGAAGACCGTTGTTTTTGATAAAACAGGTACTATGACAAAGGGCGTATTCGAGGTCAGCGGAATCCACCATAATGAGATGGAGGATGCAAAGCTTCTGGAATATGCAGCATATGCAGAGTGCTCTTCCTCACACCCCATCAGCAAGAGCCTTCAGAAAGCATATGGCAAGCCAATCGACCGCAGCCGTGTCACAGACATTGAGGAAATCGGTGGAAACGGTGTTATTGCAAAGGTGGAAGGCGTGTCTGTAGCTGTCGGCAACGCGAAGCTGATGAATCGTCTGGGTATTGCGTACAAAGAGTGCCATCATGTAGGGACGGTTGTCCATATGGCTGTGGATGGAAAATATGCAGGTCACATCCTGATTTCTGACATTATCAAACCTCATGCCAAAGAGGCAATTGAGAACCTGAAAAAAGCAGGCATTACAAGAACGGTTATGCTCACCGGTGACGGAAAAAAAGTTGCAGAGTCTGTAGCAGCTGACCTTGGAATCGGAGAGGTTCACAGCGAGCTTCTTCCGGCGGATAAGGTTTCCAAGGTGGAAGAGCTTCTTTCAAACAAGTCTGAAAAAGAGAAGCTTGCCTTCGTTGGAGATGGAATCAATGATGCACCGGTTCTTTCAAGAGCGGATATTGGTATTGCAATGGGTGCTCTTGGTTCTGATGCTGCAATCGAGGCGGCTGACGTTGTCCTGATGGATGACGATCCGTTGAAGATTGGGAAAGCCATTCGCATTGCCAAGAAGTGTATGCGAATTGTATATGAAAATATTTATTTTGCAATTGGCGTGAAACTGATCTGCCTGGTACTTGGTGCCTTCGGCATTGCAAACATGTGGGTAGCCATTTTTGCAGATGTAGGAGTTATGGTACTGGCAGTGCTCAATGCAATCCGTACTTTGTTTGTGAAAAATCTTTGATGATGATATCGAGGTATTCAGAATGAAAAAAGACATAGATAAAGAAGTGGAAATCTGTGATTGCTGTGAGGTTCATGAAAATCTTCTGCAAATTGTAAACGAGACCATCCCGGAGGAAAACGAGCTGTATGATCTGGCAGAGCTGTTCAAGGTGTTTGGAGATTCTACCAGGATCCGGATCCTGTTTGTACTTTTTGAAGCAGAGGTGTGCGTGTGCGACCTTGCAAAGGCATTGAACATGACTCAGTCAGCTATTTCCCACCAGCTTCGTATCCTGAAACAGAATAAACTGGTAAAAAGCCGCAGGGATGGAAAATCTATATTCTATTCTCTGGCAGATGAGCATGTTCGGACGATCATTGACCAGGGAAGAGAGCATATAGAGGAAGATTAGAGGTTGACTTCTTAACGGCAATTTGGTATATTAACTACACATATGGATTCTGTGAGGGAGTAGTTTGCGTGAAAACGTGGTTTGTCAACAGTCGCGGCTTTGATCGGATCTGATTCTGGCCTGGCAAATCTTAAAGAATGAGACTCATGTATGCATGTTATGGCATACATGGGTCTTTTTACATTTGCGGCAGATGTGATTCCAAAGAAGAAGGCTTATGAAGTAAATGCTGTTTTGTAGCATTCATTTTGCAGAAAGCCTTTTCAAACACACTCTGGAGAATTTGTAAAGGTAAAAATATGCGGATAACAAAAGGAGAGTATTATGCAAAATATTATTAATGGATTGCCAATTGCAGCTGTTATTCTGCTGCTGGCAGTGGGATTTGCTTTTCTGGTAAAAGGGGCTGACTTTTTTGTGGAGGGAAGTTCCAGCATTGCGAAGAAGTTAAAGGTTCCGCCCATCATCATTGGTCTTACGATTGTGGCTATGGGAACTTCACTGCCAGAAACAGCCGTGAGTGTGACTGCTTCTCTGGTACAGAATAATGAACTTGCGGTCAGCAATGTAGTAGGATCCAATATTTTTAATCTGATGTTTGTAATTGGTGTCTGTTCAATTCTGACGCCGATTATGGTCCAGAAAGCAACTGTGGTAAGAGATATTCCCTTGTCTTTAGGCTGTGCACTATTTCTGCTTGTACTGGGAGTTTCAGGACTGGGAGATAAGGCGGGAATGACGCTGGGTCATGCAGATGGAGTTATTTTCCTGATCGTGTTTGCCGGATATATTTTCACAATGGTACGAAGCGCAATGAAAGCCCGTGCTGCAGGACAGAAGGTTGAAATAGAAGGTGTTGAAGAATGTGATAATATGAAAGAGCTGTCATATGGCAAAAGTATCCTCTTTCTGATCGTGGGTGCAGCTGCAATTGCTTTTGGCGGTGACCTTACCGTTGATACAGCCAGCAGGATTGCAATAGAGCTTGGAATGAGCCAGACTCTGGTCGGGCTTACCATTGTGTCTATCGGAACTTCGCTTCCGGAGCTTGTAACCTCTGTAGTTGCAGCAAGAAAAAATGAAGTTGATATGGCAGTTGGAAATGCAGTCGGATCCAATATTTTCAATATTCTGATGGTCCTTGGAATCTCATCTGCTATCAGTCCGGTAGCTTTGATCCGGGAAAACATAATCGATATAGTGCTTCTTATGGTATTTTCGGTTATGGTCTGGATCTTTGCAGGAACCAGGAAAAAAATTGAGCGCAAAGAGGGTATTATAATGGTAGTGGTATATCTGGTTTATTGCGCATATATTATTGCCCGCTAATAAAAGCAGAAAAAGCTTTCATCCATCCCGTAAAGGGAGAGATGAAAGCTTTTTTTGATTGGAAAACAGGTGAAAATTAACGCTTGTATAGTAAAACACCTGGCGGAACAGTACTTGCTGAATAGCGGTAAATATGCTGAAATAATTAAAACATATTGCTGATAAAAATTTCCAGACCAATAGCAATTAGAATGACGCCGCCGAGAATATCCGCCTTGTTGGAAAGCCTGGTTCCGAAGCGTTTTCCAAGGGAAAGTCCGGTCATGCAGATAAAGAATGTGACTATGGCAATGATCAGGGAACAGACAAGAGCCATCAGCCAGTCATACTCTGAGATGGTGAATCCTACGGACAGGGCGTCAATGGAGGTTGCAATGCCCTGAATGAAAAGGGCTTTGGGACCAACTCCTGGAATTTCATCATCCTCATCGGTTCCCCGGATACCATTGATCAGCATGGAGCCACCAATATAGCCAAGAAGGATTAGCGCGATCCATGGAATAAATTTCTCAAATGTCTTGAAGTATTCTACAATGGTGTGGACACATAACCATCCGGTCATTGGCATGATGGCCTGGAAAGCACCGAATGTGCCTGCAATGCCGCACATTTTTTTTATGCGCATCTTGGGCTCGTGAAGGCCGTTTGCCAGGGACACAGAAAAAGCATCCATTGCAAGTCCGACTCCAAGCAGGGCGCTGTTCAGAAAAAACACAAAACTGTAGTTCATTTTTACGTTCCTCCGTAATGTATTTTATTACTGGTTTCCATTTTTTTATTTGCTGTGGAAACAGATCTCTCGGCGAAGCTTTTTACAGCATGAAAAAAGACCCGATATATAACCACAGGCTATATATGGGTCATCTGCATTCTTATAAAAGGACAGACTCCATGTATAGCATAACGTTATACATGAGTCTCGCAATTTAATGCAAGCCAGATCGAAACACTGCTCTGAAATCTGCTGTTCATTCAGTGAACAGCAATCTATACAAACAGATTCATACGGTCGGTATGTTGACTTGCCACGCGTCTGTGGACACGCTTGCTACTCCCTCACAGGGAAACCTTGTTTCGTAACTTTATCAGATAATGATAAAATTGTCAATAATTTTTCTCAATAATATTGACATCCTGATGATATTAGAATAAACTAACTCCTGTAACATTAATGATAAAATTTATCATTAGCAGACGAATTTTATCAAAAATGGTTGCTGCTTAGTTTTGAACAGCAACAAAAATCTTACATATGGGAAAAGAGGACAAGTACATATGACATTAAAAGACCTTCCCATCGGGAAAACCGCCACAGTTACAGTAGTAGGAGGAGAGGGTGCCCTGCGGCAGCATTTCCTGGATATGGGAATCATTCCCATGGCGGACGTGACCATGGTAAAATATGCACCTATGGGTGACCCTGTTGAAGTCAGGATACATAGCTATGAGCTGACCCTGCGTCTTGCAGATGCTGCCCAGATTCAGATTGATAATGTAAGGGATGAAAAAGAACAGAAACGAGGAAGCCGTGTCAGGGCGATTCCTCATCCAGGTCTGGGCGAGGGAGGTAAATATCATGAAAAAGCAGATGAGCATCCCCTTCCTGACAGTGAGCTTCTTACCTTTGCGCTGGCAGGAAACCAGAACTGCGGTAAAACAACCCTGTTTAATCAGTTAACCGGCTCCAGTCAACATGTAGGCAACTTTCCGGGAGTTACAGTAGACCGTAAAGATGGTATTATCCGTGGGAAAAAGAATACTTTGGTGACGGATTTGCCGGGAATTTATTCCATGTCTCCTTATACAAGCGAGGAAATCGTAACCAGAAGCTTTATTCTGGAGCAGCATCCTAAGGGAATTATCAATATTGTGGATGCCACGAATATCGAGAGAAATCTTTATCTTACTATGCAGCTGATGGAGCTGGATGTGCCTATGGTACTGGCATTGAATATGATGGATGAAGTAAGGCAGAATGGTGGTTCTGTGCGTGTGAACCAGATGGAGGAGGCCTTGGGGATTCCGGTTGTACCTATTTCCGCAGCAAAAAATGAAGGTATTGATGAATTGGTTGCACATGCCATTCATGTGGCAAAATATCAGGAAAAACCAAAGCGACTGGATTTCTGTGATGCAAACGATGACGGCGGAGCCGTTCACAGATGTCTTCATGGAATTATGCATCTCATTGAGGATCATGCACAGCAGGCAGATATTCCGGTGCGTTTTGCAGCCAGTAAGCTTGCAGAAGGGGATGAACTGATCCTGGAAAAGCTTGGACTGGATCAGAATGAAAAAGAAACCCTGGAGCATATTGTAAAGCAGATGGAGACAGAGCGTGGGCTTGACCGGTCCGCAGCGATTGCCCATATGCGCTTTGATTTTATTGAAAAAGTCTGTGCTGAGACCGTGATTAAGCCTCATGAGAGCAAGGAGCATCTGCGCAGTCAGAAGATGGATAAAATACTTACAGGCAAATATACAGCCATTCCATGCTTCGCAGGTATTATGGCTCTGGTTTTCTGGCTGACCTTTGGCGTGATCGGAAAGGGTCTTTCGGATCTTCTGGATATGGGAATTACCTGGCTGACTGCAGTGGTGGATCAGGCAATGACTGCATGGAACGTAAATAATGTGCTTCATTCTCTTGTAATTGACGGCATTTTCAATGGAGTTGGAAGTGTGCTCAGCTTTCTGCCGATTATCGTCACCCTGTTTTTCTTCCTGTCACTTCTGGAAGACAGTGGCTACATGGCCAGAGTGGCATTTGTAATGGATAAGCTGCTTCGAAAGATTGGACTTTCCGGACGAAGCATTGTCCCAATGCTTGTAGGCTTTGGATGCACAGTTCCCGGCGTTATGGCAAGCAGAACCCTGCCTTCTGAGCGTGACCGTAAGATGACTATCCTCCTTACTCCTTTTATGAGCTGTTCGGCAAAGCTTCCGATTTATGCTTTCTTTACAGCTGCCTTTTTCCCGAAATACGGTGCACTGGTAATGATAGCACTTTATTTCGGCGGAATTATTATGGGAATCCTGATGGCACTGATTTTTGGAAAAACCATGTTTAAGGGAGAAGCAGTTCCCTTTGTAATGGAGCTTCCTAATTATCGTCTTCCAGGTGCAAAAAACGTTGGCCAGCTTCTTTGGGAAAAAGCAAAGGATTTTCTTCAGAGAGCCTTTACTGTTATTTTTGTGGCAACCATTGTGATCTGGTTTTTACAGACCTTTGATCTGCATCTGAATATTGTGACAGATTCCAAAGACAGTATTCTTGCAGTACTTGCCGGATTTATTGCACCGGTATTTAAGCCTCTTGGCTTTGGGGAATGGAGATTTTCCACAGCCCTTGTAACAGGTTTTATGGCAAAGGAGAGCGTGGTTTCCACATTGTCCATATTATTTGGAAGTACAGCGGCACTGGTAGATGTGCTTTCTCCGCTGGCAGCAGTGTGCCTTCTTACCTTCTGTCTTTTATATACGCCTTGTGTAGCCGCAATCGCTTCTGTGAAACGTGAGCTGGGCGGTAAATGGGCTGCAGGAGTGGTGATCGGGCAATGTGTGATCGCCTGGATTGCGGCATTTTTGGTAAAAATTGTCGGTGTTTTGATTGGTTTTTGAGAAAAATGACTATTTTTCATTTTTGTTAAAAATAATATTGACTATTGGTCATTTTGGGTTATACTATAGTACGAAAGAAATGAATTTAAGGAGATGACATCAATGGTCAAAGTAGGAAAATGGATAGCCAAGCATAAGGTCCTGGTGCTTTTGATCGGACTTTTGCTGGTAATCCCGTCTGTGATCGGAATCGCAGAGACGAGAGTAAATTATGATCTGTTAAGTTACCTGCCGGATACCCTTGAGACAGTAAAAGGTCAGGATATTCTGGTGGATGAGTTTGGAATGGGCGCCTTTTCCATGGTAATCGTAGAGAATATGGATATGAAGGATGTCCAGAAGCTGGAAGAGAAATTCAGTGAAGTAGAGCATGTAAAGGATGTTCTCTGGTATGATGATGTGGCGGATATTACTCTTCCGGTAGAGATGATTCCTGAGAAGTACAGAAAGGTATTTATAAATGGCGATGCAACCATGATGCTGGTTTTGTTTGATAATACCACATCTTCAGATACTTCCATGGAAGCTATCACAGAACTACGTAAGATTGCCAACGAGCAGTGCTTCCTCAGTGGCATGACAGGAGTTGTTACAGATATTAAGAACATTGCCATGCAGGAGCTGCCGATTTACGTTGTGATCGCAGCAGTACTCAGTCTGATCATTCTGGAGCTGACAAGCGGATCCTTTGTTGTTCCGTTTTTGTTCCTGCTTAGCATCGGACTTGCTATTCTTTACAACCTGGGAAGCAATGTTATTTTAGGCGAGACTTCTTATATTACGCAGGCACTTACCGCGGTACTTCAGCTTGGTGTTACCATGGATTATTCCATTTTCCTTCTGAACAGCTACGAGGAAAATAAGAAGCGTTTTCCTGGAGAAAAGGACCGTGCCATGGGGCATGCCATTGCAAATACTTTTAAGTCTGTAGCTGGAAGCTCTGTTACCACAGTAGCCGGCTTCGTTGCACTTTGTGTTATGACCTTTGCTCTTGGACGTGACCTTGGTATTGTTATGGCAAAGGGCGTTATTATTGGTGTTATCTGCTGTGTAACCATTCTTCCGGCACTGGTTCTGTTTTTTGACAAGCCTATTGAGAAGACACAGCATAAGCTGCTTCTTGCCAGAATGGATAAACCGTCTGCATTTATTACGAAGCATTATAAGCTTTGGACTGTGATTTTCCTGGTGCTTCTGCTTCCGGCTATTTATGGAAACAATCATACAAAGATTTACTATAATATTGCAGAATCCCTTCCATCCACTTTGGATTGCAACATTGCCAATGATGAGCTGGAGAAAACTTTCGCAGTAGGCAATATCCATATGATTATGATGGATAAGAATATGGACTCCAAGCAGAAACAGCAGATGTTAAATGATATTGATAAGGTTGAGGGTGTGAAGTGGAGTCTGGGTATGAATTCCCTGATCGGACCTACCGTTCCGGAGTCTATGATCCCGGATGATCTGAAGAAGATTTTCAAAGGAGATCAATATGAGCTTGCATTTGTATGCTCTGAATATGGTTCTGCTACAGATGAGGTAAATGCCCAGCTTGCAGAAATTGATAAAATAGTAAAGAAATACGATAATACTGCAATGGTAATCGGTGAGGCACCGCTTATGAAAGATCTTCAGGATACCACAGATGCCGATCTGGTTCGTGTAAATGTAATCTCCATCGGTGCCATTTTCCTGATCATTATGATTATCTTTAAATCAATTTCCCTTCCGATCATTCTGGTTGCGGTTATTGAGTTTGCGATTTTTGTCAATATGGCTATTCCGTACTATCAGGGAATCAGCCTTCCGTTCGTTGCAAGCATCGTTATTGGTGCCATCCAGCTGGGTGCGACTGTTGACTATGCAATCCTGATGACTACCCGTTATCAGAGAGAGAGACAGCACGGCAAGAATAAGATGGAAGCCATCAGCATTGCCCATAAGACCAGTATGCCGTCCATTATCAGCAGTGGCCTCAGCTTCTTTGCGGCGACCTTCGGTGTTTCCTGCTATTCACAGGTTGAGATGATCGGTTCTATCTGTACATTGCTTGCCCGTGGTGCGATCATCAGTATGGTAGTTGTACTGTTTATCTTACCTGCTATGTTTATGATCTTCGATAAACTGATCTGTGTTACATCGATTGGTTTCCTTGGAGATAAAAAGGCAGCCAAAGCGAAATAAAACATAATCAGACGTCCTGGAAGCGCTGATTACGCTCAGAACAGCCGGCTTTGGAAGAAATCCGTTACGGTTCGCTCCGTGACAAGTAACACGCTTCGCGATGCATAGAAATCCTGCTTCAGCAAAATGAGGCAGGATTTTTTTGTTGAATAAAAGAGAAGAAAACGTTATAATTGTGTTGCATTTTAGAGCCTGTTTGAAAAAAGATTCCCGCAAATTGTGACGTACATTTTGCAGAATGCCTTTTTCAAATACGTTTTAGGAAATGGAGTGATTTGTACATGACACTAGAAGAAATCCTTGCCCAGGTGCAAATGGGAGGACTTTCTCCGGAAGCAGCAGGAAAGCTGATTCGACAGGATGGCTACAAGGAAATGGATTATGCCAAGCTGGATACGGGGAGAAAAGCCCGCACTGGTTTTGCAGAGGTGATTTACTGCAGCAATAAGGCAGATGCCCATTTGCTGAAAATATTTGAACGTTTATATATGGAAGAGGGAGAAGTACTTGGAACAAGGGCTTCCCAGGCACAGTATGAGCTGGTGAAGGAGAAGTTTCCGGAAGTTCAGTATGACCCTGTTTCCAGAATCCTGAAAATAGAAAAACCAGATAAGATTCATGAGGGAAAGGTGGCTGTCTGTACTGCAGGCACTGCAGATATTCCAGTGGCCGAGGAAGCAGCACAGACTGCAGAATATTTTGGAACTTACGTGGAACGAATTTATGATGTTGGTGTAAGTGGAATGCACAGGCTGTTTTCCAGGCTGGAGATCATTCAGGATGCTAATTGTGTTGTGGCTGTGGCTGGCATGGAGGGCGCTCTTGCCAGCGTTATGGGAGGTCTTGTGAGCAGACCGGTGATCGCAGTACCTACGTCTGTGGGATATGGAGCGAATTTCCATGGATTATCAGCACTTCTGACCATGATCAATTCCTGTGCCAATGGAATTGCCACAGTGAATATTGACAACGGATATGGAGCCGGATATCTGGCAACGCAGATGAACCGGCTGGCGCTTGGTAAGTAAGAGACAAAGCTAGAGTTTGTTTGAAAATCAAACATGCTCTAGCGCGTGTCTGAAAAGCAATTTGATAAATTTGTAACGAGGAGAATTATGGGAAAAACATTATATCTGGAGTGTTATTCCGGAATCAGTGGCGATATGACAGTGGCAGCCCTGCTGGATCTGGGAGCAGATCAGAAGGTGCTGGAGGATGTACTTGAAAGTCTTCCAGTGCAGGGATTTGAGATAAAAGTAAATCGGGTGATGAAATCCGGGATTGATGCCTGTGATTTCGATGTAATTCTGAACGAAGAGATAGATGGACATGATCATGATATGGAGTATCTGCATGGACATGATCACAGTCATAAGCATGGGGCAGAAGAACATAATCACCAGTATGAGCATAGCCATGAGGCAGCAGAAAAGAATGTGGCAGTACATGGACATAATCATGGAGATGAAACAGCAGCACATACTCACGAGTACCATCGTCATCACAAACACCGCGGCATGAACGAAATCCGTCAGATACTTGCTGACACAAAGATGACTGACAGCGCCAGAGGTATTGCCCTTAAAATTTTTCAGATTCTGGCAAAGGCAGAAGCAAAAGCCCACAATGTTCCGGTGGAAGAGGTGCACTTTCACGAAGTTGGAGCTGTGGATTCCATTGTAGATATTTTGTCCGTGGCAGTCTGCCTGGACAATCTTGGAATTACAGAGGTCATTGTACCTGTATTATGCGAAGGAATGGGTACAGTCCGCTGCCAGCATGGCATTTTACCAGTTCCGGTTCCGGCGGTGACCCATATTGTACAGCAGTGTGGTCTGGATCTGCGGATCACTCCGGTACAGGGTGAACTGGTAACTCCTACAGGTGCGGCAATTGTGGCAGCAGTACGTACTTCCTGCAAATTACCGGAGACCTTTGCAATTGAGAAAACCGGTATCGGAGCTGGCAAGAGGACGTATGAGTGCCCGGGAATCCTGCGTGCAATGCTGATTCACCCGGAAGAATCCCATAAACCGGAAAAAGCGGTGGGAATTCCGGCAGGAAATGAAAGTGCGGCAAATGAAACTGCTGAAATTTTCAATCGGGAAGCTGCTGCCAAAATTCAGACCGGTGTTACGGAAAGCGCGGATTGTGCAGATTATATCTACAAGCTGGAAACAAATATCGATGACTGCAGCGGTGAAGTACTTGGCTTTGTCATGGAGAAGCTTTTTGAGGCCGGTGCAAGGGATGTGCATTATACTCCTGTATATATGAAGAAAAACCGTCCTGCATGGCTTCTTACCGTAATCTGTAAGGAAGAAGATGTCCCGGGAATGGAAGCTTTGATTTTTGCAGAAACTACCAGTATTGGTATCCGCAGGGTCAAGATGGAGCGCACGATTTTGCCCCGGAGAAAGCGGAAAGTAATGATTCCCTTCGGTGAGGTGGAAGTGAAAATCTGCGGTTCAGAAGGAGCAGAGAAATGCTATCCGGAGTATGAAAGCCTAGCGGAAATCTGCAGAAAGACTGGAATTTCTTATGCAGAAGCCTACCAGATGGCAGTAGATGCAAGTAAGAATCTGGAATGATTGATCGCTTCCAGGTTAAATCGCAATATTGCAACCTGTGAAAGAGTATGTTACAATACAGTTTGGCTTTTTTTCAAAGAGAAGTTTATATACGAATGTTTTGGATAAAACAGAAAGCCAAATTTTTCATAATATAATGGAGTGAATATGAAGAAATATTTAGATAATCTCAGACAGTATCAGTTCCTGTTAAGTGAATTGGTCAAAAAAGGAATCAAGCTGAAATATCGTCGTTCCTACCTTGGTATTTTGTGGTCCATGCTAGAACCACTGCTTTCCATGGTGGTACTGACCATTGTCTTCGGAACCCTGTATGGAAACACGGACAAAACATTCCCTGTATACATTCTTTCCGGACGTCTTCTGTACAGCTTTTATTCCTCTGCAACCAAAGCTGCGCTGAAATCCATCCGATCCAATGCAGCAATGATCAAGAAAGTGTATGTACCGAAATATCTGTATCCACTTTCAACTGTAATTTATAATTATATTATTTTTCTGATCTCCCTGGTTGTGCTTGCCATTGTAGGCGTGATCCTGGGTGTGAAACCGACTATTTATCTGCTTCAGGCACCGGTTGCCCTGATCATCATTCTGATCCTTTCCTACGGAAGTGGAATGTTCCTTGCAACTATCGGTGTATTTTTCAGAGATATTGAGTACCTCTGGTCTGTTGCCCTGATGCTGATCATGTATACATGTGCCATCTTCTATTATCCAAGCAAGCTGCTGAAGAGTGGCTGGGCATGGATTCTGAAGTTCAATCCGCTGTACTGTACCATTCAGATTTTCCGATCTGCAATCTTCGGAGAGCCTATGTATGCGCCATATGTAATTTATGCAGCTGCATTCAGCGTAGTGATCACCATCATCGGACTTGTATGCTTCAAGAAAAAACAGGATAATTTTATTCTGTACATCTAGAACCTGTTTGAAAAATCATTCCCTGCAGAAGGTATTTTTCAAATACGCTCTAAACTACCATTTACAGGAACATGTTAAGGAGAAAATATGAGCAAGACAGCCATTGAAGTCGATAACGTAAGCATGAAGTTCAACCTGAGCCGTGAGAAGGTTGACAGCTTAAAAGATTATATATTTAAAACTATTAAGAGAGAAATCCAGTACAATGAATTCTGGGCTCTGAAGAATGTAAGCTTCAGCGTGGAAAAGGGAGACCGTGTAGGTATCCTTGGTCTTAACGGAGCTGGAAAAAGTACTCTTCTGAAGGTCATTTCCGGTGTATTCAAGCCTACAGAGGGTCATGTGGACAAACATGGGAAAATGGTTCCCCTTCTGGAGCTTGGCGCTGGTTTTGACCCGCAGTATACAGGAAAAGAGAATATTTACCTGTATGGTGCCATGCTTGGATATACCAAGAAATTTATTGACAGCAAATATGATGAGATTGTAGAATTCTCTGAACTTCAGAAATTCATGGATGTTCCGGTGAAGAATTATTCCTCCGGTATGAAATCCAGACTTGGCTTTTCCATTGCCACAGTAGTAGAACCGAAGATCCTGATCCTGGACGAGGTCCTTTCCGTAGGTGACGCCAAGTTCCGTAAAAAAAGTGAAAAGAAGATCATGAGCATGTTTGACTCAGGTGTTACCGTCCTTTTTGTATCCCATTCTCTGGAACAGGTACAGCGCCTTTGCAATAAGGCCATGATTCTGGAAAAAGGTAAGCTGATCGCATACGGCGACATTGATCCGATCTCTGAGCAATACAGTAAAATGATAGGTGGCTGATCATGAAAAAGGAATTAACCAGGGAAGAATCTTCTGCTATTAAAGGTGTTGCAATTCTATTAATGATTTTTCATCATTGTTTTCGTACAGAAAAGAAATTTGCTGCATATTCGCCGATTTTTACTGCTTTTTTTACAGAATCAAGAGTAATCAGTCTGGCAAAGTGGGCGAAGATTTGTGTGCCTCTTTTTGCTTTCGTATCCGGATATGGCCTTTTATATGGATACCGTAAATTAAAAGGAAAAGAAAAAAGAGAAGAGATTTCCAGCTGGGAACGGAAGCATTTGATTTCTACCATGTCTGGTTACTGGCTTGTTGCCGTTCTATCTTATATTTTGATGGCGTTGGCGGGTGTTGTTAATTTTTCAAAGTGGGGAAATACCTGGCTTGAAAAACTGATAAATATTCTGGCAGACTGTATTGGAATCTCCAATTTGCTGGGAACCAGGTCGCTCCGGGGAGCGTGGTGGTATATGGGGGCTGCGGTCTTTTTTATTGTGATACTGCCTGTAATGGCTTATTGTTTGAAAAAGGCTGGCGGTGGACTGTGTGTTATGTTCCTTTTTTTACTGCCAAGAGTATTTGGACTTGGATATATGGGTGGAAGAAATGCATATTCTTTCCTTATGATTTTTTTGTTTGGTATGATGGCTTATGAATACAGAGTATTTGAACGTTTTCACAATCTGCAGTTTGGAAAAAGCAAAAAAGCAAGTGACATACAGAAGTTTTTGCTTTTGTTTCTTCTGGTGCTTGCAGGAGTATGGAGTTATGGAAAAGTTTCTGTGAAGCTGATCTGGGAATACCATTATGCGGTGATTCCGTTTGTGTTGATCCTCTTTCTGGAAGAATTTGCATTCCGGATTACATGGATTCGAAAGATAGCTGCATTTCTGGGCAGATATTCTCTATACATCTGGTTGCTCCATACATTTGTTCGGGATTACCTTGGAAAATACGTTTGGTCCGTGGGGTATTTCTGGCTGGTGCCAATTGAAATTTTGCTCCTGTCCCTGATAATGGGAATGATTCTGGATGTATTCAGGAAAGTTTCCGGATATGACAAGCTGATAAAGCGTTTAGAAGGTGAAAAATGAAAATCCTGCAGGTAGGGCTGGGAAATAATCCTGGCGGTATGGAAGCATTTGTAATGAATTATTTCAGGGAACTGGCCAGACAGGGAGTATCCTTTGATTTTGTATCCATGTATGGAACGATTGCTTATGAGAAAGAAATCCTGGAGCTTGGTGGACGGGTTTTTTATGTTCCCAATATAAAAAAAGATTACTTTGGCTATATAAAGGCCTTTCGGAAGCTCCTTTCCCGGGAGAAGTACGATGTCGTGCATGTGAATATGCTTTCAGCAGCCAATATCGTACCACTTCGCTTGGCGAAGCAGGCAGGAGTGAGAAAGGTGATCGCACATTCCCATAACGCTTCAGCACCGGGAATTGTGCGTAAGCTGATGGATGGCGTGAATCGTCCCAGAATGAAGCATTATGTGAATGAAAAGTTTGCCTGTTCCGAAAAAGCAGGCAGATGGTTGTTCGGAGATAAGGCTTTTGAACGGGGCGAAGTAACTTTGGTTGCAAACGCAATTGAGACAGATAAATATGGCTTTTCAGAGTCAAACAGGCGGAAAATCAGAGAGAAGCTGGGGATTTCCGGGGACGCTCTGGTAGTAGGGCATGTAGGCAGGTTTCAGGTTCAGAAGAATCATGAGGCCATTCTCCGTATTTTCCATGAAATCCAACGAAAAGAGCCAGCTGCAAGGCTTTGCCTTATTGGTGACGGCGAATTAAAGGAACAGATCCAGGAGCAGGCTAAAAAGGCGGGTGTCCTGGATAAAATCATATTTACGGGAGTATGTCAGGACGTGGAGCGGTACTTAAGCGCCATGGATGTTTTCCTGTTTCCTTCTTTATTTGAGGGACTTCCCTTTACTCTTCTGGAAGCTCAGGCCAATGGCCTGCCCTGTGTGATTTCAGACCAGATCACAGGAGAAGCAGTACTCTCCCGGGAAAATGTGACGATGATTTCCCTGTCAGAAAGCCCGGAGAAATGGGCCAAAGCTGTGTTTAAGATGAAGGAAGCCGGGAGAATCGAAAGAGAAGAAGCGGCCAGAAGGCTGGCAGAAGCAGGATTTGACATCCATAAGGAAGGACAGAAGCTGATGCTTCTGTATGGCAGATAAGCTGACTGAGAAAGCTTTAGAGCGTGTTTGAAAAATCATTCCCGCAATCTGCACGCCCCACTTTGCGGTATATTTCACCCGAATTCGGTTGCCGTAGCCCGCTACGGCG
>JABLTT010053300.1_pt1 | contig 16296 bp, 13 predicted proteins | sample 7160061 | NCBI WGS metagenome assembly JABLTT01 (sample SAMN14651232, study PRJNA627086) | human gut metagenome | isolation source: feces | host: Homo sapiens
AACCGATCGTCATGATCTCATCGGAATCCAGCTTCACAGCACAATAATCGGAACCATTAAGATCCTCACAGATAATACCGGAGAATAAGGTATATCCATTCAGTCCTACCATCAGGTTCAGCATAGTAGCCCTGTCATCGGCTTTGATCAGCCGTTTGTATTCATAGGTGCTCAAAACCTCCTCAGCAAAATAAAAAGAGTTATTTCCTCCCTGTTCAAAGGACAGACACGGATATTCCTTCAGTTCTTCCAGCGTGATCTTCTCACGCTTCGCCAGAGGATGCCCCTTCCACATATAAACGTAGATCCGACAGTTGAGAAGTTCGTGAAACTCCAGACCATACTCGTGAAACATTTTTGTAAGTACCTTACGGTTAAAATCATTTACGTAGAGGATCCCGATCTCACTCTTGAAATTACGGACATCCTCGATGACCTGATGCGTCTTGGTCTCGTGGACCGCAAATTCGTACTCATCCATGCCGAATTGCTTTACAAGCTCCACAAAGGCATTAACTGCAAAGGTATAATGCTGCATGGAAACACTGAATTTTTTGCGTGACTGTTCCTTGGAAATATATTTGGCTTCCATCAGTTCGTACTGTTCCACCACCTGCCTTGCATACCCCAGAAATTCTTCGCCTGCAGGCGTTACGGCGATTCCTCGGTTCGTTCTTCGGAAGATCTCAACACCGGTTTCTGCTTCCAGCTCCCGGATTGCCGTGGAAAGACTGGGCTGAGAAATATAAAGGCTTTTTGCTGCCTCGTTCATAGATCCGGCTTTTGCAATTGCTATGGTATATCTGAGCTGTGCCAGAGTCATCTTTCTGCCTCCCCGTTTCTTGTTCCGGCTTTCTGTTCCTCTTCAGGCAGATCCGGCAACAAGCATCCTTTATCTTTTTATTTAAGGTAGTTCTTATCTACATATCCTTCTTTTCCAAGCTTCGGAACATATACATACCAGTAAGTACTGTCTTTCTTCTCAATGACTTCTACCGTATCTCCGTTATTCAGCTGGGCGATCTCATTGTCCTTGTCATACGCCTTTGTACTGCGCAGAGCCAGATAGCCGCTTTCCACTTTAACAGTCATGGATGGAGTTGTTGTACCTGAGCCTCCGGTAAGATAGTTCCTGTCAACATAACCGGTCTTATCCAGCTGCGGAACATATACATACCAGTACTGATCGTTGCTGGTGTCCTTCACCTGAACCGTGTCACCGGTATTCAGCTGTCCGATCTCATTGCTTTCATTATAGGCTGCCTTGTTGCGAAGGGCAAGATAACCAGTTTCTACTTTAACTGTCCACAGACCACTGTTGTAAATATACCGGTTATCCACATATCCGGATTTGTCAAGCCCCGGAGCATATACGTACCAGTAAGTAGAATCACTGCTGTCCTTTACAAGAACGACATCTCCGGTATTCAGACGTCCGATCTCGTTACTGTCATTGTAAGCTGCGGTACTTCGAAGAGCCAGATAGCCTTTTTTTACCTTTACTGTCCAGGAATCGTTGGAAGCTGTGACGTTCTCTGCTATCTGGATATAGTTTTTGTCCAGGTATCCGGATTTATCCAGTCTTGGCACGTATGCATACCAGTAGGTAGCGTCCTTCCGATTTGTAACTTCCACAAGATCTCCTGTATTCAGCTGTCCGATCTCATTGCCTTTGTCAAAAGCCTTCTCACTCCGGAGAGCCAGGTATCCATCTGTGACTTTGACTTTAAAAGTGGTTCCTGCTGCTGCCTTTGCCTCCCGGATCGTCGCCGGAAAAGCTGCTGCCAGTATAAGTGTCAGAAGTACCAGCCTTTTTACTGCCTTTATATTGGACAGAAGAGTTCTTTTTCTCATATTATACGCCTCCTTTTCTTTTTTGGATCTTTCTCTAATCTGCGGCTCTCTCTGTTTTTTATTTACTGAGCAGACCGCACCGGAATTTATGGTAGTATTATATCATATTTTCAGCTGATAGCTGTAAGAATCACATCTCTTATTGTAGTCCAAAATGTTCTTTTCCGTAATGCAGGTATTGACACTTTTAATTAGCAGTGTTATATTACATATAGAACAGGATAAAAGTAATGCCCCCGGGATTTTTCCCGGGGAATTTTATACGCATACGTTCAATATATGACAGTCCGGGAGATCTGTCCTCTGAGAGGACAGATCGATCATCCGAGACGCTGCAGACTATAATATAAGGGAAGGTGAATACCATGGCAGTAAAAAGAGATTATTACGATGTTCTGGGCATTGACCGGAACGCAGATGAAAAAACAATAAAAAAAGCCTATCGTAAACTGGCTAAAAAATATCATCCGGATACAAACGCCGGTAATGCAGATGCCGCAGATAAATTTAAAGAAGTAAACGAAGCCTACGATGTCTTAAGTGATCCAAAGAAGAAAAAAATGTATGATCAGTTTGGTCATGCCGCATTTGAAGCAGGAGCTGATCCTGGAGCCGGCGCAGGTGCCGGTGGATTCGGCGGATTCCAGGGTGGCAGCAATGGCAGCTATCAGGAATTTCATTTTAACGGTGAAAATATGGACGATATTTTTGGTGATATCTTCGGAAATATGTTCCACGGCAGTCACGGCGAAAGCCGCGGTTTCGGCAGCAATGGCACATATGAGCATTTCACTGGTAACGGTGGCGGCTTTCACAGTGGATTTGGCGGAAGTGGCTTTCACAGTGGCAACGGCTTCGGCGGATTCCATCAACAGGATTTTCCGCAAAAAGGCTCTGATGTGAAGGCCAGCATCAACGTTACCTTTGATGAGGCAGCTTTTGGTGCAGATAAAAGGATCTCTCTGTCCGGTCCGGACGGAAGCTCCGGTGCACCGCAGACACTTCAGATTCATATTCCGGCAGGTATTGATACCGGCAAGAGTATCCGTCTGAAAGGAAAAGGCATGCCCGGAACCGGCGGCGGTGAGCCTGGTGACCTCCTTCTGAAGGTTACCGTAGGAACACGTCCTGGCTATGAACGAAAGGGATCGGATGTTTATACCACCATTTCTATTCCTTACACAACCGCTGTTTTCGGCGGTGAAGCCACCGTTCCCACCCTTTACGGAAATGTTATCTGTAAGATCAGGGAAGGTATGCAGTCCGGTTCCAAGATCCGCCTGAGAGGAAAAGGCATTGTTTCCATGAAGAACCCTTCCGTCCGCGGTGATCAGTATGTAACCATTCAGATCCAGGTTCCTCAGGATCTGAATTATTCCGCAAAAGAGAAACTCCATGAATATGCAAGGGCCTGTGGACTGGAACGGAGTAATGCCACCGGATCACATGTAGCATAAAAGTTAAAATAAAAGAGTATCACAAAGCTCATCACTATCAATGAGTTCCTGTGATACTCTTTTTTGATTTTAAAGTAAGATCTGATATAGCTTATGACAGCGTCATATCTCCATCTTTCACCCATCCGAGCTTACGTACAAACATATTGATCAACGGGCAGAGAACTGCCGGGAGAATAAAAGAGATCAGAAAAAGTCCTGCCCAATCCATAGCTGTAACAGCTGTCTTGGTTCCTTCTGCAATATCATTCATCCATCCTGTATACACACCGATCTGACCTACAAAACCGCAGGTACCCATTCCTGAGGATACAGCAGTTCCGTTCATCTGAAGCCTGAACAAACAGGTTGCAATAGGTCCTGTGATAGCAGATGTTACGATCGGAGCAATCCAAATCCTTGGATTTCTGACAATATTACCCATCTGGAGCATGGAAGTTCCAATTCCCTGAGAGACAAGACCACCCCATTTGTTTTCCCTGAAGGACATGACCGCAAAACCTACCATCTGCGCACAGCAGCCCGCTACTGCAGCGCCGCCTGCCAGTCCGGTAAGTCCCAGAGCCGCGCAGATCGCAGCAGAAGAGATTGGCAGCGTCAGTGCGATTCCAACAAATACAGAAACCAGGATGCCCATAAAGAATGGCTGCAGATCTGTTGCCCACATGATCACGCTTCCTACCTTCATAGCAGCTTTTCCAAGGGCAGGTGCCCACCATGCGGAAAGACCTACGCCCACACCGATGGTTACAAGAGGCGTTACAAGGATATCGATCTTTGTTTCCTTTGAAACTGCCTTACCGATCTCAGCTGCAACAATGGCAACAAACAGTACAGCCAGAGGACCGCCTGCTCCGCCAAGTGCGTTGGAGGCAAATCCAACGGTGATCAGCGAAAACAATACCAGCGGCGGACAATGCAAGGCGTAACCGATGGCTACTGCCATGGCAGGGCCGCTCATGGCAGATGCCAGAGAACCTACTGTGTACTGGGTATCATTGACTGTGGCAACTGCCATAGTCAGAAACGGAATGTGAAACTGTGTGCCAATGGTGTTGATGATCGTACCGATCAGCAGGGAACAGAAAAGTCCCTGTGCCATAGCTCCCAGTGCATCGATACCATATCTCTTCAGAGAGATCTCAATATCCTTCCGTTTCAGAAATGCTTTGAATTTTTCCATTTTAAACTCTCTCCTTACCCTGATCCGCTTCCTGCCGGATCAGTTCCTTTATTTGCAAAAAGCCTCGCTTACTTTCTCAAGCTCCTCGCGGATGGAAATATGCTGCGGACATACTTCCTCACACTGTCCGCATTTTACACATTCATCTGCACGCTTTCTGCCATGACTGACTACCAGCCAGTCTTCCTGATGCGCTGCGGCGGCTTTATTTCCGTACAATGTCAGATAATTCATTGCTGTAAAAGAACCGGAAATTCCGATTTCCATCGGACAGACCTTTGCACAGTAGTTACAGGTTGTACATGGGATCAGAGGAATTTTGCTCATAGCCTCTCTTGCCTTATCAAGAGTCTCCTTCTCACTGCCAGTAAGGCCATTGAAATCCTTCATAAAGGAAAGGTTATCCTCCAGCTGTGCAACATTGCTCATTCCGGAAAGTACGGTGATCACGCCTTCCAGATTTGCCGCAAAACGGATCGCCCAGGATGCTGTAGATGCTTCCGGCTCTGCTTCCTTCAGAAGCTTTTCCACTGCTTCCGGCGGAGTTGCAAGCATGCCGCCTTTTACAGGTTCCATGATAATGACCGGTTTTCCATGTTTTCTGGCTACCTCGTAGCAGGCTCTTGACTGGATCGCCGGATTTTCCCAGTCTGCGTAATTGATCTGCAACTGTACAAATTCCATTTCCGGATGTGCAGTGAGAAGTGCATCCAGCTCCTCCGGTGTGGAGTGGAACGAAAATCCTGCATGTCTGATCAGACCGGCTTCCTTCTGTTCACAGATCCAGTCCCATAAACCGTACTCATCAAAATATTTTGTTCTGTGCTCTCCAAGATTGTGAAGAAGATAAAAGTCGAAATATCCTGCCTTTGTTCTCTCCAGAGATGTTTTAAACTGTGCAAGAGCTTCATCTCTTGTCTTACAGTTGATCCAGGCTGCCATCTTGGTGGCTAGCTGATATTTTTCTCTCGGATAACGCTCTACCAGCGCTTCGCGGATAGCATCTTCGCTTCCTGCATAAGCCCATGCTGTATCAAAATATGTAAATCCGGCTTCCATAAATTTATCCACCATGACTTTGGTCTGCTCCACATCGATCACACCTTCTGATTTCTGCGGAAGTCTCATAAGGCCAAAACCAAGTTTTTTGATCTCTTCACCTAAATATGCCATATCTTTCTCCCTTCTTATTACATACCGGAAAATTCCTCATATCATCTGATATATCACCGGATAAGCAATATTTCTGACACAGATATCTCCCGGACCGTTATATTTTTGCCGCAGAAAAACTGCGTTTCTCCTATTATAACGATATTTTTCCTGGCGGTAAACCTTTTTCTTTTACAAGTGTCAAGACAACGCCTGCATTACGTCTGAATTTTTGCAGAAAACAGAAAACAGTTGCCACACGTTTATCACACAACAACTGCCTTTTGTTTTACTGCTTCTGCATCTGTTTATTCTCTTTTCCATAAAGAAACGGCCTTGCCACTGTCCGGTTAAAAAACTCGATCAGTGGTCCCATAAAAAATGCGGTGACAAGGGTTCCGGCTCCTACAACCGCACCCATGAAAAATCCGGCTGCAGTTGTGATCACATCCGTCCCGATCCTGCACATCCGGAAAGGAATCCGGGTCCTTTTATCCAGAATCAGTGCATAGGCATCATAGGCGGAAACTCCCATATCTGCTGTAAAATACAGCGCCGACGCAAAACACATCATTACAACAGCGATGCACATCAGAATCACTCTTATTCCAAATATCCTCTCCGGCAAATACCTGTCAAAAAGCTGCATTCCTTTTTCCACGATAATTCCCATAAAAAACAGATTCAGCACAGTTCCAAGTCCGATAAAATGCCGGTCCAGAAAAAACACTCCCAGCAGCATCAGTGCATTGATGGCAATATAAACATAACTGTATTTTATTCCTGCTAGATTCCACACACCCATGACAAAACAGGAATTGGGATCTGTCCCAAAATCGGATGCCTTGAAAATGGCCACACTGACACCCGCCAGAAAGATTCCGGCAAATGTCATGAGGATTCTTTTTACTGTTAATGAATTCATCTTTCTTCTTTACACCCCTGATCAAATATTTTAAACTGATATTATCTATAATCATGCATCGAAAGGAGGAAACTCCCATAGAAAACAAACAGGTTCTGAACCGCCAGACCTCATCAAAAGAACTTCATCTTATTTCCTGCGGCTGGGAAAAATGTACACCGGAACAGTCCTACGGCCCTGGTGTCCGGCGATATTACACCATCCATTTTGTGCTGAGCGGACAGGGATATTTCTATATGAACAACCGGAAATATACCTTGAAAGCCGGACAGTGCTTTTTCATTCCTCCTGTGACCAGCTCTCTCTACAAAGCAGAGCCTTCTGATCCCTGGACTTATATCTGGATCTGTTTCAATGGAGAAAATGCTCCCATACTTTGTGAACACTGTCATCTTACTGAAGAAACTCCGGTCCAGCAGCTAAATTCGGTTCTTCCCTATCAGGAAACCATTCTTGAAATGATGACTCACCCGCAGCTGACGCCCTCCAGTGAAGCCTATATCCAGAGTGGTCTTTACCGGATCATCGCCATGCTGGAGGAAGAATTTCATGCTTCCTACACGACCATGGAATCCAATGAGAATTTTTACATCACACAGGCTGTTGATTACATCAAAAAAAGTCCGCTACAGAATATCACTGTGACAGATGTTGCTGACTATCTCCATATCAGCCGCAGCCACCTTTACGGACTTTTTAAAAAACATCTTGGAACCACACCCCAAGCATTCCTGACTTCAGCCAAGATCATCAACGCCCGGGAGCTTCTGACCATCACGGATATCCCTGTCTCCAACGTGGCGTTCTCCTGCGGATATCAAAATCCATTTGCCTTTTCCCGTGCCTTCAAAAAAGAAACCGGCATGACGCCACGGGAATACCGGGAAAAATATCATCATGCCGAGGATCTTCTGGATTGCTGAACCACTTTTCCTGATTTACGGAACAACTACCTTGGCATTATAGTATTCCACCGCAGCATCCATGGTCGGACCTTCGTTGTCAAACCAGTCATAAGTGATAGTTTCGCCGTTTTCTCCCCATACCTCCGGGCAGTCGATTTCTTCCCAGTCAAGCGGAACAAAATGCTCTTTCTGTTCTGATGAACGCAGCATGATCTGATGCAGCTCCTCAAATTCCTCCGGATTCAAAACTCCAGGTTTTGCGGATACAAACAGTGGTGTACCGCTCTTTGCAAGAACGTCTGCCCACTGACGATTTTTCTCCCATGGGATCATTCCGAAAATACCGACACAGTCTGCATCAATATGGTAAAACGTATTGTGCTGCGGAAGACGGAATGCCAGCGTATTTACGCCCATTCGTCTGGTACGCTCCCAGATACGTCCGCTGGTATCGTCACCGGTCCGGTTCAGATGCATCAGGCCTGCGCCGAGATGTCCGATGGTATTGCAGCCGATGATCACTACGTTGTTGCTCCGGGAAGCATCATAAATCTCCTGATAAAGCATTTTTACGATTTCTGCGCTGGTTTTGGTCTGATCATAAAAATGCCATTTCTCCATGGAATTGTCTCTTAAATTCGCCTCAAATCCCCATTTCCCAAAGAGATCAAATGTAGAAAAATCATGCTTGATCAGCGTGTATCCCCAATCACAGATCCTCTCGATATCTTTACGGATATATTCCAGTGCATCCGGGTGGGACGGATCGAGACAGTCATTATGGGAAATTCTCCACTCATCCGGGATATTCTCATCTTCATTAAGAAGCAGACGGACCCAGATACCCGGGCGGACACCTTTTTTCTTCAGCTTGTCTGCAAGACCTTTCATATCCGGAAATCTGTCATTGCCTTTTGTCCATGGTCCACCGTTGTATTCATCCAGGCGGTGATGCTCCTGCCAGCAGTCATCAATGACCATGAACGGAGGATTTTTTACACCTTCGGTCAGTTTCAGGATATAATCGGTATCACTTAAGATCTCCTCTTCGGAGCTGTCACCGTAAGCATAGTACCAGTTATTGCTTCCATATACCGGAAACTCTGGGAAGATCGGATCTGTACACATTTTTTCACAGAATTTCTGTGCAGTTTCAAAAGTATCTGCTCCTTCTGCTTCCATGCAGACGATCTGTGCGGCACACAGCTTTCTTCCTTTCAGCTGTACTCCTGTATTTCCGCAGCGAACATCCAGAAACAAAGTAATTCCTTTGGTATCCACCTGCCAGCAACACATAGCAGAAGGACGGACCTTTACGCCAAAGCAGAGAACCTTCTCAGAAAGCTTCGCCAGAAAATACCATGGCAGATAACGGTTTCCGCTCATTCCATGCCATTCCGCATCACCATAGGTACGTTCCCAGGCATCTCCCAGAAATCTGGCTGATTTCGGGATCTTATAGTTCCATCTCAGCTTCACACATCTCACTGCATCCTCGGATGTGACAAATATATCCTCATGTTCACCTGCGTCCTGAAATTCCACAGTAGTTGCACCGGCAGCTACTGTCGTCTGCCCTCCCTGGCACACAAGTCTCTCCTCTTCTGTTTCCACTGTTACATAATCCGGTACCCCAAGCTTAAAATCTGCATATTTTTTCTGCATTATTCTCTCCTCCTGTACTTTTTCATTTACATTTTGCTTTACCTACATACTCATGAATACTGTCTTTCTATCGTCTGTTCAACTCAGAAGAATGTACGAAAAATTTTTTTAATACATTTTGTCTATATGCCTTATTATATTGATTTTTTTGGTTTTTTCTATGCTTTAAAGTTATTATAACATTGCAGAATGTTCAATCTGCATAAGCTTTTCAGTCCTTGTCCGATCCGCTTTTTAATATAAGAACATAAAGAGCTAAAGGCGGAAATTAGTTTTTCATTTTACGAACACAAATTCTTCACAATTTTTTAGCACTCTCCTCTTGACTTTGCTAACAACAGATGTTATATTACATATAGAACAAAGAAGAAGATAAAAAAGAACTTCCAGATGTTCAGAATAAAACCAAACGATCACCACTGCGGAATAACCCGAAGTGGTAACTATATACCGGCAACAGTTGGATTTCTTGATCCACCGGAACGGCTTTTCAATTTGAAAGGAGAAATGACTTATGATGTTCCCGAGTGTATTTGGAGAAAACTTATTTGATGACTGGATGGATGATTTTGGATTCAGAGATAATTTCTTTAGCGGAAAGAACCCTCTTTATGGCAAACATGCAAAAAATATCATGAAAACTGATGTACGTGAAACAGATAAAGGCTATGAGCTGGATGTAGATCTTCCAGGATTTAAGAAAGATGAAGTACAGGTACAGCTGAAGGATGGTTATCTTACCATCTCCGCTGCCAAGGGTCTTGACAAAGACGAGGAAGACAAGAAAGGCAATTATATCCGCCGTGAACGTTATGCCGGCAGCACAAGCAGAAGCTTCTATGTTGGTAATGGTGTAAAAAACGAAGATGTCCATGCAAAATTTGAAAACGGTGTTCTGAGACTTTCTATTCCGAAAAAAGCAGCTGAAGAGATTGAAGCTGATAAATATGTATCTATTGAAGGCTGACATTGACTCACTCTCACAGGGGGAGGATCCATAGGGATTCTCCTCCTCTTTTTTTATACGCAATAATACATATGACACTCTCTTTCCAATTTACTACGTACTCACAAGTACTTTCACTCTATAGTAATGATCCTATTGTCAAAGTTTTCATGATATTGGATATTTTTTAACAAATATGCTTGATTTTTTGAATATTTTTTTATATATTTTACATTATATTATTTCATTTTTTTGAAATTAATGGTATAATATGCACAGCTAATCGGATATTTGCAATCCGCATTCGGTTAAATAAATCTGTTTCGTAATCCTTCAGGATAATTCTCCTGAACAACCACATAAAACACGATCACGACAGGAGGTTTTTATTATGGATCAGGACAACATCATAAAAATTTATGCACGCAATGACAACCGCATACAGCTTAAAATGATTCCGGGACACTTCGTAACATCCCAGTCCCATATCACACACTACCTGGATCTCACTACTATGAAATCCAGATGCGCTGAAGCACAGCGTATTGCATCCGCTCTCGCAGCAAATTACGAAGCATCCATTCCGGTAGACACCATCGTCTGCATGGACGGACTTGAAGTGATCGGTGCTTATCTCGCCGAAGAACTTACCAAAGCCGGCGTCCTTTCCATGAACGCACACCAGACCATCTACGTCATCACCCCCGAGTTCAACAGCACCGGGCAGATGATCTTCCGCGACAACTATGAACCAATGATCAATGGAAAAAACATCCTCATCCTAAATGGTTCCATCACCACCGGATCCACATTGAACCGAGCTATCGAAAGCGTTCTGTACTATGGCGGTAAGATCCGCGGCGTGGCAGCCATCTACAGCAGTGTAGACAGTGTAGCCACACTCCCTGTCCACTCTATCTTTCAGGCCAGAGACATCCCGGACTATCACTCCTACCGCTCTGACAACTGCCCACTGTGCAAAAAACGCCAGAGGATCGATGCTATTGTCAGCAGTTACGGATATTCTGTATTATAAGATTCAGATCAATCAACGAATCAACGAATCCCCCATGGATAGCAAAACCAGTGGGGGATTCTCTTTACCTTTTCTTATTATAATTGATATTCTCTGTACATGGCTTCACGCATTTCTTTATCTGTAACAACCTTCTGAATCTCATTACCACGATCATCAAGTATAAGCCTGTTGATCAGAACACTAAGTCGTTCTTCCCCCTGGGCCATTCCCTGGGCCATTCCCTGAGCTATTCCCTGAGCCATTCCCTGTTCTCGCCCCAGTGCTTCAGCCTGTTCTTTAGCTTCCGCCATCAGTCTTGCCCTTTTCTCAGATTCCAGTTCCAGAACATGTCCACCCATAATCTCACCTATTCCTTTCCGGACTTTCTCCTCATTTCTGAAAATATGATCAGATATCCGAGTTATCAGTCCAATCAGATCACTGAACAGTTCAGACCTTCCAGATTCAGTGATCTCTACCTCCAGTTTACTCCGGATCACTTCATATTCATTCAGTAATTCCTGAAAAAGTTGTGGATTCTCACTCATCTCATGCCCTCTTTTTTCATATCGCATGATATAAAAAGGAAGCAGCATAAGAAGACTCTTTTCAAATATCTTATCTTTTGTATAATTCTCTACTTTAATGGCAGGCACTCTGTACAAATGACATCCCCCATCCGGAAAAACCACATCCACTTCCAGAAAATCCGGCGTATTCCTACTATTTCTCAGATACAACACACAAGAACGTGGAAACTCCATCCGATACCTCCGTCCCTGCTTTCTGGCAAACTCAACAGCAGTTGCAAAATCATACTCTATCATCCGTACAGCCATTGTCGTGTCATCCGTACTCTGACATTCTATATGATAAATCCTGTTTCCGATCAACAGCCGCGAATCCGTAATAATCTCACCATCCACCCGCTGATACTCATTACGCAGCTGCACAATCTCCACATCAGCCGGGTATGATGTATGAAAAACATCATTGATCAAAGGCACGACCAGAAACGTCATTTTCTCCATCATAGTACGAAAAACATCATCAAAAATCGTATTATCTCTCAAACAATACTCCTTCTGGTATATACAATTATACCATCAACCAAACACTTCAGAAACCCTGTATACAGTTTTTATAAATATTTTTGAAAAAACGCTTCAGACATTGAAGCAAAAAGAAACCAAATAAATGGATAGATCTTATAAGATATACAAATCATACCACACATCCCACCACAACACCACAAAAACCCATCTCCAAATTTCGACACCACCTTCCAGCGTCCAGCAACGCACCGACGCTCACAACCTCCCCTCCAAACCACAAGGAAACTCAGCCTTTCCTCCCAGCCATCCAGCGCAGCGCTGATGGCTCATCCAACTCCCGTCAGACCACTCTATCCCTCCCACCATGACCGCACAGTGTGAGGTTTGCAGCAGAAGTCCGGGTGCTTTGGAGTGAGCCTTGGTCCATACTTAGCGTCTGAGGTGGTTCACGGAGAGGTACCCGGCGGCCACAAGCCGCAGGGTAAGGCCCATCTGTCTGAGCCAGGTACGCACCAGCGTACATGGCGAGTTATGGGCCGGCCGCTCCGTGAGGCACCTCAGACGCTTAGTATGACCAGGCGAAACGACGGCACCCGGACTTCTGCTGCAAATCTCACACGTCCGTCCGTGTCATCTTGCCCCAACCAAACACCTGTGCTATAATCAAACTAACTAAAAAACCGAGGTAAACCACACATGAACAAAAAAGAAATCGCAGAAATAAAAAAACAATTCACCCCTGACCGCTGCTCCATCACCCGCATCTGCGGCTGCTACGTAGACGGTGAAAAAAACAAAAAAACCGAACTCAAAGAAGCCTTCTTATCCTTATCAGAGGAAGAAACCTTCAAATACTTCGACATCTTCCGAAAAACCCTCACCGGCACCATCGGAAAAAACCTCATCAACATGGAATTTCCTCTGGATCAGGAAACCGAAGGCGGAACCCAAAACTTCCTCATGAAACTCCGCAAAAGCAAACTCACCGACGACACCCTCACCGAAGCCTTCTACGACAGAATCATAGAAAACTACGACTACGGTGAAAACTACTACATCATCCTCATCCACGCAGTCTACGACATCCCCGGCAAATCCTCCGACGGTGCCGAAATGTTCGACGCTTCCGATGAGATCTACGATCACATCCTCTGCAGTATCTGCCCGGTCAAGCTCTCCAAAGCAGGCCTGCATTACAATGCAGAGACAAACAATATTGAAGACCGTATCCGGGACTGGCTGGTAGAAATGCCTGACTGGGGCTTCCTTTTCCCACAGTTCAACGACCGCAGTACCGATATCCACGGACTTCTCTACTACACCAAAAACGCCGAAAATCTCCGCTCCACCATGATGGAAGAAGTCTTCGGCTGCACCACACCACTATCTGCCGGAACCCAGCGTGACTCCTTCAATGCTCTGGTGGAAGAAACCCTTGGTGATGACTGTGCCTATGACACAGTCCTTGAGATCCACGAAAAGCTTAACGATCTCATCGAATCCCAGAAGGACGAACCGGAACCTGTTGTCCTCACCAAATCCGAAGTCAAACGTCTCTTCGAAGAATGCGGCGTAGAAGACGAAAAGCTCCAGAACTTCGATGAACAGTATGAGCTTGCCGCAGGAGAAAAATCAGCTCTGGTAGCATCCAACATCACCAACACCCGGAAATTCGAGATCAAAACCCCTGACGTGGTGATCCACGTAGCACCGGACCGGGCAGAACTGGTAGAAACCCGCATCATCGATGGTCGAAAATGCCTTGTGATCCCCATGGAAAGTGAAATAGAACTCAACGGCATCCGTGTCAGCACACTGAACTCTGTTGAAGATACATCCGCAGAACCGCTTCCTGTTAATGATATTACTGACATTGATAACAGTAACACCGAAGAAGAAATCCCATTTTAAAGGAGACCTTATGAACGATAAAAAAATCCTGTTCTTCGACATAGACGGCACACTGCTTACGCCTCACCCCTTCAGGGTTCCGGAGAGCACCAGCCGCGCCCTCACAAAAGCCCATGAAAACGGTCATCTTCTTTTCATCAACACCGGCCGCACCAAAGTAATGATGCCCTCTGCACTCTCAGAGCTTCATTTCGATGGCTATATATACGGCTGTGGAACCCACATTTACATGGACAACAAATTGCTTTTTTTCCGCACAGTCCCAAATCTTCTGTGCAAGGAAACCGTAGACCTTCTCCGCAAATGCAAGATCGAGGCAATTTTTGAATCCAACACTGAGATCCTGTATGATGGCGCATCTCCGGCCCAGTCCGAATTCGGAGTCAAAATGCGAAAAGAAATTCCAATGGTCGACATCACGAAATTCAATCGGGAGGATGCCTGCACTTACTCCTATGACAAATTCCTGGTACATATGCTGCCGGATTCCGATGTCGAAAAATTCCGCAGCTTCTGTAATGATCATTACACCTATTTTGATCACGGAGACGGAATCTGGGAAGTCACACAAAAGGGTACCAGCAAAGCCACAGGCATGGAATTTCTCCTGGACCGCCTTTCCATCCCCAAGGAAAACTGCTATGCATTCGGAGACAGTCCCAACGACCTTCCCATGCTGAAAGCTGCCGGAGTCAGCGTTGCTATGGGAAATGCTTACGGAGGCATCGAAAAGCACTGCACATACCAGACAAGCGCAGTCGACAGGGACGGGATTCTTCACGCACTGGAGCATCTCGATCTGATCTGATGATCCATAAAGCAGGCATGAGCATTACAAAAAACGAGCCGTGTACGATAAACCCGTACACGGCTCGTTATCTTTTCTCTTATCATTCCATTGTAAACATTGTATCTTATTTCTCAGCTTCCGGTGTAGCAGCTGCCTCAGATTCTGTACTGTCTGCAGTCTCCTCATCAGCCTTTGCAGAATCTCCCTCTGTCTCCGGTGTCTCGGTCACATCGGTCTGCTCCTCAGCTGCCGGTGTCTCAGTTGCCTCAGCCGCTGCAGAATCTGCTGTCGGTGTCTCAGTTACATCCGGGTCCGGTGTCGGAGTTGGAGTCTGGATCGTAAAGCTGTGATTATCTGTGATCTTGATCTTCTTAATCAATTTTTTCTCTTCTTTGATATCAGCTTTCTTCTTCCAGCCATCTGTTGTATCATTATAGAAATCATCCTTCTTGGTGTTTGTCAGAGACTCTTTCTTACTCTCTGTTGCAGTTTCATCGTTTTTGGAATCCAGTCTCACAACATACCATACGGAATCTGTCTTTATGATCTCCTCGTTCAGTGCACCCTCATCCAGCTTTCTTAAAGCGGTACGAACCTCATCCGGATAAGTAGTTCCGTTGGCAGCACTGTCATCACCTTCCTCATAGGTAGGGCATGTTCCGGTTGTTGCGGTCATATCCTCGGAGATCTCATCTCCAAGAGTATTGAAATCTGCAGCCGGATCCTCTTTAACCTTGTCATAAAACTTCTGAAGATTCTCTTTATTCTTCTTGATATCATCATCGGAAAGATCATCTCCGCTGACCTTTGCACTTGCATAGCTGAAGGACATCTGCTGATATTCTTTCTCATCCAGCTTCACGTCCGCTTTGGCTTCAATGGCATCCTTCATCTTCACATCGTATGTTTCAAGCTCGAGGAAAGTCTTTACCATATCTTCATCAACCGCAAGCTCTGCAATTGTCTCATCAGAATTGGCAGCCATGAAGTTCTTGGCAGCTTCCGCAAGAGCCTTCTGCTCATCATCTGTGATTTCAACATCATACTCGGAAGCGTGTTCTTTCTCCAGACACATCTTTTCAACAGTTTCAACAGAAGTTGTTACCGCATTTTCACCGTAAGTCTCATCGGAATCATCATCCATTTTGGTACTCCAGATAGACATATCGCTTCTGCCGCCAAGATACATCTTGTACATTGCCTCAGCCTGTGCCTGCTGCATACGTGCTGCCAGACTTACAACGCCAAGCGGGATTTCCTGCTTATTGACTGTCACTGCGATCTTTGTACCATCGAGTTTTTTATTTCCGCAGCCTGCCATCATTCCTGCCGCTGTAACGCAGACAAGAGCAGTAACTGCCGCTTTCTTTACTGAATTTCTCATTTCATCCTCCATCTATCCGTCCATAAGAATCACGGTCCGGCTCTTATTCCA
>JABLTT010081245.1_pt1 | contig 16208 bp, 18 predicted proteins | sample 7160061 | NCBI WGS metagenome assembly JABLTT01 (sample SAMN14651232, study PRJNA627086) | human gut metagenome | isolation source: feces | host: Homo sapiens
CCACAGGCTGTGTGGGGCAGCAGCCCCACGCCGCTTCTGCGGCGCGCGCCCAGTGGCGCGTAACGATTTGCCCGGGTCTCCCGGGCAAATCTATTCAATGGAAAGGGGCCCCCAGCCAGTCCGCAGACTGCCTGGGGCAGCAGCCCCACGCCGCTTCTGCGGCGCGCGCCCAGTGGCGCGTAATGATTTGCCCGGGTCTCCCGGGCAAATCTATCCAATGGAAAAGGGGCCCCCAGGCAGTCCGCAGACTGCCTGGGGAACCCCGCGGCGAAATCGGTGCATTCTAAAAGTTGTAAGCCGCGTTCAGCGTTTCTTCCATCAGGGTGATGGTGATCTCCCGGGTGCCGCCCCGGCGGTAGAACGTCAATTTCATGGTCTCGCCGGCTTTGTGCTGGTCCCGCACAGTGCAGGCATCCGAAATGGTCTCCACCCGGATGTCATCCACACCGATCAAGATATCCCCGGCAGCCAAGCCCTTGGCCGCGGCATCGCTTTCCGGTGCCACGGAATCCACCAGGATGCCCTGGGGCAGGCCATAGAAAGCGGCGGCCATGGCGCTGATGTCCCTGCCGTTGATGCCGGTCAGCGGACGGCCCGAAACATAGCCTTTGGCGATCAATTCTTCTACCACCGGCTTGACTGTGTTGATGGGAATGGCAAAGCCCAAGCCCTCGTAATCCTCCAGGCTGATCTTGGCGCTGTTGACACCGATGACCTGGCCGTATTCATTGATCAAGGCCCCGCCCGAATTGCCCGGGTTGATGGAAGCGTCGGTCTGGATCAGGTTCATGCGGGTGTTGCCCACCATGATATTGCGGTTGATGGCCGAAATGATGCCTGCTGTCACGGTACCCTGCAATTCCAGGCCCATGGGGTTGCCAATGGCAATGGCCGCTTCCCCGGCTTCTACCTGGTCGGAATCGCCGAATTCTGCGGCAGGCAGGTTGCTGGCCTCGATCTTCAGCACGGCAATGTCCGTCTTGGCATCTGCGCCGATGAGCTCAGCCGCATAGGTCTCCCCTTCTTCCAGCGTGACGGAAATGTTGCCGCCGCCTTCGATCACATGGTTGTTCGTGACGATGTAACCGTCTTCGGAGAGGATGATGCCGCTGCCCGTGCTGCTGGTGGAGTAGTTCTGGAAGCTCTCCGTCACCACCCCGACCACCGAGGGCCGGACTTTTTCCACAATGTCGCTGACGTCCTTTACCACCACAGCCCCGCTGTCTTCGTCGCTGGGCTTGGATTCGATCTCCATGGCAAAGTCTTCGCCGGCGCCGCTCTGGTCCTGCTCCCCGTTTTGGAGCACAGAGGCCATGGACCCAGCGGCCTGGCCATCTTCGCCGCCGCTGCTCCGCTCGCCCTCTGCCGGGGCCAATTCATCCCCCAGCAGCCAATAGGCGCCCATGCTGCCCACAGCCAACACCAGTGCCAGGGCGGTAAAGCCCCGGCGGAACCGGCTGCGCCGCCGTTTGGAGGCCACCACTTCCTCATAGCTGCGGTAGGAAGCCACATTCCGGTAGTAGTGGGTGGGTTCCTCTTCTGTATTTTGTTGTTTCCGATTGTGGAACATAAAAGGCGATCACCTCATCAATTGACGGGGATGGTAAAACAAAATTCGGTCTGGCCATTGCCGCTCTTGGCGTAAATGTCGCCGCCGTGGCGGTTGACCAGCGTCTTGACGATGTACAGGCCCAGTCCGGAACTGGTGACTTTCTTCCCCCGGGACCGGTCCCCTTTGTAAAAGCGCTCAAAGATATGGTCAATGGCTTCGGGCCCAATGCCCGGGCCGGTGTTGACGATATTAAACTGCATCCGGCCGCTTTTGCTGGAAAGGTAAACAATGATCTTGCCGCCCTCATCGGTGAATTTCACGGCGTTATCCATCAAATTGTATACCACTTGGAAAATGGCGTCATGGTCCGCCGTGATCTCCAGCTTGTCGGGGATGTCCAGGTCCACATCGATCTGATGGTCGCTCAGCTGCCGTTCAAAGCCCAACACGATGCGCCGCACCATTTCGCTGATGTCAAAAGCTGTTTTGGAAAGGGCCCGCTCCCCGGATTCCAGCCTGGAGACTTCCACCATGGAATTGGCCAGGCGGGAAAGGCGCTTGATCTCCTCAGAAACGATGTTCAAATAATACTCCTGCTTCTCCGGCTTGATGGTGCCATCCAAGATGCCGTCGATGAACCCGCCGATGGTGGTCATAGGGGTCCGCAGGTCGTGGGACACATTGGCGATCAGATCCCGGCGCTGGTTTTCCATGTTCTCAATGGCGTCGGCCATCTGGTTGAAGCTGACGGTCAAGGCGTAGAGCTCGTCCCGCCGCTTGGGGATGGGGGCGCGGCTGCTGAAATCGCCCCGGCCAAAATTGCGGGCTGCCGCCGAGATGCTGCGCAGGGGCCGCACCGTGCTGTCTACCATCACATAGGTGACCACCAGCACCAGCAAGAACACGATGAAGATCATCAAAATAAACGTGCTGGAGATGTTGAGGAACAGTTTGAGAGAGGCATCGGCGGAAAGGGAAACAAAGGTCAGGGCCATGGGCTGGCCCTGGTCGTCGTTCACCGGCAGCCCCAGGGTGTAGTGGGGCGAAGTCAGCAAGCCAGACAAGGTGCCCATCTCGTAAAAGCGGCCCTCTTGTATGGCGGTCTGCACGCTTTCCTCCGGCACGGTGACGCCGGATTGGCCGCTGTCGCCGCTGTAGGTGTAGCAAGTCTCGTCGGTGGCCAGCAAGAGCAGCTGGCCCGATGTGTCGCACACAAAGATCACACCGCCCAGATTGCCGGCCAACTGCATCATGTTCAGGTGGAAACTGCTTTCCAGCAGTTCTCGGCTGAACCCCATCACATTGGATTGATTCACCATGTAGTTGGCGGTGGATTCTTCGGCCCGCCGGGCGGTGCTGTTCAAGATGCTCTGCCGCTCTTCGGCCGAATAGCGGTTGATCTGGTAGATGAACGCGCCGCCCAGGGCGGTGAAACTCAACATGACGACCAGGGAGTAGATGACGAAGTTTTTCAGGAATATGCTTTTCAGCCCCTTCATCTACCATCCCTCCTCTGACCGGTCAGTTCTTGGTCTCAAATTTGTACCCCACGCCCCACACCGTTTTCAGCTCCCACTTGTCGCTGACGCCGGTGAGCTTTTCCCGCAGGCGCTTGATGTGGACATCCACTGTGCGGGTGTCGCCAAAATAATCGAACCCCCACACGTCGTCCAGCAGCTGGGACCGGGTGAACACCCGGTTGGGGGAAGAGGCCAGGAAATACAGCAGCTCGATCTCTTTGGGCGGTATCTCCATCTTTTGGCCCTTGACCACGATGTTATAGCTCTCTTTGTCAATGATCAGGTTGTCGAACTCCAGCTTGGCCGGGGTTTCATCGTCATCGAACCGGCGGAGCACCGCGTGGACCCGGGCGATCAGCTCCCGCATCTCAAAGGGTTTGGTGATATAATCGTCCGCCCCCAGCTCCAGGCCCGAGACTTTGTCAAACGTCTCGCTTTTGGCTGTCAGCATGATCACCGGGGTCTTGGAGGAAGCGCGGATCTCCTTGATCACCTGCCATCCGTCCATCTGGGGCATCATCACATCCAGCAGCACCAGGTCGGGGTGGATGCGTTTGAAAGCCCGCATGCCCTCTGCGCCGTCGGTGGCGGTCTCAATGGTATATCCTTCCTGTTCCAGATACAGCCGGAGCAATTCGCGGATATTGCTGTCATCTTCCATGATCAGCAGGGTCTTTGCCATAAGTAAGCAGCTCCTTTCAACCTCCCGCCCAAGGCGTTCGGCCATGATAGAAAACGCACCCGCCGGAAACAGGGAAAGCCGCTGGCAAGCTGCTCAGAGCCGCAGGCCGCCTGCCGGCGGACAGCGGCAAGCCATCCATGCTCCCCATCGGAGCCAACGGGCGCAGTATCGGCAATGGTATGCCGTTTTTGTTGTTATTATAATTATAATGAAACACCTTTGGGATTGGATTAACAAAGTGTAAACTAATCGGGACGCTTTTGTCTGCTGCCCGCCGGTTGCCCCTTTACGAATGGCGGCTGTGCAGATATAATAAAGGGAGCTTGGAGGGTTAAGAGCCCTTCCGACCCGGGGACGGCCTTACCGTGCGGCGCCGCCCCTTTTGCGAAAGAATGCGCGGAGAAATGGCAGAGTGAATCATATGAAATTAGGCATTGTGGGGCTGCCCAACGTGGGCAAGAGCACCCTGTTCAACGCCCTGACCAACCTGAAGGCCCAATCGGCCAATTACCCCTTTTGCACCATCGACCCCAATGTGGGCATCGTCAATGTGCCCGACAAACGGCTGGACGCCCTGGCGGCCATCTACCACCCCAAAAAGATCACCCCGGCTATCTTGGAATTTGTGGACATCGCCGGCCTGGTGAAAGGCGCTTCCCAAGGTGAGGGCCTGGGCAACAAATTCCTTTCCCACATCCGCCAGGTGGACGTGATCGTCCATGTGGTCCGCTGCTTCACCGATGAAAACATCATCCATGTGGACGGCAGTGTGGACCCTGTGCGGGATATCAACACCATCAACCTGGAGCTGATCTTGTCGGACATCGAAGTGCTGGACCGGCGGATCGACAAAGCCCAAAAGGCCCTGAAGGGGGACAAAAAGTTCGCCGCCGAGGTGGACGTGCTCACCCGGCTGCGCCAGCACCTGGAAGAAGGGCAGACCGCCCGCACCTTTGCCTGTACCGACGAAGAACGGGAGATCATCGAGACCGTGGACCTGCTGTCCTACAAGCCGGTGATCTACGCCGCCAACATGGAAGAAGGGGACCTTTCCGGCGACTACCGGCAAAACGCCATGTTCCAGGCGGTGGAAGCCTTTGCCCAGCAAGAGGGCAGCCAGGTGCTGCCCGTGTGCGCCCGGCTGGAAAGCGAGATCGCTGAGATGAGCGCCGAAGACAAGGCGCTGTTCCTGGGTGAACTGGGCTTTGAAGAATCGGGCTTGGACCGGCTGATCCGGGAGTGCTACGATCTGCTGGGCCTGATCTCTTACCTGACGGCGGGCGAGCCCGAAGTGCGGGCCTGGACCATCCAAAAGGGCACAAAAGCCCCCCAGGCCGCCGGCAAGATCCATTCGGATTTTGAACGGGGCTTTATCCGGGCCGAAGTGGTCTCCTTTGATAAGCTGATGGAATGCGGTTCCTTTGCCGCCGCCAAAGAAAAAGGCCTGGTCCGTTCCGAAGGCAAGGACTATGTGATGCAGGATGGCGACGTGGTCCTCTTCCGGTTCAATGTCTGATCCCGCCGCCCGCCGCCGCTATTACGGGTTCGATGTGCTGCGGGGGCTCTCCATCTTTTTGATGGTGGCTTACCACTTTGGCTTCGACCTGGTCAGCTACGGCCTGCTGCCCCGGCAAGTGCTGTTCAACCCGCTGCTCAACGGGCTGCAGGTGTTTTTTGCCTCGGTGTTCGTGGCCATCTCCGGCGCCTCCAGCACCTTTTCCCACAACAACGTGCGCCGGGGGATCAAACTGCTGCTGTGCGCCCTGGTGGTCAGCCTGGCCACTTATGTGGCGATGCCCTCGGAGTTCATCCGCTTCGGCATCCTCCATTTTTTGGGGTGCGCCGCCCTGCTCTACGCCCTTTTGCGGCCCCTGCTGGAAAAAGTGCCCCTGCACCCGCTGGCGTTCCTGCTCCTGTTCTTCTTGTTCCGCTGGCTGCTCAGCCCCACCTATGACATCCCTCACCTGTGGTGGCTGGGCATCCGGCAGCCCAGCTTTTCTTCCGGGGATTACTTCCCCCTGCTGCCCTGGTTTTTCATGTATCTGTTCGGGGTGTGGCTGGGCCGGGCTGCGGCCGCTGAAAAGCTGCCCGCCTGGTTTTACCGCCTGCGCTGCCCTTTTCTGGAGAAAGTGGGATCCCACACCTTGTGGATCTATCTGCTGCACCAGCCCCTGTGCCTGGGCCTGACCCTTTTGCTGGTCCGCCTGCTGGGCTGATGGAAAGGAGTGCCTGTGTATGAAGATCCCCTTTGCTTTTTCCGGCTTGCTGTTCGTCGTGGCAGGGCTGTTGTTTTGCGCTGCCGCCCTGGTGGGCGGCCATGCCCTGCTGCTCGTCCCGGCGCTCCTGTGCCTGGGCGCCGGGCTGCTGTTTCTGCTGCCCGACCGGCGGAAAAGCCGCCGCGCCCGGGGCAAATACGCCCAAGGCCGGGGCAGAGGGAAAGAGTGATCCATTCGGCAGACCGCCGATCCTGCGGCCTGCTTTTTCGCATCAGTTTTACTGATCCCCTTTCTACAAAAACCAGATTGAAAACAGGCAAATCAAACCATATTATAAAATTTGTATCGGCAAAAGGATGTATGGCCCCGGGTCTTCCGCTCTCTCTTCTCCACCGCCCATCCGGCCACATCGCAACACAAGGAGGGTCCACCATGAGAAAACCGTTGATCGTCTACTATTCCCGCAAAGGGGAGAATTATTGGGATGGCCAGATCCGCAGCCTGCCCAAAGGAAACACTGAGGTCGTGGCCGAAATGATCGCCGATATAACTGGCGGCGACCTGTTTGAGATCGACACCGTTCAGCCTTATGCCGCCGGTTACCGTGATTGTGTCCAGCAAGCGGTGGCGGAATTTCGGCAAAATGCCCGCCCGGCACTCAAAGCCTATCCAGACAGCTTGGATGGATACGACGTCATTTTTGTGGGCTATCCCAACTGGTGCGGCACCATGCCCATGGCCATGTTCACCTTTTTGGAGCATTTCGATCTGACGGGCAAACGCATCTTGCCCTTTTGCACCAACGAAGGCAGCGGCATGGGGCACAGCGAACAAGATCTGAACCGGGTCTGCACGGGGGCCACTGTGGAACCAGGCCTTTCCATCCGTGGGTGCCAGGCGGCAGGATCCCGCGACCAGGTGGCGGACTGGGTCAAACATCTGCTGTGAGCCGATTTTTCTCCCAAGGAAAAAGCAGCAACTAAAAATCGATTGTAACTTTACCGCTTTAGCAGTATAATAAAAAAAGAGGCTGGTGCATTCTGGCGCTTCGCCCCAAGACGGCGAGAGCCAACCTGAAAGATCTCCACAAAAAACATTGGGATATAGCGCTGCCCCTGCAGCGGGCAAGGGCTATACTAAAAATGGTGACCCAAAGACCGAGCAGCCAAAAACGTTTATGAAAGTAGAGGGAGATCAGTCATGGAAAAATCCAAAGTGTATTTTACAAAAGAAATCACACCGGAAAGCCTGATTCGGATCTACAAGGCATTGGGTGTGGAATTGAAGGGTAAAGTGGGCGTCAAGATCTCCACCGGCGAACCCGGCGGACACAACTATCTGCATCCCGAGCTCATCGGCGATCTGGTCCATTTGCTCAATGGCACCATCATCGAGTGCTGCACCGCCTATGGCGGCCGCCGCCAGGATCCGGCGGAGCACTGGAAAGCCATAGAGGAACACGGCTTCAAAGCCATGGCCCCCTGCGACATCATGGACGAGCATGAAGAGATGGATCTGCCGGTGCAAAACGGCTTCCATCTGGATAAAGACATCGTGGGCAAGAATTATGCCAATTACGATTCTGTTTTGGTTCTGTCCCATTTCAAAGGCCATGCCATGGCCGGTCTGGGCGGCGCATTGAAGAACATCAGCATCGGCATTGCTTCCACCCAGGGCAAAGCTTACATCCACACCGCCGGCGTGACCACCGATGCGGCCGAGCTGTGGTCCAAGCTGTCGCCCCAGGATCACTTCCTGGAATCCATGGCCGACGCTTGCCAGGCCATCATCGCCTATAAGGGCGCGGAGAATATGGTATACATCAATGTGGCAAACCGTCTGAGCGTGGACTGCGACTGCAGCGCCAACCCTGCCGAGCCGGAAATGGCAGATCTGGGCATTTTTGCCTCCCTGGATCCGGTGGCTGTGGACCAAGCCTGCTATGACGCCGTGCTGAACTCCCCCGATCCGGGCAAAAAAGCCTTGATCGAGCGGATGGAATCCAAGCACGGCATCCACACAGTCGAGGCCGCGGCTCAATTGGGTCTGGGCAACCGGGAATACGAGATCGTTTCCCTGGATTGATCCGTCCAGCGGGATGTTGTTGGCCTGTGCTGCCATTCCAGGCGGCCCAAACCGGCTCTTCCTTGCCATGATAAACTGAAAAAACATGTTCTGCCCCGGCGGCCCTTTACGGCCGCCGGGGCTTCTTCTCTGTGTCTTTCATCCCTTAGCAGCGCCGATGGAAACCGGCTGTAATCCAGATCGATCCCACCTGTGGAACTGATAAAGACGAAGCGGCCCATGTGGCCGAACTGTTGCTGAGCGAAAAAGGCGCTTTTCTCACCGGCGCCGATTTCCTCGTGGACGGCGGCGCCACGGCTTCCTATTTTCACGGTCCTCTCCAGCCCCAAACCCATTGAGCGCAGATTTTCCAACCGCCGGCTCCCCAGCGGCAAGGGACCCATCTGGTTTTTTCCAGATGGGTCCCTTTTCCTATTTTTTCACTATGGCTGCTTGCCCCAGCAGCTCCCACTTTGCCCTGCTCAGGACTGGATTTGGGAGATCAGCGTCGCCGGGTCGATCAGTTCCTCATCCTTCGTCACTTCCAAGTGGATGTGGGGTTCCATCTTGCTTTCCACCGCCATGGTGTTGCCTCCGCCGCCGATGACGGCGCCCATCTTGACAGTATCCCCCTCTTTCACAGTGGCATTTTCCATCAGGCCCCGCACCGTGCTCACCACGCCGTTGCCGTGGTCGATGGTGATGCAGTAGCCGGTCTGCTGGTCGTGAAAGACCTTTGCCACTTTGCCGTCGCCGATGGCACATACCTGGCCGCCGTTTTCACAGGCGATGTCCACACCGTTGTGCACCCGCCAATCGCCCATGGTCTCATCGGCCACCAGTTCATCGCCGGAAAAACCCCGCAGGACTTTGCCATTCTGCACCGGGCTGATAAAACTCTCGGCCACCGGCGCTGCGGCTACAGGCACTTCTTCCTGCTGGCTGGCCGGCTGTTCTTCCTCGGGCTCCGTTTCCGCCGTCTGGTCCGCCTCTTCCTCCTCCGGCGCGTCTGCCGGCACCTGCACATCTTCTTCCGGCAGGGCCACCGGCGTGGTGACAGAGGGTTCTTCGTTTACAATGGGCAGCGGTTCTTCCATTGCCTCTTCATTGCCTGTGAAAAACAATACATAACCCGATACACCTATGGCCGCGGCACACAGGGCAAGGATTATGTAAAATCCTTTGCCAGCGACAAAGCCTGCGACTTTGTCCATGAATCCTGAATTTTTCTGCTGCATAATCGTTTAGCACCTCCGATGGTAGTATTGCCACGTTTCTCGGGCTCTATACCAGCGCCGGCGCCACAGTTTTTTACGGATGCTTTTGTTTTTCCGGCAATGCAAAAGCCGCCCCGTTGCCGGAGCGGCCCGCCTTCTTATGTTTTGATGGTGATTTCGGTGCCCTGGTAATACCACTTTAAAATATCGCTGAAATTTTTCCCTTCCAGTGCCAGTTCCCTGGCCCCATATTGGCTCAGCCCCACGCCGTGGCCGTAGCCTGTGGTATGGAATACCAAAGCGTCGTCGCTGGCCTCCAGGGTGAAGTTGGTGGAGTTGAGGCCCAGCATGGAACGGATCTCTGTGCCGGAGACCCGCACGCCCCCCACCGAGACATTGATGATGCCGCCGGATTGGCTCCGGTTGGAATCTTTGAACCAGCCGGTGGGGGCATCGTTAAAGTTGGCCTCAGGGTGCTTTTCCCAGAATTTCGATGCGAATTCCTGGGGGGATATGGTGACTGTGCCTTCGTATTTGGGGCAGGCCTCCTCGCCGGGGCTCTCCACGCTGACCAAATAGGGGTGGGAACTGCCCCAAACATCCAGCGCCGCTTCCGTCTGGCCGGAGGAGGCGGCATGGAACACGGCGGCGATGGGGTCGCCCTGGTATGTGACCACCATGCCATCGGTGCTGCTCACCGCATCGTTAATGACCGCCTGGTATTTGTCCGCTTGATCGCCCCACAGGTCTTCTTTCATGGCTTCCACGTCCACATAGGCTTTGCAATGGGTAAAGTCGTTGCACAGCTGCGCGCCCTGGTGCTCGGCGGGGATCTCCACGCCCTGCTCATAGGCATCCAGCTTATACAGGGTATACGTACGGGCTGCCACAGCCTGGGCCCGCAGCGCTTCCGCAGGAAAACTGGCGGGCATTTCAGCCGCTACGACGCCCCGCAGGTATCGGCTCAGGGGCAGAGTCTGCACCTGGCCGTCGATGAGTACCGTCACTTGTGTTTTTTCATCGTATCCCTGGGCGGAGGCCAGCTCGGTCCCCTCCGGGCTCTGGCTCTTTTGTTTTTCCGGGGCTTTGTCCATCCCCAGTGTACACAAGGGCAGCCCATAGGCCAGCAGCAGGGCGGCGCAAGCCGTAATGACAAAACGCTTCAAACAATCGCTCCTTCCTTTGGGTCATACTGATATTTATTCCGCCTGCCCCAAAGATATCCCTGTTATTTTCGCCCGTTTTGTGCTATGATGGTAATGCTTTTGACGGATGCCCCACGTATTTCCTCGGGACCCACCGGGGCCCGCCTTGAAAAAGGAGCTGACAATTGATGAAACCCCAAAAATTACTCTGTTATCTGTTCCCCGTAGCCGCCGGGTTGGGCACGGCCTGGCTGCGGTACACCGCCATCGACCGGGCAGTGGACCCGGGCACCGGCATCCCCAGTTCCACCGGCTGGCTCACCGCCGCCTATGGCGTCATCGCCGGTGTGCTGGTCCTGTTGCTGCTCTATACATTTTTGATGGGCAAACGCCAAGGCCCTTCCCCCGCCCTGCTGGGCAGCCCGGTTTATCGAGTGCTGTATGTGGTGGCAGGCCTGCTTTTTTTGGCTTCGGCCGCCTTTGCCTTTTTCTCTCTGGCCGATACCGATGCTTCTGCGTTGAGCTTGGTGGAAGCCATTTTTGCCATTGCCTGCGGCCTGTGTGTGCTCTTTCGCCTCAAGGTCCAACCCACCTCTGAAACGGCCGGCACGCTGCTGTTGATCCCGGTGTTTTATTCGGCCTATACGCTGCTGGTCTTTTACCGGAACAACAACGCCAACCCCTTGATCTATAGTTTTGCCACCGAGCTGTTCGCCTTCCTGGCGGTGATGTTCGCCATGTATGCAACAGCGGCTTTCCATTTTGGCAAGCGCCGCCCCCGTCTGCTGCGCTTTGCCTCCATGGCCGGCATCTATTTGCTGGTGACCGTGTTGTGCAGCGACAACCTGCTGCCCTTTTTCACCAAAGGCCACCTGCATTTTGACACAGCCGACCTGCTGACCATGGGCGGATTCTTGGTGTTGCTGTGCGCCCACCTGTTCGTCCTGGAGCCCCTTCCCCGCGGCGTACGGCAGGACTAAACCGACGATACGGCAGGAGCCAGGCAAAAAAGCCTGGCTCCTGTTTTTGCTTCTCACAGCGTTTTTTCCATGGCGATGTGGAGGCAGTGTTCATCCAAATATTCTTGCCCATAGGCCCGGTAGCCCAGCTTTTCATAAAAGCCCCGTGCCTGCACTTGGGCGGAAAGTTGGATGTCCTTGGCACCCAGCTGCCGGGCTTTTTGTTCCATGGCCTCCATGACGGCCCTCCCCAGCTGCTTGCCCCGCCCTTCTTTTCGCACCGCCACCCGGCCGACGGCGTAAACGCCTTCTCCTTGGCTGTACAGTCGGGCAGTGGCCAGGGCCTTTCCGTCCTGCCAAAGCACCAGATGCCACGCTTCTCGATCGGTGTCGTCAAACTCCACTTGGAAGCCCTGCTCTTTCATAAACACCTCTTCCCGGATGGCCTTGGCCTCCGGGCAGTGTTCCAGCCCTTGCTGCATGGTGATCTCCTGCATGTTTTCTTCCCCTTTGCGGCGTGATGGAATTAGTATAGCTGTTTCCGCTTGCAGTTGCAAGACTTTGCTTCCCCGCAGAAAATGGAGTATAATAACGGTACACGATCAAAGGGCGGCGCTGCTTTGGGCCTTCGGTCCCCGCGGTTTTGCCGGCGCCGTCTACCCATCCATTCCCCACCGTGATAAGGAGCATGTGCAGGATGAAGTTTGAAAAAGATTTTGTGGCAGAACAATTTCAATGTGACCTCAACGACTGTTTTCCCATCGGTGCGATCTTGCGGCAGGTGCAGCAGGTGAGCAACGACCACTGTGAACACATGGGCATGACCGCCCAGACTTTCGCCCAGAGCAACACCGCTTTTGTGCTGGCCAAAGTATCGGTGGAATGCCTTCGTCCCATCCCGGCGGGGCAAAAGCTGCACATCGTCACCCAGCCTTCTTGGCCTGTGCGGGCAGTCTACCACCGCTTCACCTCTTTGCAAGATGCCCAGGGCCAAGAATTCTGTTCGGTGGATGCCCGCTGGGCCCTCATCGACATCCAGCAGCGCCGCATCCTGCGCACGCCGCCGGAGTCTCTCCATTTTCCCTTCCTGGGGGAGGTGGAGCGCGCCCATGAAGTCTCCATCACCCGCGCGGCAGAGCTGGAGCCCATGGGCGAATACCAGGCCTCCTATTCCCGCACGGACCGCAACGGCCACTTGAACAATGCCTGCTATGCCGATTGCGTGTGCGATGTCCTGCCTTTGGAGCAGACTGCCCACCGTTTTCTGCGCAAGATGGTGCTCTATTACCACAAGGAACTGCGCCTGGGCGAAAGCATGGAGCTGTTCCGCGGCCAAACCGGCCCCGACGCCTGGTACATCTGCGGCAAAAAAGAGGGCTCCAAATGCTTTGAAGCCAACGCCTATTTCCAGTGAGGCCCCGGCCGCGGCCCATTCGACGAGGTGCCTTATGCAAACGTGTGATTATAAAAAAATGGAATCCTATATGCTTTCTTGCATGCAGGACAGTACCCACGACAGCCAACACATCTACCGGGTGTTGTATACCGCCCTGGATATCGCTTCCCACGAAGAGGGGGTGGATTTTGACGTGCTCATCGCCGCCTGCCTGCTGCACGACATCGGCCGGCAAGAAGAGTTCCGCGACCCGGCGCTGTGCCATGCGGCCGTAGGCGCAGCGAAAGCCTATGCTTTTCTGACGGCAGAGGGATGGTTCCCTGCGGCGTTTGCCCAACGGGTGGCCGGCTGCATCCGCGCCCACCGGTTCCGCAGCGGCTCTCCTCCGGCCCGCATCGAAGAGAAGATCCTGTTTGACGCGGACAAATTGGATGTGACCGGCTGCACCGGCATCGCCCGCTCCTTGCTTTACATCGGCCAAGTGGGCACCCCCCTTTACTCCCTGGATGCGGCAGGCGCTGTTTCCGACGGCTCTCGTGACGAACAGCCTTCTTTTTTCCAAGAATACCATTACAAGCTCAAAGGGCTCTATTCCCTGTTTTATACAGAGCGGGGCCGGGAACTGGCCAGGGAGCGGCAATCAGCGGCGGATTCTTTTTACCGGTCGCTGCTCCAGGAAGTCTCTTCCGCCTACCAGTCTGGCCCGCAGGATCTGCTGCGCTTTCTGCAATAAGATCCTCTTGCGTTCCATCTTACAATCTCATTTTGAACGGAGGTTTTTCCTATGACCCATCCTGTCATTCCATCCATCCGCACCCTTTTGTATGAAAATGGCCTGCTGCCCCTGCGCAGCCAAGCAGAGCTTTCCGAAAACCTGCTTCAAGAGCGGCTCGACTTGCTGCCTTCCCTGCTGGAGGAGACCCAGCTGGATTGCTGGCTGGTGGTGGCCCACGAAAACAACGAAGACCCGGTGATGAAGAGTTTGATGACCTGGGACCGGCGCACTGCCCGGCGCCTGACCGCCCTGCTGTTTTTCCGCAATGGCCGGGGCGGGGTGGACCGGCTCAGCTGGGGCATGCCCTCCCAGCGGATGGCCCAGTTCTACACGCCCTGCAAGCAAGGGGACGAGAGCCTCTGCCAGGGGCTCGTGCGCCTGTTTGAACAATACGACCCCCAGCGCATCGGCATCAATGTCAGCCCTGCATGCGGCGGCTTTTGCGACGGCCTGTCTGCCGGGCTCTACCAGACGCTGCAAGAGCTGCCCGAACCCTACCGGGGCCGGCTGTGCAGCGCTGAGCGCCTTTCCACCCGTTTTCTGGAGACGATGACCGCCCGGGAGCTCCACGTGATGGGCGTGCTGGTCAAAGCCACAGAGGCGGTGATCCAAGCCGCCTATTCCCCTTCCGTCATCCAGCCCGGGGTCACCACCACCCAGGATGTGGAATGGTTCATGCGGGATGTGATCAGCCAGTGCGAGCTGGATTTCTGGTTTGGCCCCGATGTGGACCTGCAGCGCCAGGGGCTGGAAGGATACAGCCACAGCGGCTTGATCCAGCCCGGCGACCTGCTGCACTGCGACATCGGCGTGTATTTGAAGTACATCCCGGTGCTCACCGATAAGCAGTGGATGGCCTATGTGGCAAAGCCCGGCGAGACCCAGGCGCCGGCAGGGCTCCAGGCTCTGTTTGCCCAAGGCAACCAATTCCAGGATATCACCCGGTCGGTCTATCTGCCGGGCCGCACCGGCAATGCGGTGTTCCACGATGCGGTGGAAAAAGGCAAGGCCGCCGGCCTGCTGCCCGAGCTCTACTGCCACGGCCTGGGCACTTTTGGCCATGGGGCGGGCCCCATCATTGGCCGCTACGACTACCAGGACAGCATCTATCCCCGTGGCGAGTTGCCCCTGGGCATGCACACCAGCTATGCCTTGGAGCTCAATGTGCGGGGCCCCGTGCCCGAATGGCAGGGCCAGATGGTGCGCATCAGCCTGGAAGAAGACATCCACGTGGCCCAGCAGGCGGATTACGTCTACAATCACCAGCAGCAGCTCATCGTCATCGCCTAAGCGGGCCGCACCACGATCAGCGGCGTCTGCTGGCTCCCCTGGCCCGCCGGGTTGTCCCGCAGCATTTCTTTCAGCTGCCGGATGGGGTAGGGCATGTCATGGGATGTGCCCAGCACTTCCACATTGCGGTCACAGGCATCCACGATGGCACAGGGGACCCCCAGCTGCTCTTCCAGTTGGTCACACACTTGTCTACAATCTTCCGGCGCCAGAATGGCATAGTGGTAATATTCTGCAAAAGAGATGTCGTAGTCGATCAGCCCGTCGATGCTGCCCACTTCGTGACCGCACAGGCGGTAGAATACCCCATGCCAGCCAAAGGGCCGGGTGAGGGCGCTGCACAGGGCGGCCAGCAAGACCCGGGGCAGCCCGCACTCCATGATGACCAGCTGCATTTTGTGGGGCGTCCCGGCGCCCGGCCCTGCCGGTGTCCGGTGGACGAAACGGCACAGCAGGCGCGCCCAAAAACCGGGGTGGATCTGATCCCGGTAGACCACCCGCCGCTGGCACAGGGCAATGATCTTTTCACTGATGCACAGCACATCGCCCGGCGCCACACGGGGCGCTGCATAGCGGGCGGCCAGGCGGGCATAATCTTCCCCGATCTTTACAAAATGGGTGCGCAGCGGGATGCGCAAAAATCGCCGGCCGCCGGCGTCGATCGCCAGGTCTTTCCCTTGGTTTGGTGTATGGTCGAAATACATCGCGGTTCGCTCCTTTTGCTGTTCTGTGTCCAGAAGAACCGCAGCGCCCCTTTGGGTGTATTGCGTCTTTCCTAAGCATTGCTGAAGATTTTCTGAAGAAGCCGACCGCTGTTGTCACAGACGGCATAGAAAAAGGGCTTGCAACTCCAATGGAGTTGCAAGCCCTTTGCAATTCATTCCAACAAGGATCCTGCACCGCTCTTGTACCGCAGCCCAGAGCTGCCTTTTGTTACAGTGTTACAGGATCGTCAGGGTAAAGGTGAGCAGGATAAAGATCACTGCCACGATGGTGGTCAATTTCTCCAGCTTGGCATCCAGCGAGCGGGCCTTATTTTTGCCAAAGAATGTATCCACAGCGCCATCGATCGAACCGGAGAGACCAGCCTGTTTGCCCGACTGGAAAACCACGGTCAGCACCAAGATCACGCTGACGATCACCTGGATGATGGTCAATACCAAGCGCACTGTTTCACTCATATCAAAAACCTCCGGTTATTTTCAATCGTTTGCTGCACCATCTGATTTCGATGCATCAAATATAATACCACAAATGCAGCCAGAATGCAAGTCCTTTTTTCCTTGCCGGCCTATCCGCCTGTGTAGGTGTTACAATGATGTGTAACAAATCAAAGAAATAAATAGCGAATAGGAGTGACCTGTGTTAAGGTAGAGTTGACCAGACAAAACC
>JABLTT010074085.1_pt1 | contig 16131 bp, 7 predicted proteins | sample 7160061 | NCBI WGS metagenome assembly JABLTT01 (sample SAMN14651232, study PRJNA627086) | human gut metagenome | isolation source: feces | host: Homo sapiens
AAAAGCAGAAATGCAAATTACTCGGCTGCTATTAATTACCTTCTGTTTGAACATGATGAAAAAACCGGAAAAAAGATTGTAGATGAATCCGGTCGAAGCATCCTGCGAAAAGAGTTTTATATGGATGGTCTGAACTGTGATCCGATGTCTTTTGACAAGGAATGTGAACTGACAAATGCTCATTTTCACAAAAATAAGAAACGTGAAGATATCAAAAGTCACCACTACATTATCAGCTATGATCCAGCCGATGTTGATTAATACGGAAAAAAGAGGTACAGTGAAATAGACTTCGTTTGTGTTGCTAGAAAGAGTAGATTAGGAGGAATTTTATGATGGATAATAATAAGATGATATGTTATTGTGATCAGGTTACAAAAGGAGAGATTATTGAGGCTATGGAAAAGGGAGCCAAAACACTCGCAGATATAAAAAGAATGACAGGAGCTTGTTGTAGTTGCAAGTGTGCAGAATTAAATCCAAGCGGGAAGTGTTGTGCACAAGACATTGCACTTGTGATGAAAGAGTATTTATCAAATAAAAATAGTTAAGATATTTCTATGGAGATTGGGGTCGTGGGTGATACAGAGAGGTGTGTTGCCCAATGTCATTAAGTTAATTTAAAAATTAAAAAAAGCAGAATGCAAGTAGGTAAAATCTCACTTGTATTTTGCTTTTTTCATTTTGTTATCTGTTTTTTTGCACGGCAAACAGACAGATGGATTGTACATCTGTCTAGCCTCATATGTGATTTCTGTCCGTCGGACCAAGAGTTTGCTTACAGCTTCCTTCAGATTCTACCTTACGATAGACACCCTTGCTGTTCAGCTATACACTTCCTTGTCGCCTAGGCGTGTTCGGGACTTTCACCCATTAGAGCGCGCCCATGGCGCGCAAACTAAAATATCGCCAGCCATAGCATGGCTGACGATACAAAAATTTATTATTTTTTTATTCCAATGCAACAAACATGTAAAATGTCTGATGTATTTTTGCAAGTTTTGTTCCATAGCAGTGTTTATCTTATTTTCCGTCTTCTTCTGAAAAACAGAATCATGATAATACTTATGGCAAATAGTAACCATACATGCCTGCTTGTTTCCAGACGAACCCCTGTTTCCGGTATTAATTGTGTGTTTTCGTTTGTGATTTTTAACTCAATCACGTCTCCTCGTGCAGCCTCAATCCGCTGTTTCATGACAGCTGTATTTCCATTCGATGTTGCCTGCACTGGATTTGAATACTTATCATTCTCTTCTTTTTTAGAAATCGAAACAGCGTATTTTGATGTATCAACAGTTTCTGTTATTATGATATCCGAAGATATATCTACATTTTTTAATGTAACTTTATCTCCATGTTTCAAAGAAGTTCTAATTGTCTTGCTACGCAGCTTTTGACCATCTTCCCAATAGAGAATTTCCATATCAAATGGCTTCTTGCGGTTTCCAAGTGGACCAGTGACTTCCTTTGTAATCTCAACCGTCACCCCGCCTTTTTGCGGATGATTGACGATATGTCTGTCCGAAACAGCTCTCCAGGTATTTGTCATCGGTGATTTCTCATATAGGAATAAAATATCGGATTCTACATCGACCATATATAAATTAAAGTTATCCTGATACTGTGTTTTGGTTTTATCTGCTTTGTCCTTTTTGTTTGGAGTAACAGATTCTACCATCCAGTATCGTCCGTTCTCAAAGTCCTCCGGTAATTGAAGCATTCCATTTTCATCTGTTTCTAAGGAACGATACGTCGTACACGTTTTTCCATCCTTTTTCAGAACGATATCGTCCTTGCTCTGTGTATTGTCATAATCTACTGTATATCCTGTATCATCCGCATATTTTTTCGTAACATCATCATATGGTACTTTGTAGAACAGAAAACCTGCACCAGCAAGTCGGTTTCTTGGAAGATCATCCGTCTTTAAGAAACTTCGTTCAGCAAGATTGAAATGCAGATTCTGCACTTCCAGTTCCATCTTGGAAACATCCTTGAACTCATTCCCATCCTTTGGGAATAATTGTTGTCCATTTGAATCGAAATACTGAATCTCTGGATAAATAACTTCATAATATAGGAAACCATCCCCGTATTCCGAAGAATAATGTGTCTTTCCTATCTCAATTTCTTCCACCTTATATTCCACCGGATTTCTGTCCTGGAATAGTGGAACATTGTCGACTGTGTGTTCCCATCCGTTCTCTTCATTCAGCAGGAATTCCTGTCCTGTAGAAATTCCATTCTGATACAATCTGATTTTCACCTGTTTTTCCATCAGTGCATCATTTGGATTTCCCCATGTCTTTTTGATATGCAGAGTGCCTGTTTTAGCAAAATTTCGGATATTAAGGCTGGTATCTCCTCGCTGAAGCAGAACGGATTTTCCGTTTATCTTACCATCAACTGGTGCTGTAACAGCCTCCTGATTTTCGTTAGCCTCCCTATCCACCAGTTTTGCATCAGTGATTTTGAATGCTCCATTGGCAATCTCAACTGTGATCTGTATATCTCCTGTGTCTACATATCCCGTCGGTAAGTTTGTCTCTCGCAACAAATACGTCTCAGTTGCTGTTCTGTTCTGTTTGTTTTCATCTTGTAACGGAATGTGAAGTTGTGCGATTCCGTATTTATCAGTTGTTACCGTTTCCTCCTCAACACCGTTCTTACTGACAGCAAAATTGATCTTCTCCATTCCCTGTCCGGTAGACTCATCAAATTTGTTCAGTGTGAGTATTCCCTCTTTCTGATAACGGTTCTCCAATTCAATAGTAAGAGTCTCACCACCGCGTCCAATTCCACGTCCTGTGAATTGAATTCCACTTTCTGGATATGCTTCCCATGAATTTACATTATCTCCTTGTTCATGAGAATTGCGAACATTGTACCAACCTGAAAATTTCACATTCGAATCTTTTGGCTTATAGTTGTACTCTTTTAATGTGTATTTCCAGAATGAGTCCGCCTTAACGATCCACGTACAGCTTGTATGTGTATCATCTGTCCATGTACCTACAACTTCTATTGGAGCATCCTCCGCTTGCGGAGCTTCTGCATCCGGTTTCTGGCTATCTTCTGAAGGAAGCACAAGTTTCATATGCTCATGAAATGCAGGTGGCTGAGGTTTTCCATCTAAAAGCTTTTCATCCATATCTACCTGGATATAATAATCTTTCTTGACTTCCTCTATTGCTTCCGGCATTCCGACAAAATCTTTCTTTACTGTCAGGTAACCATTTTTTGCTACAATACGTCCGTCAATATGCCACCCATCGGACATTTCACTTTTGAAAGAATACCAATAAATGGTGAAGAATTCGGTATCTAATTTCGATGGCGGAATCTCCCTGTCTCCGATACGAATCATACGTCCGCTTTCACGAATTGTCTGGAATACCTCTTCATCGGAAGGAATTCTATCTATCTTGTAGATATAGTCTCCATTTCCAATATATCCCTCATCTGGTTTAGTTCCCTGCAAAAGTTCTTGCACTCTCTTATTTCCATCCGCATACTGTTCCCACGTAGATGGATTCTTATTTCCAAGAACTGGAACATCATGCAATATACTTGCCTTCACATTACAGTTTGCCACGGCAACCGCACTTGTATAATCGTCTACATTCGTGGTTGGTAATGCTACCGAACCATCTTCCGGCATCGCTGACTTACAGATATAAAACTGTACCTGTTTTCGATTTTGGTTACTCACCTTACGCCACGCTGCATAGAGGGTGATTGGCTGTCTTGCATTATTATTTATAAGATCAGAAATAGAATCCCCTGCACCGCATTCCTGCCACTTTCCGTCTTTGTTTCTGTAATCCCAATGATCGAATTCATACTGTTCCAACTCTTTGCTGTCATTATCTTCATGATCATAAACCAGAGGATATGGTGACTTAACGTTATGTTTTCCAGCTTCTATTTCATTCTCATAATCATCTGTATGTCTTGTCTTATTCTCAACCTGAGGGGTCAACTTAGCTTCCTTAGGAAGTTTCTTCATATAACGAGTTGTATTATAGATAACCCTGACTGCCCCAGACTCCAGCGGTTTGTCTGCGATCACCTCATAAGATGAGTTAACATTCGGAATTTCAAATTTTACCTTATCATCTCCGGACGGTTCCGGAAGAACCTCATTTTCGTCCCTGTCATTAGATGTACAACTCCAGACAATCTCCTTGCCATAATACTCACCTTCTAAACTTGCCCTCTTTGGTACTTCCACAGTATATGCTTCCCCATGGCCTACATACTGTCTCTTAATCGCCTCTCTTTTGGTCAGGTTCAGTGGATCCAACACTTCAATCAGATGAAAACTTCCCTCTACACTGAAATGTCTTCCTGCCAGCCCAACCTGAGAAGAAAGTCCTGTCAAACGATCAAAATAATTTTCGATTCTGTCAGGATTCAGTGGGTTTGGCTGTGAGAAATAATAGACAGATACATCTTTCCCGTTTTTCAGGACAGGAATATACCATGTACCATCATTGTCCTTATATGGATGCTGTACAAATACACGGCTGTCTGTCGCATAACCAAACAGAATCTTCTCTTTCTGATCTGCGCCGGGCTCCAGTTTGCTTGGAGTGAAACCAAACTCACTGTAAATTTTAGAAATCGTATCATCTGGTGTAGCTCGCAAATAATAACGACTGGCTCGGCCACTGTTTGCTTTGATTATGTAATGCTGCTCAGCATTAATATTTTTTATCAGCTTATAATGTCCATCGATAAATACATAAAAACTAATATTTGCTTCTTTTGTTGCTGCCGGTTTTTCTGTATTCTCAGGAACAATCACATATGGACGTACTGCATCATCTGGCTGAATAGTAAAGCTCATGGTATGCTCTGCTTTATTTTTGCTCCATGTAACTGCTGAAAGAGTACCATCTTCCTTTCTGCATTCCCAGTTTATATCCTGCGTTTGTTCTTCTACACGCGGCTTTGTACTAACTGTTCTTGTAAGTGTTGACTTTCTTGCAACAAAATCAATTGCCGGAAGATCACGCAAAGCTGTTTGGCTGTAAACCTGTCCATCTTCATCCTGTACTGTCACACTGTAAAAACCGTTATATCTATTATCGTCGTGTTCGAATAAGGTCTTTGCACTCATGGTATCAATTTTTTCTCCATTTGGCAGGTAATACACATCCATCGGCTCTCCGGACTTTCCTATATAAATACATTCATGACCTTCTATCGTGTATTTCCCTGCATTATGGATTGTATCGTAATCTCTCTTGGAATAATAAAAACGCTCTTTTGCTCCATTTTGAATAGAACCATCGTAATGAAATTTTTCAAAATGCTTTTTTAACTCATCATTAGAAATATAATAATAAACTGTTCCCGGCTTTGTTGTAGTATCTTTTATAACAGGAATTTCTTCGTTTAGAACATTATATCTCTCATTATTTACAAAAGTATAGAATTTAATGTTCAAGGTTGCTGGTGCAAAAGTGTTGCATGCAACCGTATATGGTTGCTCTATCTTTCCAATAGAAAAGGTTAGTTTATCGCCCTGTTTCACCGGAGAAATTGTTTTATTTTCATCCTCACTGGCACAAAGCCAGTCGCTTTCCTTCGTATCTCCAGGATCAACGGAAATTGTGACCGCAGAATCTTTCTTATAGTAACTCACAGTTCGATTTCCATCCGGATTGATCACTGTAACCGAATAGAAACTGTTCTTATTCTGCTTAATCTGGTCTGAATTATTATCCGGAATTTTTTCGCCATCAGATGCTCCTTTTGGCATATAATAAACGTCTGTTGGTACAGTTGCTTCCTGCTTGTCCAGGTTATAAGATACATATTGCTGTCCTTTATAAGTTACCACTGTCGCCTGTGCTAATGTCTTCTCACCACGGACTGTATATGGAAAATAATTTCCGGACTGTGTTTCCTCTGCATTCAAGCCGAACTCTCTATAAATCTCAGCAAGATCACTGACAGATAAATAGCATCTGCCCTGACGGTTCCATTTATACACCTTTTTCAGAGAATCAGCCGGCAGCTTTCGAACCTCATTGTCTGCATATATATAAAACTGAATGTCAAAGGCTGTCTGATCCGCTCTCTGGATCACATAAGACTGTGTGATCTTTCCGATTGTGAACCTCGTCTGGTTCCCTGATTCCCGTATACCATCTATCACCTTATCATCTGTTCCCATACAGGTCCATTCGATCTGGTCTGTCTGGTCCGACAATTGGGGATTAAAATCAGCCACAGCTTCTTCCACTACAGTTCCTGTTAATGCATAACGAATCCGATCCTGCCCTTCTCCCTTTACCTCTACGGAATAAAACGAGTTGTCCTTTTTTACAGAATCTTTTAAATTTAATGCAAGGCCTTTTCCATTTGGAAGGTAGTAAACATCTATCGCTTCCCCTTGTTTATTCTGTCCATAATTGTAAGAAACATATGTCTTTCCGGATTCTGTGTCTGTATAAACTTTTCCGTATTCTATCCCGCTTTTTCCCCGGTATGCAGATACAAACTTATTATTTGCATCCGGATTCTGATTCTCACCATTTTTCACAAATCCAAATTCTTCATATATCAGGAGCAGGTCCTCAATGGAAACACCATAGTAGGTAGTTCTTCCGTCTTTCCATGTTGCAATGCCGGTAATGTCATTATGCTGAAGCTTTACCTTGTTTCCATCAATAATGACATAGAAATCAATATCAAATCCTTCGGAAATCTCCTGAAGTTTCGGTGATTCCTCTTGTGCAATCTGCTCCTCGAAGGCTTTTTCTTCTTCTGAAAGCTCTCCCTGGGATGAAGTAATTTCTTCCTCCGGAATCTCTTCTAATGGCGGGGTGATTTTCTCTCCAGGAGTCTCTTCTAATGGCGGGGTGATTTTCTCTCCAGGAGTCTCTTCTGATGGCGAAGTATTTTCTTCTTTCGACGTCTCTTCCGACAATGATGTACTTTCCTCCGGAATAAAATCTTCTGTGCGCATTTCACCCTCTTGAGTACTATTTATATTTGGAATATTCTCTTCTTCCACTGAAACTGCCAAAACTGTCGTTCCTGCGCTATTCATGCACAAAACCAATAAAAGTGTCCAGGCTATCCATCTTAGCCATCTCTTTTTCCTCTTCACACAAATTCCTCCTAAAAACATATTTTCCTTTTCTCAACTATCTGCCTTTTTTATCCATTCCTTCTGCATTGCCGCTGCTATAAAGCACTGCAATAGTTTTTTTGAAAATACACCACATTCACCGTTGGCAATCATTCTTATGGCTTCTTCATGCTTTAATTTTCTTTTATAGGGGCGTACACTGACCAATGCATCATAAGCATCCACAAGGCCTACTACCTGAGCACAAAGTGGTATTTCATCACCTTTTAGTCCATCTGGGTAACCAGAACCATCATATCTTTCATGGTGATATCTGCATATTTCATAGCTATACTTATTAAGTTTTTCTGTCGTAGCTCCTCGTGGAAACCGCAATGTCATCTCTGCCCCTGTAAGAGGATGCTGCTTTACAATTCCCATCTCATCAGCTGTTAATTTACCGTTTTTGTTCAATATCTCTATCGGCACACGGATTTTTCCAATATCATGAATTGGAGACAGATGAGAGACATTTTCTATTTCTTCCTCTGTAATCCCATACTCCGGATAGTTTTTCTGTAGTTGAAGATACACTTGTTTTGTATAAAAACAGATATCATCCTGATGTTCTGTTTCTATAAGATTATTGTGATTCAACACTGCAGCCAAAAGCGAAACCATTTCCCAATACTGTTTTGTCTCATCCTGTGCTTTTTGTCTTAATTCCCGTTCCATATTTACAATTGTGTTAGGAATAACTTTTGCATTATGGAATGTAATAACAGCAGTTTTCTCATTTTCATCCACAAATCTTTTTACTTCCATCCAAACATAAGTCTCTGAGTTTTTCTCGCTTCTTCTTTGATAAACGATATCTTCTTCTGAACAGCCCTTTTTCAAATGCTCTGTCAACGAATCGCTTTTCAAAAATTCCTGCAGTTTTTCACAATCCTTTTCACATACATATTTTTCACAATATACTTTCAGAAAATCATCATATGTTCCTGCAGTTTTTACATCATCATAAATCCCCCTGTTATGAGAATAGATACATTCATAACTGTTTTCCGCTAAATCAACTTTCAGAATGATATAAAATCGTCCAAAATATTCATCTTTCCCAGGTCTGATAATATCAGAGATTTTCACATTTTCTAATCGGTTATTGTAAGTGTTCTGTAAGTCCAATAAGACTTGATGTACTTTACAGCAATCCGTATAGTTTCTGGAGCAAAATCCATCCTTTTCAAGACAGCGACTGATTGCCATTGTTGATTCCATACATGATATGACATCAAATAAAGAAATCTTTTCTGAATTTTTGGCAAGGGCATATCCTCCACTGATACCTTCAGAAGCTGAAATAATCTTCTCTTTTTTTAACTGCTTTGTGATTTTGGGAATATAGCTCTCCGGAATCTTTAATTCAGAAGCTAATTTTGCCGTTGTAACCCTGCGCTTTTTTATTGCCAAATAACAGACAATCCTGATTGCATAATCCGTTGTATTTGTAAGCTGCATAAGTGCTCACCTCTCTCTTTTTTCTTTGTCCCGTACATAAACTCATTGATTGAAAAAGGAAGAATCATACTTTTCACTCACACATTTCAAGCATAATTCTTCCTGTTTGTCTAATAACGCTTTTTCATTTTTCTAAGAAATGTCATGCCACCTGCACTTATAATCAATACAACAATCAGCAATAAAATCCATTCGCTATCATGAATGGTTCTTCCTGTTTCCGGAGGTGCCACTGTAGATGCATTTGTAAACGTAACCTCATCATTTCCTGTTGTGGAAGTTCTGAATTCTGCTGTTCTTCCATCAGTTGCATTACTGCCATTCAATTTATAGCTTGTTTTGTATTTTTTTCCAGGATCAGTTTCCGTAACTGTATATGTCCATCCTGTTGGCAGACAACTAATGTCTACGGATTCACCTTTTGCCAGGTTAAACGTAGCCTGATTCTTTGTAAAGGTGAGATTCTCTACTTCATCATTTCCTTTTCTTATGAAAATCTGACCATCCGTTATAGTAGCGATACTTGCATCAGTTCCTGATGGTGGAACGGCTTTTATTTTAAACTCATACGATCTATTCGGTTCCATATTGTATCCGGTTACGGTTTTGCTTACCTTTAAAACAGTTGGTTTATAATACAGATTAAATGTAATTGTATCAGAAGACGAATCATTTTTTACTTCTTTTTCTAATTTTTTGTTCCGAGGATCTTCTGTATCAAAAACATAACCTGGAAATGTTCCGTTTGCTTCTGGTTTTGCGTACGCTTTAACACTCTCATTTTCTGTTGCAAAGGAAATGGTTCCTGCTGTTGTCTTTCCCAATTTTTCTGTACCATCCGGTACATTAAGCCAATGCTTCACTTCTACCTTTTTCGTATCAATTTTCTTCCACTGGGCTACAATCTGATATCCCACCTCATTATCCCATACAGACACTGGAAGGTCACGGTTTGCGGCAAATTCATAATTTTCCTCAGAAATGTTAAAGACTTCATTATGCTGATATAACTTTTCACTATATTGTGGAGTTCCAGTTCCAAAAAATGGTTTCAGACGTAGCTTCCAGCCAAGAAATTCATATCCCTCACAGGTTGGTTCTGGCCATTCCTCCCCTATTAGAAAGGTGCTTCCCATACCTCTTATCCCCTCATGGGTGTTTGGATTTTCTCCATAAGACTGCATTGGTTTGTTTGTTCTAGTATCAAGTTCCTCATTATACGGAATATTTTTCACAACTGCATCTGCCGGAAGCACACCTTCGCCGGCACCAGAATTGTAATGTACATAGACGCTTTCTTTCGTAGACATGAAATAGCCTGCATACAATTCCCAATCGGTATCATGTGTTGTCTTCTCTCCTGCATATGCCAAAAATTTTTCATACCCTGCACTACTTGCTGCATTTTTAGCTGCTTCCCAAATTTCATCATAAACTTTAAATTCTCCTTTTTTTCCAAGAGAAGTAGCATTCATATTATTTAGATCACCTACAGCAGCTTTAGATTTTCCGCCATCAGTATTAACTCCACCTGACGGCTGTGCACTTTCTACACCCATTCCTGCAAATCGATATCCTGGTTTTGGCTTTGCAAAAAAGATTCTCACTTGTCTTTTGTTTAAAGATACTGCTAATGCATCTCCCACAGGATCCATATTTACCGTATCATTATCTCTCATTGGAACCAACTTCTTCTGATCAGGATCCCACATGACAACATCGATACCTTCACCACTTCGACGGTTGTCTGTTTTTAAACGTACGGTTAAAACCTGATGCCCTGTTTGATACGGAGCTAAATTAAAATTAAAATCTCTCCCTCCTCCGTCTTTACATTGCACATTGAAACTGTATTCGAACCCACAATCTTTTTCATTATCGTTTTTCTTATACTGTTTGGTTATTTGGGCATTCACAATAAGTTCACCAGCATGGCCTTTCACGCCATTATTCGGTCCAACTCCATCCGGAACTTCTTTGTTACTATCTGCAGCTGCTACCGTTTCTCCATTTAATACCATATGAACCAATCTATATCCTCTTTTTATATGGAATTTTGGAACATCAATAGATCCATCGTACTTCACCTTATCTTCCGTATATGTCCATACAAGTTTATGTTGTTCTGGTAAATAGTCCCATCCATTCTCTTTACTATGCTCAATATTGATATATTCAAATCCATTATTGTCTTCGGTGTTAATCGTTACACGATATACACCCGTTTTATCATATGCAACCGTTACTGTATCGTCTTTCTGAAAATTTGCTTCATAATTGGCTTCATATTCATCTCCAGATACTCGTTTAATACTTGTAGACGCATCTGCTGCTGTAACGCTTCCAATTTTATATCTGACTTTATTAGCTGTTCCTGGTTTCACGGTGAACTTCCACGTTTCTCCAGCATTTACACGTATCGTTTCAGCAGTATTTACCTTTACCGTTCCTGCTTTTGTCGTAATCGTACCAGCAACTCCACCTTCCGGGATTTCTTCATTGACTTTAATATTGTAATATTCCTGATAAGTCATTGTAAGTTTCTGACCATCATCCAATTTGATGGCAATCACGCCATCAGTGCTGTAATATACAGTGTCATTATATTTTCCGATATAGACACAATCTTTCCCATTTACTCTTGCACTCTTGAATTCATAGTTTTTCCCGGAACCACTAATCGTAAGTTCTTTGTGGTCTTCGATATTTCCAAGCTCAATCGTAGTCGGAGCACCGTCAATTGCTTTTCCGTTCGCATCAACATATTCTACACGATCTGTCGTCTGTTCATTACCATTCGTAACACTTCTCTGCATTGCGATATTCAAACTCTGTACAGATATCGTATCTGGAAGCTGCTCATCACTTGCCTGTTCTGTAGATTTTTCATTGTCAATAATCTGCTCTGAAGACTTCTCTGATATTTCTGTTTCAGATTCTGTAGTTTCTGTAGTATCTGTTTCCTGCTCCGGGTCTTCTGTCTTCGATATTTCTGACTCTTTTTCCTTTTCTTTCAATGCATAAGTCATAGTCAGTTTTTGCCCATCTGTAAACTTATTGGCATTGATATTATCGGAACTCCAATAAACCGTATCTTTATATACTCCTATAAAGGAACAGTCTGCATCATTTACTTTTGCACTCTTAAATTCATAATCTTTGTCAGAAATATTTAACTCTGAATGATCTGATATTTTTCCAAGCTCAATGGTCTCTGGTGCTCCTTCAATCGCATTGCCGGATTCATCTACATATTCCACCAATTTTGTGGTCGGTACCTGACCATTTGAAGTTGCTTCCTGTATTTCTTTCTCCAGCTTCTCCACTTCTATGCTATCCGGAATCTGTTCCTCAGTTTCTGCCGATGTCTCAGTTTCTGTTTCTGATGTAAATTGCTCCGAAGTTTGCTCGGTTTCTGTCTGTTGAGCATCTGTCTCACTTGTAAATGCTTCTGTATCTTGTGTTTCTTCCTGCTCTGTAACCACTGATGTTTCATCTTCTGATGCACTTACGGTTTCCAGATTCATAAAACAAATAGAAAAGATTAGAAGCCAGGAACATGCTATTTTCAAATATGTTTTCCAATTCTTATGCCTCATTTTTCGCATCTCCCTTCCTGTTCTTCTGCTTCTCCATGAATAATCCGCAAAGGCAGATAACTGAGCCAAAGAATAAGAACAAATAGCCTGCAACCGGACTATCATCGCCTGTCTTTACCGGCGAACCATTATGAATAATATCCTTTGATCTTGGGGAAGATGGAACCGGGTTTTGATTTTTACCAGTTTGACCGGTATACGAGTTTTTGAATGAAACCTTCGATACTTTATCTCCATTTTCATTTTTGACCACTGTTACCGCCATCAGTTCATTATTGGAATCAAAGAATCCTTCAATCGTTACATCATAGGTTTTTGAATCATATGTATAATTTTCTTTATTCTCTGTTGCCTGGTACAGCTTGTAATGATATTCTCCTACCTGTCCGACATTCATAATCAGCTCTGTAGAAGAATTACCACTCATATTCCAGGTAAATGTTCTTCCATTGCTTCCCTCCGGCATTGGATTTTGTATCTGATCTGCTATTAAAACATAAGAGCCTGTTTTGTCAGCATCTGCAGAATTGTTTACTTCAAATATCTGTTCCACTGGTATTTTCACTGTTGTGTTTTTGCCAGCTGCCAGTACTGGTTTTTGAACACCCAGAAAGAATATCATGGACAGAAATATAACCATGGCTATTTTTGTTAAACGTGCTGTTCTCATGCTTCTCCCTCTCCTTCTTTCTTCTTGTTTCTTTTCTATCTGTCTTGCTATCAGAATCAGTACAAGGACAATCAGGATAAACCATACAATAACTGGCACTTTTCCTACTGCATTTTTCAGTTCATCAATTCCCGTACCTACGTTTTTGGCTTTTTCTTTTTCCGGATATATCTGATCTGTTAAGCGTCCCACCAGGATATTTCTTCCATTTGTCATATCCGATGTACAGGTGGTCAGCAAAACCAGATGATCAGCTTCCGTTATATTCATATCTCTTTTATATAAAACATTGTTCTCGATTTCCTGCAGATACTCCTGTTTCGCTTCTGGTGTGTCCAGACACACATTGAAAATCGTCTCATTATAAGCATCTACCTGTAACAATGCGTAAATCTCGATTCCATGATTTTTACCATCAAAGAACAGATTTCCATATGGATGTTCATTGAAATACTGTTCCTTTGTAAATTCACCGATATCTCCAAACATCATGTGCTTTTCCATATGGTGACCATATATAATATTGTCAAAATCCGAAAAGTCCGGTTTATTTGCACAATGTAAAAAAATCGCTCCGCTCAGGGAATAGTTTCCTTCTGCGTCTGTATTCATATAAGTCTCATCATTATCTGTCTGCACCAGCGGGTAATTGATGTTGGTATCATTGATTCTTATCCATCCAATCACATCTGGATTGATTTTCTGCAATTCTTCAAAAGATTTTGTATTCTTTTCTGTCGGAATATATGCTTCATAGTTCTTTGCATCTGCTGTCTGGTATACCTGGTGGGAGTCCCACAGCATATAACCTGAGAGAAACATGGCTGCAAGAATCAGCGATAAGGCTGTGAAGTTTACAATATGGTCTAATCCTCTGATAATTCCTTTCAGCACTTTCTTCATCCGAAGCATATGTACAAGTTCCTTTCACCATTTCTGTTTCTTTTATATTTATCAAAACTGGTTCATCTGACCAATTTGCTCGCAAAATTAGCAAAAAGGGATGCGGCGGAGCAACGCCGCACACATCCCCTTTCCTGGTTGCTATATTTTATTATTTCTGTAATCTTCTGCGTTTGAATCCTACAAAAGCAATCAGTGCTACACCGCAAAGTGCAATCATCAGAACGTATGGAAGAGTGTTCATGATGATACCAGTTACAGGTACATCGTTGTATGTATTGGTTACATCAACGGTATTCTGTTTCTGACCTAATTTCTGACTATTTACTGCTTTAAGTTCTGTGTTGTATGATGTTGCAGCAACAGGAGTCAGCTTAGTACCATTGATAGTGATTTCAGCACTACCTTTATAGTTTTTAGCTGCAGACTCTTTTACAGTAATTGTTGTTCCTACTGGAACACCAGTGAACTTCATGTTTTCATTTGCTTTCAAATTGAATGTGTATGTTCCGCCCTCAGCAAGTGTAACAGCATCTTCATTAGCATCTTTGATTCCTTTGATTCCGCCAAGTGTGTTTGCATCTGTTCCAGTCGGGAATGCAAATGTTGCTGTGAAAGCGAACTCATCGTCAGGAGTTGTTGCTGTACCATTTGCATTAACAATCTTTTTAGACACATTCAAAGAGCCAAACTGATTATAAATCGGATCTGGATTTGTAGGATCTGTACCTGTACCAGCTTCCTGTACATAAGTGTTAGTAAAGTTGAATCTATTAGTATCGGTATTTCCAATATCTACTTTACCAGTTGCTGTCTGACCTGCATCATCTTTCACTTTATTTACAACGATATTAGAAATTTCTGTACCAGTTGCACCATCTGTAACATATACATCCATTGTATACTCAGCCTGTGACATGATCATTTTTTCATGCTCACTGTTTGCTACTATTGGATCTGCTGTCTGTGTCTCTGTTACAGTATACTCATACTTTCCTGCTTCTGGATATGTCGGAAATGTAATCTGACTTCTCTTAGAAATTTTTCCTGTTTCAGTATTGGTAAATGATATCTCCGGCATAGTAACCGCTGCATCTGTTGTAATGATACCAGTTCCTGTCTTGACCTGCTCTGCTGTAAAGCTAAACTTCTCAGCCTTTCCGACCTCTGTGTTGTAGGTCTTAGTAATCCAAGCCTCGGTTGTCTTGCCCTCATCTGCCGCAAATGTTGGCATTGCCATTCCCATCGTCATGGCACCAGCAGCAACAACTGCGAGCACTTTTTTGAACATTTTATTTATGCTCATAATGATTCCTCCCTTGTAAATAATATTGTTTGTTTTTATTTGATTAACGGAGGAGGGGATTAGAGTCCTCTGGTCCGAATAACCGCAATCGCTTTTCCTTTGACGTCTTTAATATTAATACAGCCATAGATTCTGCTGTCTGACGCTTCCGGTCTGTTATCACCCAGTACAAATATCTGACCTTCGCCAACAGTGATTGGAAAGTCAACTCCATTTTGAAACTGTGTGGTGTCAAAATAAATATCCTGTGAAATCTGCGTAGCACCGTTAATCATCAAACCGTCTTTTGTTATATCTACGGTATCACCTGCGACTGCTACGACCCTGCCTGTGGTTGTTCTGCCATCTTTCTTAAATACTGCAATATCACCGGACACAAAACGCTTGTCCAGTCGATAATACATGACCAGATCACCATCTTTTATTGCTGGTTTCATAGATACGTCATTGATTCTCGCCATCCCGTACATAAATGTAAAAACAAGGATGACCGCCAAAATGATAAGAACAATCTTCAATAACAGTTGAAAGATATCTTCTCCCAGTGTCGTTTCCTGTCTGGGAAGCTGTTTCTCATTATTCTGTTCTTTCTCAACCTGTTTCTTTTTCATGTTTCATTCCTGCTTCATATCAACTTAGATAATCAAGGTATCCTTTTATGTACTGGTTAAAGTATAGCACTTGTTTTTTGCAAAAATAATACAGAAAATAGGAAGATATTTTCACGTTTTGCTACAAAAAATTTGTAGTTATCGGTTTTTCGCAAAAAAAGAAACCATACCATAGAGATATAGTTTCTCTTTGAATTACAGTGTTTCTGCCATTTTGAATAAAACGATTCCATTTCTAACAGCCAGCATCTCAGCAGAATTCTTGAAATCAATGCCGGAAATATCTTTTATTTTTTTCAATCGCCCTGAAAGAGTACGATAATTTACATAGAGTTTTTAACAAACTTGCCGAAGCAGAAAATTAATAATATATTTGGTGGCTACACCCCCAAGCCCCTGTGGAATCAACAACACCGGTACTGGATATCAAA
>JABLTT010054765.1_pt1 | contig 16094 bp, 20 predicted proteins | sample 7160061 | NCBI WGS metagenome assembly JABLTT01 (sample SAMN14651232, study PRJNA627086) | human gut metagenome | isolation source: feces | host: Homo sapiens
AGCGGCGACAATATCTGGACTGGCTCCAGTGAAGATAGCACGCTGCCAGGTAATCTGACTCATCTTACGATGGGTCTTTTTTTTGTTTTGCGTCTTATGTTCAATCTGTGGATTGTGTGCTCTTGGCAATAGCTTACATTTTCTTTTGCCATAACCTATATGTAACAACAGTATCTTGTATACCGAAAATTGAATAGCAGTGTCTTTGATGTAACATTGCCAGTGAATGCTGATTACTGTTCTTTCTGTAATTATATACAGGCTAAGTCGAAAAATAGCTGCCGGATGCAGATTATGATTTGCAGCAGAGTCTAAAACAGTGAAAAAGTGATTGCGTATCGCTTTGTTTTCCGCTATGATGAATAGGCGTGAATATAAGGAGCTTTTATATGAAGAAATTAACACTTATTCAAATTATATCGGTATCTATGATGCTTTTTGCAATTTTTTTTGGTGCCGGCAACATGATTTTTCCTCCTGCTATGGGACAGCTGGCTGGAACGAGCTATATCAGTGCCCTTGCAGGCTTTATTCTGACTGATGCGGGTATTGCAATTCTTGGAGTAACAGCTGTTGTACTGGCAGGAACTTCTATGAGTGATCTGGGAAATCTGGTCAGTCGGAGGTTCGCTTTGGTTCTATCGGTTGGTGTATATCTGCTAATCGGTCCGCTGTTTGCACTGCCAAGAACCGGAAGTGTTTCTTTTGAAATAGCATTGCTTCCCTACATAGGGGAAAACAATGCCATACTATGGTCATTGCTGTTTACAGCTGCCTTCTTCGGACTTACCTACTATCTGAGCAGCAACCCAAGCAGGATTGTGGATGTTGTCGGCAAATATCTGACGCCGGTCCTGCTGATTAGTATACTGGCTATCTTTATCGCCTCTCTTTTACAGGAAACAAGCAATGGTGCATTCTCTTTTGGAACCATGATGGAGCCGTCCCCTGCATATGCTGATATTCCGTTCTTTAAGGGCATGATCGAGGGCTATAATGCATTGGATGGACCGGCAGGGCTGGCATTTGCAATTCTTGTTATAACCGCAATTCGCAGTTATGGTGTTACAGATAAGAAATCCATTGCTCGTTATACGATACTCTGCGGTCTTGGAGCGGCAGGCTTTCTGGCAGTTGTTTATTTTATGCTCACCTATGTTGGGGCCATTACGAATACGCCCTTCACAAACGGCGGAGCACTTCTGCATGCAGTAACCAATCATCTGTTTGGCAGTATCGGTGGAATCATTCTGGGAATTGCTGTTTTATTCGCCTGTCTTACAACCTCAATTGGACTGACAACATCCTTTGCGGATTATTTTCAAACCATACTGCCCAAACGCTGGACCTATAAAAGAATAGCTGCTGCTGTCTGCTTGTTCAGCTTTGTGATTTCCAATATTGGCTTAAGTCAGCTAATCACTGTATCACTCCCAATTTTGATTATGATATATCCGCTCACCGTGGTGCTGATGCTTCTGTCTTTTCTAAAACAGCGGATCGGATCACGGCGAATGGTGTATATCATGGCGATGCTGTTCACCTTTGCAGTATCCTTCGTAAATGGTATGGAAAGTGCAGGTGTTTCCTTGGGGATAATCAGTGACTGGTTTGCAGAGCTACCGTTTTATGAGCTGAGTATCGGCTGGATTCTACCCGCAGTGGCAGGTGCATTGATCGGACTTCTGCCATTCTGGCCAATGAACAATGAAGGATCAGGACTAACAGAAACCAGAGAATAAGAAAAGGAAGACCGTTCAATGAGCGGTCTTCTTCTGATATATGTAATTTCATTTTTTGACTCTCAATAGCCTTGACAACATAGCATAATCACAACGCTGAAGTGTCTCCTTTTCATGCGTTATATCTGCCTGTTAAAAATATGCTATAGTTTGAGCTGCAGATTTAAAATTTTTTGTAATGCACGCGCTGTTCCATGGTCATAGACAGAGGCTGTCACCATGTTGGCAAAGGATTTTACGTAATCGGTGGCACTTCCCATGGCAACCCCCATACCTGCCATCTCCAGCATCTTGATATCATTGGTGCTGTCGCCAAAGCAAATGCATTCCTCCCAGGAAATCCCCTCTTTTTGCAGAACCTGATTGATTCCCACAAACTTATCGTTATTTGCATTGAATACATCAAAGCAGAAATGATCCTGTGCAACCTCGATCAGATCGCTGCGCAGCAGCGGATGCTTTGCAAGAAATTCCTCCAGGGAGCGCTGCTCTTTTGTCATCAGGACTGCATTATAGGCATTGTGCCGTTTATGATAAGAGCGCTGTTCATCATAGAACAGATAATTCAGAACATGGTGGTCTCGACAGAAATAATAAAACGGATAAAATTTATCATATATATAGGATGTATCTCCGAAATGGAACATCAGTCCGTTTTCCTGCTGCTCGCACCAGTCTACGATATCCTGCGTCGTCTGTCTGTCAAGCGGATTTTCAAACAGCAGGCGCTGCTCACGATCCAGAACATAGCCGCCGTTGATCATCACCATATAATCAAACTGTACACGCTCCAGAATCAGGTTCATCTGATTCAGCGGTCGACCCGTTGCGGCACACACGATATAGCCCTGATCCCTCAATGCTTGAATCGCCTGAAGACTGGACTCCTGAATAATGTCGTTTTCTGTCTGATACAAGGTACCATCCATATCAAAAAACACGATTTTATAAGCCATACTTGAAACCTCTACTTTCCCTCTATGTCTATTCGTCCCCTATTATACTAGAATCTCAAATCTTTTACAAAGAAAAATAAAAAAGGTGTTGACAAGCTATTTCAGTTGCTTTATGATTATTAGGCAAGTGGATTTTTGAGGTTCCCGTTCTGCGGGAACTACATTTACACTTCGAAATGACACACCCGGAAATGTGTGTTAGTGAAAGGAGGATATTATGCCAACAATTAACCAATTAATTCGTAAAGGTCGTGAACAGAGCGTGAAGCTTTCCAAGTCACCAGCTCTGAATAGAGGATATAACTCAATCAAGAAACGTCCTACAAACTTAAGTGCACCTCAGAAACGTGGAGTTTGTACTCGTGTCGGTACAATGACACCGAAGAAACCAAACTCAGCGCTGCGTAAATATGCCCGTGTTCGTCTGAGCAACGGTATGGAGGTTACTGCCTACATTCCTGGTATTGGACACAACCTGCAGGAGCATAGTGTTGTAATGATCCGTGGAGGACGTGTTAAGGATCTTCCAGGTGTTCGTTACCACATCATCCGTGGTACACTGGACTGTGCCGGAGTTGCGAACCGTAACCAGAGCCGTTCCCTGTACGGAGCAAAACGCCCAAAAGAAGCTAAGAAATAATCAATTGTGAAAGGAGGAAATTCGAATGCCTAGAAAAGGACATGTAGCAAAACGTGATGTATTAGTAGATCCAATTTACAACTCCAAGCTGGTTACTCGTTTAATCAACAAGATCATGATTGATGGTAAAAGAGGGGTTGCACAGAAGATTCTGTACAATGCGTTCGATATTATTGAAGTAAAAACTAACGAAAAACCAATGGAAGTTTTCGAGAAAGCTCTGGAAAACGTAATGCCATTACTGGAACTTAAGGTTCGCCGTGTTGGTGGTGCCAACTACCAGGTCCCGGTGGAAGTATCCGCTGAAAGACGTCTGACTCTTGGTCTGCGTTGGATCGTGAACTATGCTCGTTTAAGAAACGAGAAAACAATGGAGCAAAGACTTGCTGCTGAAATCATGGATGCAGCAAACGGAAGTGGTGCATCTGTTAAGAAGCGTGAGGACACTCACAAGATGGCAGAGGCAAACAAAGCATTTGCTCATTACCGCTGGTAAGAAAGGAGATCCATTATGCCACGTCAGTATTCATTAGAAAACACACGTAACATTGGTATCATGGCTCATATCGATGCTGGTAAGACAACAACTACAGAGCGTATTCTGTATTATACAGGTGTTAATCACAAAATCGGAGAGACTCACGATGGAGCTTCTACGATGGACTGGATGGCACAGGAGCAGGAACGTGGTATCACCATCACTTCTGCAGCAACAACTGCAGCATGGAAGGGTACCCGTATCAACATTATCGATACTCCAGGTCACGTTGACTTCACAGTTGAGGTTGAACGTTCCCTGCGTGTACTGGATGGTGCCGTAACGGTACTGGATGCAAAAGCCGGTGTAGAGCCTCAGACAGAAACCGTTTGGCGTCAGGCTACTACATATGGTGTTCCTCGTATCGTATTCTGTAACAAAATGGATGCAACAGGAGCTGACTTCCTGATGTCCTGCAAAACAATTGTAGATCGTCTGGGAGCTAAGTCCTGCCCGATTCAGCTGCCAATCGGTGCTGAATCCACTTTCACTGGTATCGTTGATATCATTAAAAGAAAATCTGAAATCTATACAAACGACTTAGGTACGGATATTCAGGAAGGCGATGTTCCGGAAGATCTGAAGGATCTGTGTGAGGAATACCGTTCCAAGCTGATTGACTACCTTGCTGATTATGATGAAGATTTCATGATGCAGGTACTGGAGGGTGAAGAACCTAGCGTTGAGGACATCAAGCGTGTTCTGCGTATCGCCGTATGTGCCGGTGATTTCTTCCCTGTATTATGTGGTTCTGCATATAAGAACAAGGGTGTTCAGATGGTTCTGGATGCTGTTGTTGAATATCTGCCTTCTCCGCTGGATGTTCCTGCAATTAAGGGAACGCTGGAGGACGGAAGCGAATCCGAGCGTCATTCCAGTGATGAAGAACCATTCGCTGCATTGGCATTCAAAATCGCAACGGACCCATTTGTTGGAAAGCTTTCCTTCTTCCGTGTGTACTCCGGTACAGCAAAGGCAGGAAGCTACGTTCTGAACTCCACAAAGGGAAAAAGAGAGCGTTTTGGACGTATCGTTCAGATGCATGCCAACGCCCGTAAGGAAATCGATCAGGTATATGCAGGAGATATCGCTGCTGCCGTAGGTCTGAAGGTTACAACAACCGGAGACAGCTTATGTGCAGAAGATTCTCCAATCATTCTGGAATCCATGGAATTCCCGGAACCGGTTATCGAACTGTCTCTGGAACCGAAGACCAAGGCTGACCAGGATAAGATGGGTCTTGCTCTTGCGAAGCTTGCAGAAGAGGATCCTACCTTCAAAACCTATACAGACCAGGAAACAGGTCAGACAATTATCGCCGGTGTCGGTGAGCTTCACCTGGACATCATCGTTGACCGTCTACGCCGTGAATTCAAGGTGGAAGCAAACGTTGGACAGCCAATGGTTGCATATCGTGAAACCATTCGTGGTACTGCAGAGTGTGAAGGTAAATACATCAAGCAGTCCGGTGGTCGTGGACAGTATGGTCATGAATGGATCAAATTCGAGCCTCAGGAAGAGGGAAAAGGATTTGAATTCGTTGATGCTACTGTCGGAGGAAGCGTACCTCGTGAATACATCAAGCCTACAGAAGAAGGTCTGAGAGACGCACTGGCAAACGGTATCATTGCAGGTTATCAGGTAATCGATATCAAAGCAACGCTGTTTGACGGTTCTTACCACGATGTCGATTCCAGTGAAATGGCGTACAAAATTGCGGCTAGCATGGCATTAAAGGCAGCTGCCAAGAAATGTAATCCGGTTATTCTGGAGCCGATCATGATGGTGGAGGTAACTGCACCGAATGAATATCTTGGATCTGTAATGGGTGACGTAAGCTCCCGTCGTGGTGCTATCGTTGACCAGGAAGAAAGAGGAAATGCGATTATCGTTAAGGCTCACATTCCACTGTCAGAGATGTTCGGTTACGTTACAGACCTGCGTTCCTTCACTCAGGGACGTGGAAATTACTCTATGAAATTCGACCATTATGCCGAAGTACCGAAGAGTATTGCAGAAAAAATCATTAAAAACAATAGTTCTGAAAATTAACTGTTGCTTTTATAAAAACTTTGAATTAGAATATACTTGGAAACTAATAATTTAGGAGGAAAATTAAAATGGCAAAAGAAAAATTTGACCGTTCCAAAACACATGTTAACATTGGAACTATCGGACACGTTGACCACGGTAAAACTACGTTAACTGCTGCTATTACAAACGTTCTTGCAAAGGACGGTATGGCACAGGCACAGGCTTATGACCAGATCGATGGTGCACCTGAAGAAAAAGAACGTGGAATTACAATCAACACTGCACACGTTGAATATCAGACTGACAAGCGTCACTATGCACACGTTGACTGCCCAGGTCACGCTGACTACGTTAAGAACATGATCACTGGTGCTGCACAGATGGATGGTGCTATCCTGGTTGTTGCTGCATCTGATGGTCCTATGCCTCAGACTCGTGAGCACATCCTGCTTGCTCGTCAGGTAGCTGTTCCTTACATCGTTGTATTCCTGAACAAATGCGACATGGTTGATGACGAAGAACTGATCGACCTTGTTGAAATGGAAGTGCGTGAGCTGTTAAGCGAGTACGGATTCGACGGAGACAATGCTCCAGTTATCCGTGGTTCTGCACTGAAGGCTCTGGAAGGTGACGACAAATACGTTGGCTCTATCAAAGAACTGATGGATGCAGTTGATGAATTCATCCCAGATCCAACTCGTGAAACTGACAAACCATTCCTGATGTCTGTAGAAGACGTTATGACAATCACAGGACGTGGTACAGTTGCTACAGGACGTGTTGAGCGTGGTGTAGTAAAACTGGGAGAAGAAGTTGAAATCGTTGGTATCAAGGATACTCAGAAAACTGTTGTTACTGGACTGGAAATGTTCCGTAAGCAGCTGGACTTCGCAGAATCCGGAGACAACATCGGTGCTCTGCTGCGTGGTATCAACCGTGATCAGATTCAGCGTGGACAGGTTCTTGCTAAACCAGGATCCGTACATCCACACACAAAGTTCAAGGCTCAGGTTTATGTATTAACAAAAGAAGAAGGTGGACGTCACACTCCATTCGTTTCTAACTACCGTCCTCAGTTCTACTTCCGTACAACTGACGTAACTGGTGTTATTACATTACCGGAAGGAACCGAAATGGTTATGCCTGGTGACAACGTTGAAATGAACGTTGAGCTGATTGCTCCAATCGCTATCGAAAACAACACAAAGTTCTCTATCCGTGAGGGTGGACGTACTGTTGGTTCCGGTAACGTTACAGAAATCATCGAGTAATTTTATAAAAACAATGAAAAGAGCACAATTGTGCTCTTTTTTCTGTGTGTTGTATCTTTTTTGTAGTATAATACAGGTAACGACAGAAGGGAGTGGGCAGTATGAACAGAAAAATGCTGGCACCTATCATAATTGGCATATTGATTGCATTTTATATGATGATTTGGATCAGCTCCCTGTTTTTTCTGGATGCACCGGAGTTTCTCGTAATCCTGTTTGGCATCCCCATGCTGGCACTGCTTTTTCTGTGGATACATGTTGTCAAGGAACGGCTTGACGAGATAAGGAGCGGAGAAGAAGATGATCTTAGTAAATACTGATTACATTACCGGGAAAACGCTGAATATGCTGGGACTAGTAAAGGGAAGTACGATTCAGACAAAGAATATCGGTAAGGATATTTCTCAGGGCTTTAAGACACTGGTTGGTGGTGAGCTGAAGGCATACAATGAAATGATGAATGAGGCACGTGCACTGGCAACGAAGCGAATGGTGGAGGAGGCAGAGGCTCTCGGTGCTGACGCTATTGTCAACATCCGTTATGCATCCAGTGCCATCATGGGTGGTGCCGCAGAGGTTATAGCCTATGGTACAGCGGTAACCTTCCTGTAAAAGCAGCTTGTCTGCTTTTTTCTTTTCTTTTTTACACGGAGCGTGTATAATGATACTGTCATGACAGGGGTGCCGTAAGGCTGAGACAGTCCCTTATGACCTGATCTAGTTAATGCTAGCGTAGGGAGTCATATCTATCTTGAGTATTAGATTGGTTCACTTACGCCTCACGGAGGTGTTTTTTTATTGGAAAGGAGAGCTATGGATGAAGCGTTTAAAAAGAATCGGTATGCCGCTGTTCACGCTGCTTCTGGTACTGGCAGTATGGGAAGGCTGTGTTCATATATTTGATATTGATTTGTATATTCTGCCGGCGCCCTCAAACATCATACAGGCGCTGTTTGCGAATCGCGATATACTGTGGATGCATTCTCTGGTGACGCTGCAGGAGGCTGTCGTTGGTTTATTGATCGCTACACTGCTCGCAATCGTAATTGCGATTGGCATGGATCTTTCCCAGCTGTTTAAACACAGCATATTTCCCCATCTGGTTGTTACGCAGACCGTACCGGTCATGGTGCTGGGACCGCTGTTTTCCATTTGGCTGGGATTCGGCATGGCACCGAAGATTCTAATGGTCATCTTCATGTGCTTCTTTCCGGTCGCAATCGCCTTCTGTGACGCGCTGGGTAAAGTAGACGAGCATCAGATCAGTCTGCTGAAAAGCTTCGGAGCAAAAAAATGGCAGATATATGCATATGTGAAGATACCTGCCGCATCCACTGCTCTGTTTTCCGGATTGAAGGTAGCCGCTACCTACTGTATCGGTGGTGCTATCGTCGGAGAGTGGCTGAGTGCATCCGCAGGACTTGGATACTATATGATCCGTGTAAAAAACGGCTATATGCTGGATAAGGTGTTTGCCTGCGTAGTGGTTATTATCACACTGAGTCTGCTGCTGCATGGGGCGGTGGTATTGCTGGAGGCGGTGTTGTTTCCATATGCGAGAAAGAAAAGAGGGAAAGCGAAATGAAGAAATTAGGCTGTATGCTGATGGCTGTGCTGATGGCTGTCGCAGTGAGTGGATGTTCTGATAAAAAGGAAGCATCTGAAAACAAGGAAACAGAAAAAAAGGTAACACTGATTCTGGATTATCTTCCAAACACCAATCATACCGGTTTCTATGTGGCGAAGGAAAAAGGCTTTTTCAAGGAAGAAGGCTTGGATGTGGATATCATTGAGCCGGGAGACGATTCGACAAGTGCAACACTGGTTGCCGCAAACAAGGGAGAATTCGGTGTCAGCTATCAGGAGGACGTCACGTATGCGAGAACGGCGGAGGAACCATTGCCGATTCGTGCAATTGCGACCATCATCCAGCATAATACAAGCGGTTTTGTATCATTGAAAAAGGAAAATATCAAGTCACCGAAGGATTTCGAGGGAAAGGTTTATGCCGGATGGCAGGCACCGAGTGAGGAAGCAGTGGTAAAGGCGGTAATGACAGCCGCAAAGGCAGATTTCTCCAAGCTGACGATGGTGGGGGCAGATGGCAGCGGCTTTGCTTCCCTTGGCAAGAGTGTGGATATCCAGTGGGAATTTGAAGGCTGGGCAGTCACAAAGGGAAGAATGGAAGGCTATGACCTGAAGTACATACCGTTACGCGAGCTGGATGAGCGCCTCGATTATTATACACCGGTCATTATCACCAGTGAAAAGATGATCAAGGAAGATCCGGAAACGGTTCAGAAATTTATGAATGCGGTAAAGAAGGGATATGAATATGCAATTGAAAACCCGGATGCAGCCGCTGAAATATTAAGTAAATATGCACCTGATTATGATTTAAAATTCCTGAAGGAAAGTCAGAAATATCTGAGCAGTGAATATGCCAGAGATGCGGACAGCTGGGGTGTTATGAAGGATTCCGTATGGGATAACTATACGGCTTTTATGTATGAAAACAAGCTGATCACTGAAAAAATCAAGGCGGATGAACAGTATACCAATGAATTTGTAACGAAATAAAAAAAACGACACAGGAGGTCATCATGAAATTACGAGTGGAGGATATGGCAATCTCTTTTGATAACAGAAAAATACTGGAGCATGTCGGCTTTCATGTGGAAGAGGGAGAGTTTACTGCGCTGATTGGACCAAGCGGATGTGGAAAGTCCACATTGCTGAACATACTGGCAGGGCTTTTGGATTGTGAAGAGGGAACCTTTTATGTGGATGATATGCAGGTTAGCGGCGTATCATCCCACTTTGCCTATATGCCACAGGATGATCTTCTTATGCCGTGGAAGAATATTCTGGATAATGTTTGTTTATATGGAAAGCTTCACGGGCATGTGAAGGAAGCCAGAGAGCAGGCCTTGCAGGAGTTCGAGGCATTCGGACTGAAGGGATATGAACAGGCTTATCCCTATGAACTATCCGGCGGTATGCGGCAGCGGGCTGCGTTTTTACGAACGGCGCTTTGCAGTGCGGATATCCTATTGCTGGATGAACCCTTCGGTGCGCTGGATGTCATCACCCGCAATGATATGCAGGACTGGCTGCTGAAGCTGAGAAGTGAATTAAACAGAACGATGCTGCTGGTGACCCATGATATTGAAGAGGCCCTGTATCTGGCAGACCGCATTCTGATTCTTAGCGGATCACCTGCTTCCATCTGTAGGGAAATTTCTTTAAAGGATTACAAAAAAAGCAGGGAATGGCTGTATGATCAGGGCGGACTGAAGAAGGAGATCTATCAGCTGCTGAAGGAGGGGACACATGATCGTTGATGCGCATATGCATATGGAGGAAGCTTATCCGGCAGAAATCTTAAAAGAACAGGATATTGCCTGTATCGCCAATGCCGCAACACCTGAAGAATATAAGAACTTAAGAAAGCTGCAAGAGAAGAATCCTTTCCTATGGATCAGTGCCGGTATTCATCCATGGAAGGTGGATGAGGTTCACTGGGATGCAATGCTGCCGATTCTTGAGGAAGTGGACATCATCGGTGAAATCGGATTGGATACGGTCTGGTGTAACACGGATATGACATTGCAGTCCCGGCTGTTTGAGCAGCAGCTTGCTTTTGCACAGCGATATCAGAAACCGGTGATTCTGCATCTGAAGGGAAGAGAAAAGGAAGCACTTGAATATTTGCGTCACTATGAAAACCGGTATCTGGTGCACTGGTATTCCTGTGATGCATGGCTGCAGGAGTATATTGATCTGGGCTGCTGGTTTACCGTCGGTCCTTCGCTGCCCTTCGATGAAGCGGTACAGCATGTGGCAGCCTGTGTCCCACTGGATCGAATGCTGGTGGAAACGGATGGTATTTCCGCATGTACGTGGTGTGAGAATCGTAAGGTCGCACCAAAGGAGCATGGAGCCATATTAAAACGCAGTATGCACAAAATCTGTGAAATGCGTAACATATCCTATGAGAAACTGCAGGAACAGATGGTGGTTAACTGTGAAAAATTTATTGGGCAGCGATTCCCGTTTTAATGAAAACTTCTATCAATTTAGAAGTTTTTTTACGTGTTTTTTATCAAAAAAAGCATGTAAACGCTCTCATAAACCATTGATTTTCAGCAGGGAACGCATTCGGAAAAGATTATGAAAAAAACTAAAAAAAGCCGTAATTAACGCTTGTAATCAACATTTGGATGTGTTAGAATATTATCACGACCGCGAGGACATGCGAGGTTGCCGACCCACTGAGAAACGTTGTCATGGACGGCGAGGTCGGGGAATTCGCATCGAGCGAGTCTATAGTCCATATAGGCGAAAGGAGATATATTCATGGCAAAAAATAGCGTAAGAATTCGCTTAAAAGCTTATGAGCACAGAATCTTGGATGCATCCGCAGAAAAGATCGTGCAAGCGGCACAAGCTCACGGTGCTAAAAAAATTGTTGGACCAGTACCTCTTCCAACTGAAAAGCAGGTGGTTACAATCCTGCGTGCGGTACACAAATACAAAGATTCTCGCGAGCAGTTCGAGATCAGAACGCACAAACGTTTAATTGAGATTGTCGGACCTACAGCAGAAACAATCGACTCACTGAGTCGTCTGGAGCTGCCTAGTGGTGTTGACATCGAAATTAAGCTGTAATGGAGGTGACATCATGAAAGGTATTCTAGGACGCAAACTTGGGATGACGCAGGTCTTCACAGAAGATGGAACACTGATTCCTGTAACTGTAGTTGAGGCTTGTCCAAATGTTGTATTACAGAAGAAAACAGTGGAAAACGACGGATACGAAGCTGTGCAGTTAGGTTTTGAAGATGTTAAAGAAACACGCAGCACAAAAGGTGAAGCCGGACATGCTGCGAAAGCAAACACTGCTCCAAAAAGATTTGTCAAGGAAGTTCGCGACAGCGAATTTGCTGATCTGGAGCTGGGTGCTGAAGTTAACGTAGGAATCTTCAGTGCCGGAGAAACAGTAGATGTTATCGGTACATCCAAGGGGAAAGGATTCATGGGTACGATCGTTCGTAACAATGCGAAAATCGGTCCTAAGAGCCATGGTTCCGGACACCACAGACATATCGGTTCCCTTGCTACAAACGGTATTACCTCTCGTCAGGGTAAAATCTTAAAGGGTACGATGATGGCTGGTCAGGAAGGTGGTTACAGAACTACAAACCAGAACCTGACAGTGATTAAGGTTGACGTTGAAAACAACTACTTATTGATTAAAGGAAACGTGCCTGGGCCAAAACGTGGAATGGTTATGGTGCGCACTGCTAAATGTTCCAAGGGCAATACAGAACCTGTAACATTAGTGGATTACACGAAAGAGGAGGAATAAAAGATGCCTAAGATGGTCGTATTAAGCCAAACTGGTAAAGAGCTGAATGAAATCACTCTTGCAGATACAGTATTTGGCATCGAGCCAAATCAGCAATGTATCTTCGATGCTGTCATTATGCAGAGAGCATCTATGCGTCAGGGTACTCACGATACCAAAAACCGTACAGAAGTACGCGGCGGTGGACGTAAGCCTTGGCGTCAGAAGGGAACCGGACGTGCTCGTCAGGGATCCATTCGTGCTACACAGTGGAGAGGCGGAGGAATTGTATTCGGTCCGACTCCTAGAAACTATGGCTACAAGCTGAACAAAAAAGTTCGTCGTCTGGCTCTGAAATCAGCTCTGTCTGAAAAAGTGCTGGAAAACGCAATGAGCGTTGTTGATAAGTTTGAACTGGAAGCTCCAAAAACAAAAGCTTTCAATCAGATTATCGCTGATATCAACGCACCTAAGAAAACCTTATTCGTAGTATCTGAAGGTGAAGATTTTGAAAACGCATTCCTGAGCATGAGAAACATCCCTACCATGATGATGCTTACTGCTGATGGATTAAATGTTTACGATATCGTAAATGCTAACAAAATCGTCTTTACAGAAGCTGCTGTGAAAGATGTTGAGGAGGCACTTGCATAATGGAAAACTACAAGGATATCATCATCCGTCCAATCATCACTGAAAAAACGATGAAATACATGGACGCAGATAACAAAGTAACGTTTGAAGTTAAAAAGGGAACCAACAAAACACAGGTGAAACAGGCCGTGGAAGCTATCTTCGGTGTCGATGTTGAGAAAGTGAACATCGTGAATGTGAAACCGAAAACCAAGAGAATGGGTAAATATGTTGGTACTACCAAGAATGTCCGTAAAGCCTATGTGAAAATCAAGGAAGGTCAGGACATCAACTTATTCGGCGAAGAAGCTGAATAAGTTCAGGAAGAAGCACGCTATTTCCTGACTAAATATTGCGTAAGGAGGAAATTGACACTATGCCAATTAAGAAGTATAAGCCGACCACTCCAGGTCGTCGTGGTATGACTAGTCTGTCCTATGAAGAAATTACGACAGACAAGCCTGAAAAAAGTCTGCTGGAGCCGTTAAAAAGCAAAGGTGGACGTAACAACAACGGACGTATCACAACCCGTCATCAGGGTGGTGGACACAAGAGAGCTTACCGTGTTATCGATTTCAAGAGAAACAAAGACGGTGTGCCTGCTCGTGTAGCTACGATTGAATACGATCCAAACCGTTCCGCTAACATCGCACTGCTAAACTATGCAGACGGTGAGAAGCGTTACATCATCGCTCCGAAAGGATTAACTGTTGGTATGACAGTTGTTTCCGGTGAAGGTGCCGATATCAAAGTCGGTAACGCAATGGAGCTGAAAGATATCCCAGAAGGTACTTTCATTCACAACATTGAATTAAAGCCAGGTAAGGGTGGCCAGATGGCACGTTCCGCTGGAACATCTGCTCAGATCCTTGGTATTGAAGAAAAATACACAACGGTTCGTTTAGCTTCTGGTGAAGTTCGTAGAATTCTGTCTAATTGCCGTGCTACAATCGGTCAGGTTGGTAATGAAGACCATAGTCTGGTAAACTACGGTAAAGCCGGACGTATGAGATGGAAGGGTGTTCGCCCGACTGTTCGTGGTTCCGTTATGAACCCTAATGATCACCCTCATGGTGGTGGTGAAGGACGTACTCCGGTAGGACGTAAATCTCCAATGACACCTTGGGGTAAGAAAGCTATGGGTGTGAAAACACGTAAAGCGAAAAAAGCGTCAACGAAACTGATCGTTCGTCGTCGTAATGGCAAATAGGCAAAGGAGGAAATGAAAAATGAGTCGTAGTCTTAAAAAAGGCCCGTTCTGTGATGACCACTTAATGAAAAAAGTGGATGAGCTGAACAAAGCCGGTAAAAAACAAGTTATCAAAACCTGGTCACGTCGTTCAACTATATTCCCTCAGTTTGTGGAACATACATTTGCCGTTTACAACGGTAAGGAGCACCTGCCTGTTTACGTTACAGAAGATATGGTAGGACACAAGCTTGGTGAATTCGTGCCAACCCGTAAATACGGTGGTCACGGCGATAATGACAAGAAAGCTAAACGATAAGGAGGAAACGTTATAATGGAAGTTAAGTCAACAGCGAAAACATTACGTATCCCACCTAGAAAAGCTCGTATTGTTATCGATTTAATCCGTGGGAAAGATGCTGCTGAAGCAGCTGCAATCTTGAAGTTCACACCGAACGTTGCAGCGGAAGCAGTTGGTAAGGTATTGAAATCTGCAGTAGCAAATGCAGTGAATAACCATGATATGGATGAAGAAAAGCTGTACGTAAAGGCATGCTATGCAAACGAGGGTGTAACTCTGAAACGTTTCATGCCACGTGCAAAAGGATCTGCTAGTGCGATCCACAAACGCACCAGCCACATTACTGTTGTGGTTGACGAGCGTGATTAAGGAGGTAGCTCATGGGACAGAAAGTTAGTCCGATCGGATTGCGTGTCGGTGTCATCCGTGACTGGGAGTCCAGATGGTACGCTGACAAGGATTATGCCGATTTATTATTGGAAGATGTAAAGATTCGTGAATTCCTGTTCGCTGAGTGCAAGAATGCATCAGTGTCCAGAGTTGAAATCGAACGTTCTAAAAACCGTGTGGAAATCATGATCCGTACCGCTCGTCCAGGTGTGATTATCGGGACAAACGGTGAAAACGTTGAAATGCTGAAGAAAAAAGTTGAGAAGCTGACTGGTGGAAAGAACATCTACCTGAAGGTTCTGGAAATTGCAAACCCGGATCTGGACGCAAAACTGGTTGCCCGCAGCATTGCGGATCAGCTGGAGCAGCGTGCTTCCTTCCGTACTGCACAGAAGAAAGCAATCCAGAGAACGATGCGTGCCGGTGCAAAAGGTATTAAGACAGCTGTATCCGGTCGTTTAGGCGGAGCTGATATGGCTCGTACCGAAGGCTACAGCGAAGGTGTTGTTCCTCTGCACACACTGCGTGCAGATATCGATTATGCTTGGGAAGAAGCATCTACGACTTACGGTCGTTTAGGTGTAAAGGTTTGGATTTGCCGTGGTGAAGTTCTGCCAGGACAGATGGTTCAGGAACCGGAAGCTCCGAAGAACAACATGAACGACAGACGCCGCAATCGCCGTGGTAATCGTGGTGGAAACAGAAACAACAGCCAGAGAAACAATAACAACAGAAACTCTGCTGGTGGAAATGCTCCTAGAAAAGCGGAAGGAGGAAAATAATTTATGTTAATGCCTAAGAGAACTAAATATAGAAGACCTCACCGTTTAAGCTACGAGGGACGTGCAAAAGCCGGTCGTGAAGTATCTTTTGGTGAATATGGTCTAATGGCTGACACTGGTGCTTACGTCAGCAACCGTCAGATCGAGGCCGCTCGTATTGCCATGACTCGTTACATGAAGCGTGGTGGTAAGGTTTGGATCCGTATCTTCCCTCACATGGCAAGAACGAAAAAACCTCTTGAAGTACGTATGGGTTCTGGTAAGGGTG
>JABLTT010010710.1_pt1 | contig 16004 bp, 10 predicted proteins | sample 7160061 | NCBI WGS metagenome assembly JABLTT01 (sample SAMN14651232, study PRJNA627086) | human gut metagenome | isolation source: feces | host: Homo sapiens
CTCCGGAGAACGCGCCGTCCGTCGGGGTGAAGGTGAAGGTCAGCTCTTCGCCCGGCTGTACCTTCGCGCCATAGATCACATCTGTGGAGATGATTTCCTCCGCTTCGCCCTCGACGCTCATCGATGCGTTGCCGCTCCACTGTACCGTCAGCAGCTGCGGCTCGGTGTTTTCAGTTTCTTCAAAAGTGAAGGAATGGAAAGCAACCGCACCTTCCACCAGTTCAATGGACACATCCTTTACGCCATTCCAAAGGGAAGACGGGATTTCCACCGTAAAGTCTTGATCGTGGGCCGCATCCCATCCGCCGGTCTGTGCGATTCGGACGTCGACAAACTCGTTGTCGCCCTCTCCGAATCGGAAGCGCAGAAGGGCTTCCTTTTCTTCTTCTGTGTCGGCGCGGCCGTTTGCCACACGGACGGTCAGTTTAGAAGCGCCTGTTGAGCCAAAGTCGAGACCGTCGTAGTAGAGGATTTCACCCTTGTCGAATCCACCGACGACCTGATCAGGCTCGCCGCGTTCCAAGTTGACAGAGCCGTCCACGGAATCATAATTCCTTGCATAGGTGGTAGTATAGGCGGATTTGCTTCTTCCAGTGAGAACCAGTCCATCAATTGCGGCTTGCAATTGTTCAGCCGCTTCCGCTACAGCATCGTTGTCATAGATGTCCACTGCGGATGCTGACTCATAAGCGGCTTCAAAGATTTTCCAGGTTTCTTCCGTGTAAAGGAGGGGCCGGTTCTCAACCTTCGCAGTAATGTCGGCGGCCTCCTGCATGGCGTTTTCGTAATCTTCGTTCACCACGGGGGCGCTGTCGTATCCGGTGAAGACCAGTGCCTCAAAGTCAAAGCTGGTGCCCTTTTCAAAGCCGATGACAAGATCCTGCGGGCCCATAATCCCCTTTGCAGGAACGGTTTGTTTAAAGAACGTCTCAGAGGAGAGCTCATAGGACTCGCCTTCGCCAGCCTTAAAGACAAAGGGAATGGTCTTTTCCGTCCCGTTGTCGTTGTAACGCAGATACCCATAGACGTCTTCTCCATTGAGGCTTCGTCCCTGGATTGTCACTTCTTTGGAGCCATAGCTGCCAAATTCGACATTGTTAAATTTGATTTCCACTTGATCGGTGATTGCGCTGACATAGTTCTGCATGATCACATGGCTTCCGCCGTCGATATCCGTGATTTCAATATCGCCCGCGGCGGATTCCGGATTCATCTGCTCATAGGGGCTGATATACTGCACGGTACCTTCTTCAAACCAGAAGGAATTCAAGGCGATGGAACCATTTTGGAAGACCAGAACAAGATCGTGCAGGCCAGAGATACGAGGAATGTCAAAGGTCTGGGACTTGTACTCGCTCCAAGAGCCGGTCGGCTGGAATTCCAGCGTGGTCACCAGTTCGCCGGTGGGGGAATCAAGACGTACCTCGATGATTTGCGAATAACTGTTGTTATTGGAGCCATTGATGGTGATCTTCGCACATCCATTAAGGCCAAAGTCCACATCCTCATAACGGGTCCAGTTGCCAGACGAGATCCCGCCCAGTGCGGTTGCAGGTTGACCGCTTTCATCCGTACCGCTTTCCGTCCGCAAATTGCCGCTGCTTTCCGCATAGGATTCTGCTTCAATCGTCTCGTACGGGTCCACGTTTGTCTTTTCCACAAAGGTCTGGGTCAGATATTCCGGCGTCAGTTCGGCCTCTGGCTGGAATTCATCAGAAGCCATGTACTGAAGGATGCTGTAATAGAGCTGCTTTGCTTCGGGGTATTCCTCCATCTGGTTCAGCAGGTCGAAGGTGCATACCACCAACTTGCCAGCTCCCACGTTTGCTTCAAACAGGCTGCCCAGCTTCCGGCTCCACTCCATGTGGTCGATGTTCCAGGCGAGGGGTTCCAGATCTGCCGGAGCATCGTCCAGGACGACCGCGCGCGAGCCTTTCATCAGATTAAACCACTGATAATCGTTGAAATATTCCGTGGGGAAATAGCGGAAGATCGGGTGGTCGTTTTGTACATACATGCCCATCGTGTGGGCGTCACGGTCCGAGCGGTGGAACATCTTGCTCCAGTAGTCCGTCGTCCAGCGTACGGCCACACTGTCGGGAATGGTTTTCAGGCTGGGCTCCGGCAGGAAGAGGACTTTTTGGCCGTTCTCCAACGCCTGTAGGGTTGCCTGGTCCATGTTGGTAGAGACCAGAACATCCGAAGGCACTGTGGGGTTGAGATCGCTGGGATAGACCCACAGGTCGTAGCTGTTGGAGCCGATGGAATCCACGGAGACCTCCAACTTTAGCTTTGCCGCTTCTGTCACGCCCGCCAAGGAGGTGGTAAAGGCGCCGATCTCTGTTACACCGCCCTGCGCAACGTCCGTCGCGTCAAGGGTTCCCTCTGCAAGGACGGTATCGCCATTTGTCAGTTTCCATTGCCCAACAACGCCGTCCAAAGCGGCCGGGCCGTAGTTGACAACGGAAATCGTTCCCGTCAGATCTTCGGAGTTGGTGAGGACCAGCTTCGGAAGCTGTGCCAAAACGACGACGGAATCGTTAAAGCTCTTATACTGCTCTTTCGTAAAGCCACCGGGCTTGTCTTCCATGAAGTTGTCCAGAATGCCGACGTGTGCGGTGCCCTGGCCGGGGAAGTCCTGGATGCTGAGCAGCTGATAGCCAGCCATATCCGGTGTGCGCAGCGCGGTTTCCATATCGGCACGGTAACCGATCGCGGAGACACGGGCGGATACTTTTGAGAAGATCTCGTTCATGTGAAGCAAGCCTTTGCTCTCCATAAGATCCCGGTAATACTGCAAGTTGCGCGCCTCAAAAACGCCCGATTCATACTTGGGGATTTCTTCGTCGAACAGGGGGAGGACCTGGTACTGGCCCGCCTCGTGGTTCATCAGGGGCTTATCCACCTCTTCAATGGCATGCTGATAGGTGAACGTTGTGTTCGGCTGCATGGACTCCAACGCACCGCCGGAGGCCGCATCCACCCAGGAGAACGAAATGCGCGTATGATACGGGTCGGAATTTGCCCTTGTTTTGCAGGTGGTCCAATAGTCGTCCCCTTCGTTGAGAGAAGGCGCCCAATAGTTGTTGTTGCTGCCCTCCGCATACAGGCGGGTATCGTCCACGCTGCGGCAGAGCTCGCGGAGCGCGTTTGCGCCATCCCGGTTGCTGCCGGTGGTATTGAGCTCATTGCCCCATGCAAACATAACAAAGGACGGGTGATTTGCAAGATATTCGAGAATTCTTACAGCCTCTTCGTTGAAATAGTCGCCGAAGGGCGTGCCGCCAAACCCGTAGAGCTCCGGCTGCATGTAGATGCCCAGCTCGTCGGCCGCTTCGAACGCTGCCTCCGGAGGCGTCCAGGAGTGGAAACGGAAGAAGTTGATGCCGAGTTCCTGTGCCGTAGAGAAGAAGTCGAGCCACTCCTCCTTGGTCATGAACGGGTATCCGGTCAATGGGAAGACGGCGGAATTGCCCTCGCCGCGCATAAAGGTAGTGGTCCCATTGATGGTGAATTTTGTCCCGGAGGTCTTAAATTCACGCATACCGAAGTTTTCGACAAAGGTATCGGAATACATACCTTCTGCATCCAGGGAGACAGTCATTTCATACATGGAGGGATCGAATTCCGACCAGAGGCGGACGTCGTCGCCCATCGCATAGGTGACTTCGATTTCCTTTTCCGTCTCATCCGCGGCCAGGGAGAATTCCTGTACGGCCTGCGGAACGGTATGTACATCGCCCTCGTGGTTGTAGCTGTGCGCCTGGAGGGTCAGGTTGCCGTTGACCGCCTGTCCTGTCGTATTGGAGAGCGTGATCTTTGCCAGAGCGGTTTTGGCGTGAATGTCCGGATAGATCCGCACATCCTGGATAAAGACAGGGTCCACGGCCTTCAGCTCAATTTTTCCAATGATGCCGTTCCAGTTTGTCACCGTCTCTTCCGTCAACATGTGGCTGTTGGTGCCCACCTGATAATCTGTGTTGCGCACCTGCACCGTGATGGTATTTTCCTGGCCGGGGATCAGGCCCGACAGGACGTATTCCTGTGCCGTGCCCAACGTATCGTTGGAATTATAGTTGGCCTGCTCCTGGCCGTTCACCCAGACCTGGGTATTTTTGGTGCGCTCCATCAGGAACGTAACGTGTTTTCCTGCCCAGTTTTCCGGGATAAAAACCTTCTTTTGATAGACCGCATCGCCGGTATAGGTGTATTTGCGGTTCAGATGGTTGGTGTTGACCGATGTATTCCGGTTGCCCTTTTTATTTTCGTCCAGCGTTCCCGGAAGGATACAGGTATCGGACAGGGTGCCGTCCTCTGGGGAATAGGAACCCAGTTTCAGCTCCCAGACGCCCGCCAGGGATTTTTGATCGGTAACAATGTGATCCTGAAAGACTGCGACCGCGGAATCAAGCGCTTCGTAGGCAGAGTGAATCTGCGTTTTATTGGCGGCCTGGTCCTGGAAGACCGCATCAGCTTCTTGGATAGCCGCTGCAAAGGCGTTTTTGGCCTCTTCGGACGCTTGACCGTTTTCGGTTCCGGTCCCCGTGCCGTCCAGGAGGGATTGGGACTCCCCGAGCAGGGTTTCCAAGTCGTCCCGGCCATACATGTTGCGGGATTCCTCAAAAGCATGCATCGCAGCGGACAGTGTATCGGCAGCCGCTTGGATGGCCGCTTCGTCGGATTCCGGCAGGGAGGCGGCTTTCAGCTCTGCTTCATCGATCGCTTGCTGGAAGAGATCGATCTGTTCCTGGGGATACTGGCCGATTTCCTCACCGGCTTCTGCCTGGCCGATTACCTCATATGCGTTATCAAGCTGATCCCACAGCGGTGCATAAACGCTCTCGGCGGCAAAGAAATTCAATTCCGCACAGGAAGCCATGGATGCGTTTACCGCTTCCAGACGCACATAGCGGGCGGAAACGGGCGCGGAGAAGACCGCTTCTTTTTCGGTCATATCGCTTTCCCAGGAGCCCTCTGCAATGGGCGTGTAGGTGTTTCCATCGGCGCTGACCGAGATCGCATATTCGCGGATATAACCGTTGGAATTCCCGTCCTGCCTGGGCAAATACGTCAGCTTTGTCAACTCGACATTCCGGCCCAAGTCTACGGAGATCCAGTGCGGGGCCGAAGCAGAGGTGCTCCAGCGGGTATGCCACATCGTCCCGGAATCGCCGTCGATGGCCAGGGACGCATAGCAGGTGTCACTGCTGCTCTCTTCACTGGATGCGGTTGCCGTCATCAAAAACTGGGGGATTTTTACAGGGTTGTTGTCGTAGGCAATGGCCTGGACCCACGATAAAGGGATGCTGCTGGCGAGCAAGGCGGCAGTACAGGCCATGGCTGTAACTCGCCTTGCAAAGAATCCTTTCTTTGACATTTTTCTCCTCCTTGATCCAATCTTTTCTTCATCCTCTTTTTAGCGTGTACTCTGTCACCTCCTCATGGCACATAACGATATAAAATATATTATGTGGTTGTATTATTATGATTATTATATAACTTTATAATATTATGTCAATGTATTATAGGGCATATAGTTGAATGTTTTGTTATTTGAAATGTTTTTTCTGCATACAAAAAATAAAAGCATTCCGGTGTGGGGAATCATTTTTAACACTTGCTCCACATTTAAATAGGAAGGCGCTATGCGTCCGCCATAGGGGCCTCTTGGCCGGAGGCTTGCGAAAAGTATGGCTTGGGATAAACAGGTTCGAGCGGATAAAATAAGGCTGGCGGCCTTAAAGCAGACAACCAACTTTGTTTTTATGGTTCAAAAATCCATAGCGGATTTTGATTTTTTCGAATGCAAAAAACCCTATAAGCAGGGATAAACGCTCCTGGCTTATAGGGCTTCTTGTGTTGGTTCCTATTGGGCATGTAAGGGTTGTGTGGCGACAAATTTTGAAAAAAATAAACGTGGTTATGCACTTTGAGGGCGGCGAAGTTCTTCTTCCATAGGCAACAAGACGCTTGCTTGTACATAACCGTTTTCATAAGAAAAGCGAAAGCTCCCGCCGTACTTTTTGACAATATTCCGCACAATCCCCATGCCGATCCCATGCTGTGCAGCGTCCTCTTTGGTAGTCAACAGCAGAGGATTCTCACCGCGGGGATCATGGGGATATTTGTTGAAGATTTTGAGGGAGATGCAGCCCTTGGCCGCCTTGATTTCCACGCGGATGTCCTTTTCCGGGGCCTTCTCCGAGGCTTCGATGGCATACCCTGCCGCTTCAGGCAGAAGACGGCGAAGAGCTGACCGCTTATGTACCGCTCAAGGAATCCACCGGCGGCGGCTTCCCCGGTTTCCCGGGCTTCCCGGGCGGCGGAGAATCGACAACGACGGTAGAGTCCGTCATAGATCTGGATACGGTTCAGAAGTATTACAATGTCCCGGATTCGCTGGTCTAAGCGGTCGAGGCCGGGGAGATGCCGAGCGACGAGGAAAAGGCGCAGGCGGCGAGCGAGGCGGATTTCGCCATCATCGAACTGCAATCCCCCAGCATGGCGATGGAATACACCGACGGCCGGCCGCAGAACCTGACCTATGGCGAATATACGGCGGACGCCATGCGCGAAGTCAGCATCGGGTACGATTGGTACCACGCGGCCGGCACGCTGGTCCAGTATAACGAGACCCCGGACGAGTCCAAGGGCGATTATAAGTCCAACCGTTCGAGAAAGGGCAACACCCATGCGGGCACCCCGGAAAATCTGGAACTGATCCAGGAGACCGTGGAACTGATGGGCGACAAGCCGATCATCTTCATCCTCAGCATGGAGAACCCGATGGTCGTCTCCGAATTTGAACCCTCCGTGGACGCAATGCTCATCGGTACCAGCGTATCGCCGGATGCCTTCTTGGAAGTCATTTCCGGACAGACGGAGCCGAGCGGCCTGCTGCCGGTCAATATGCCCGCCAGCATGGAAGCTGTGGAAACCGCCTATGAGGATGGCTACCACGATATGGAAGTCTATGTGGACAGCGACGGCAACGCATACAGCTTTGGCTTCGGCCTGGACTGGGACGGCCAGATCGCTGACGAACGCACCGCGAAATACACGGATATCGGCGACCCGAACCTGGAAAAGACCACGTTCCCGGACACCTACGATGAGAAATACCTGGTCGTTGAGAGCCAGGAAGTCCGCGACGAAAAGGTCGAGGCGCTTCTCAACACCATGACAACGGAAGAGAAATTCTCCCTGCTGGGCGGCGGCGAAAAGACCGGCGTTGCAGACGCAGGCACCATCCAGGGCGTCCCGCGCTTGGGCATCCCGGAGCTGCGCATGTTTGACGGGCCGGACGGCGTAACCTCTATTTATGACACCACCAACCCGCCGATCGAGCAGAGTCTATGCCATCGGTACGCCGGGCCAGAGCACGGGCGTTTACACCACCCTGCCGGGCAATGCCCCAGTTAAACACTGTGCAGTGACGATTGGCTAAGTGCTTTCGTAGGGAATGCCGTAGGCGCTGAAGGCACTGCGTGCCTAAGCTGCCTGGCGATATAACATTTGGATGCGCCCACAGTGGTCAGCCACTGTGGGCGCATTACACAAAATAGGCATATATTGCCAAACCCCGAACGTTTTTGTCCATAGGCAAGATCAGCTAGAGGAGGTGATTTCGGCAATGGATCAAACAAGCGTCAACCAGGAAAAAATACAGATGATTAACCGTGCCCTGGTGTTGAACCTTCTCCGGCAGGAGGGACTCTGTTCCCGCGCAACTTTGGCAAGGCTGTCCGGGCTGCGTCAGGCGACCATTACGAATATTATAGGCGGATTGATTCACAGTGGGTTGGTGGTAGAAACGGGGCTGCTTGCTGGAGAGAAGAATCGCCGTTCCATCGGATTGACGTTAAATGACGAACGCTTTCAAGTGATCGGTGTCCACATTGCGCGCGACGCATGGAGGATCAGCTGTATGGGGCTGTCTGGGAAATTGTATGGACGATGGGAGCATCCCATCGCTTTAAACGAGGAGGGCGTGGTCGTTTTATCCCAGGTGCGAACAGCCATACAGGAGATTCTCCGGGAAAACCCGGACACAGAGATGCTGGCAGCGGGGATTGCCCTCCCGGGGCCTTATCAGGAAAAGGAGGATCGCCTCCTCTTTGTGACCGGGATGCCCGGCTGGAAGGGCTGCCCGGTGCGGGAAACCCTCTCCAAGGGCTTGGACCTCCCGCTTTATATCCTCAACGACGCCAATGCAGGTGCATTTGCGCAGCTTTGGTACAATAGCGGTGACATCAAAACGCAGAATATGGTGTATATCCTCGCCGGCGAGGGGATCGGCTGCGGGATGATTGTCAATGGAAAACTTCTTCTTGGCCAACAGGGCATTGCCGGGGAGTTTGGACACAGCAGCATCCAATTTGACGGCCCGCCTTGCGCCTGTGGCAACCGCGGATGCTTAGAGATGTATGCCTCCATGCGCGCTCTGCGGGGACGGATTGTGGAGCAACTCCAAAACGGGGCCCTATCCCGCCTCGATAGGGGGCATTTGACGGCCAATGCCCTGGCCCAGGCGGTCCAAAAGGGGGATCATGTTGCGTGCGAAGCCTACCGGCAGGTATGCAGTTTTCTGGCGATGGGCATTGTCAGCTTAATCAACCAGTTAAATCCGGGGAAGATCGTGATGGGGGGCCGGCTGGCGGAAATCCATCCGGGGCTCCTTCTGGATACCATCTATAAAGAGGTAGAGAGCCGCACACATTCCTTGCTTGTGGGCAAAATTACGCTGGAAGTCAATCAGCTTCATCCCAGCCCATCTTTGTTGGGGGCCGGTGCTTATGCGGCTTATCAGGAGCTTTCCCATCCGGAACACTTGCTAACGGCTTTTGCAGACAGAACAGCTTTGTACGCACGTGCGCGCGAACTGGCTTAAAAAGAAACCCGCCGGAATGGGAGTTCCCATCCAGGCGGGTCTCTTGCTTCATCTGAAAAACAAAAAGAAAAGCCCTCAGAACGATATCGTTCTGAGGGCTTTTTGGTGGACATTACAGGACTCGAACCTGTGACCCTTCGCACGTCAAGCGAATGCTCTAGCCAACTGAGCTAAACGTCCATTTCCTTTGGCGGCTCGTCCCCTGACAGAGAGCGCCGTGCCCTCCCAATAAGGGCAGAAAGGATGAGGTGTTTTTAAAGTGCTTTATTATTATATCCGAGACGGTGGGAAAAATCAAGGGGTTTTGTAAAATTTTTTTAATCCCGATTCCATTCGCTTGTAAAAGGGGGATATTTGCCCTATACTGAGAAAAATAGAAAGGGAATATGGGACCCAAATGAAAATACGGCGGCGCATTTCAGCGGCGAATAGGAAATCGCCGGTTTTAGGCCGTCCAATCGAGAAAGGGGAATGCATCATGTCAGTTGGCCTGGTTTTGGAGGGGGGCGGAACACGTGGGGCTTATACCAGCGGCGTGTTGGATGTGTTTAATGAGAACCAGATTGTTTTTCCGGTGGTTTATGGAATTTCCGCAGGGGCGTGCAACGCTTTGAGCTATATCTCCGGACAGGTGGGGCGCAATTTCCGCATTTTTTACGATTATATCCAGGATGACCGGTATATGAGCGTGTCCAGCCTGCGCAAGACGGGAAACCTGTTTGGCTTTGATTTTATTTTCGGGGAGTTGTCGCACAAGCTCCTACCGTTCGATTATCAGGCTTTTTTTGCATCCCCGACCCAGTTGATGGCTGGCACCACGGATTTGCATACTGGAGAAGCCATTTTTTTTGGAAAAGAGGACCTGGACGAAGGCTTTACGCCGGTGCGCGCTTCCAGCGCGATGCCGTTTGTATCGAAAATTGTACGCTATCATGGCCATGAGCTGTTGGATGGCAGCTATTCCACATCGATCCCCCTGCGGCGTTCTTTGAACGATGGGAATACCCGCAATGTGGTGGTGTTGACGCGCGACGCCTCCTACCGGAAAGGCACCCGGTCCGAATATCCCCGCACAGCGCTTCGAAAAATCTATGGCAAATATCCCAGCTTTATTGAGGCTGTGCAGCGGCGGCCATTGGTATATAACAGCGAATTGGATCTTTGCACCCAACAGGAGCAGGCGGGCAAAGCGGTGTTGATCCGCCCCAGCAAACCCATCCCAGTGGGGCGCTATGAGAAGAATCCGGAGCGCCTGAAACAGGCTTACGAGATGGGTAGAAAGGATGCGGAACAGAAGCTGCCGGAGGTCCGCGCATTGCTTGCACAGGAATAGAAGGGTATAGCGGAGGGCGAGAAGCATGAAAATTTGTATCCTATATGGCAGCCCACGAAAAAAGAATACGTATGCGGCGGTACAGCAGATAAAAGAACGCCTGCGTCTTCATGAAGAAGTGGAATTCGTCGAGTACATTTTACAGAAGGAGCCCCACGATTTTTGCTGCGGTTGCTATACCTGTATCAACGGTGCAGAGGAAAAATGCCCCCATGCGGCGCATGTCCAGCCGGTCATTCAGGCGATGCGCGGCGCGGACGGCCTGATTTTTGCAACGCCCGTCTATGTGATGGATATGACGGCCCAGATGAAAGCGTTTTTGGATCACACGGGTTATTTTTATATGGTACACCGCCCCTACCCGGAGATGTTCCAAAAGTCCGCCCTGGTGGTTTCCACGGCGGCGGGGGCCGGTACGAAGGATGCCAATGCGTCGGTCATACGGTCGTTAAAGCACTGGGGCGTCCGCAGGATCTATTCCTGCGGCATTTCGATCTTTGCCCCGGGTGGGATGCCATTCCTGCTTCCCGCAAACGGAAAATCGAAAAACGGCTTGATTGTGTGACGGATGCCTTTTGGCGCTCCTTGGGGGCAAAAAAGCGCCCGACGATGCACACAAGGCTGCTGTTTTTCGCAATGAAACAGATGCAAAAGCGCAAGAAAGGGACGGGGGCGGACGCTACCTATTGGAAGCGGCAGGGATGGCTCGATGGAAAGAAGCCGTTTTGAGCGACCGATTTCCCCTTGACAGATATACAACATCGGGGTATGATAGTAAATGCAAATGATTTGCATTTAGGAGGTTCCCGTGAAAAAGAGACAACACGCCGGGAGGCCCGGCGTTTTTTATCCAATGCGGCGGGTGATCGCCGCATTTTTCTGTATATGCTTGCTTATAACGGCGGTTGCCGGTTGTACGCCCCGCCAGCCGGAAGATCCCCCGCGCTTCCGTATCGTCACATCGTTTTACCCAATGTATATTATGGCCTTAAATATTACAGATGGGATTGATGGCGTCCAGGTGGACAATATGGCCGGGCAGCAAACGGGGTGTCTGCATGATTACCAGCTGCAATCCAAGGATATGAAAAATATCGAACAGGCGGACGTTTTTGTCATCAATGGGGCCGGTATGGAGAGCTTTATGGAAAAAGTCACCGACCAGCTCCCGGACCTGCGTGTGATTGATTCCAGCGAGGGGATTTCCCTGTTGATGAGTGGGGAAGATGCCCACGGCCATGATGAAGAGGTTGCGCATGACCACAGCGATGCGAATCCCCATATTTGGGTGTCTATTTCCAATTGCATGAAGCAGGTGCGCAACATTGCGGATGGACTCATCGAAGCCGACCCCGAGGACGCGGTGGCTTTGGAGGAGAATACGCAGGAATATCTCGCAAAGCTGAGCGACTTGCGGGGGCGGATGCACGAAGCCCTCGATGATCTTCCAAACCGGGACATCATCACGTTCCACGAGGCGTTCCCCTATTTTGCGGAGGAATTTGACCTGCATATCGTCAAGGTGGTGAACCGGGAGCCCGACAGCCAGCCCAGCGCCAAGGAGCTCGCGGATACCATCCGGTTGATTGAGAGCACGGATGTGAAAGCGGTTTTTGCAGAGCCGCAGTATTCGACGGACGCCGCGCAGATCATTGCCCAGGAGAGCGGCGCTACGGTCTATCTTTTGGATCCGGTTGTGACCGGCGAGAATGATAAGGATGCCTATTTGCGCGCGATGGAACAAAATATGGAGGTTTTGAAAGAGGCATTGGGCGGCGCCTAAGATGCCTTTTTCTTTTACAAATCGTATAGATTCTACAGAATAATACTTGATGGATGGGATTCAAACATGGAACAATGTAAATGTAGTACGCAAATCCGGGGGTTGACGGTGCGCAAACGCGATGGTGTGATTATTCACGATGTCACCCTGGATGTACATCACGGCGAGATCATGGCGATCATCGGGCGCAACGGCGCGGGAAAAACGACCCTGCTCAAAGCGCTTCTGGGGCGCATTCCCTACACCGGAAGCATCACCTTCACCAATCCAAAGGGAGAGCGCGTGGAAAAGCCGCGCATCGGCTATGTACCGCAGAATATGGTGTTTGACCGCTCGACTCCGATGACCGTTGCGGATATGCTCTGTGCCAATCTTTCGTCGTTCCCGATTTGGCTGGGACATAAAAAGGAGAAGCTGGCGCGTGCAGACGCCATGCTGCAAAAGGTGGGCGGAAAAAACCTATTGCAAAAACAGTTGGGAAACTTGTCCGGCGGCGAGATGCAGCGGGTGCTGCTGGCCTTTGCGCTGGAACCCATGCCGGATATGCTCTTGCTGGATGAGCCGGTCTCCGCGGTGGACCGCAAGGGGATCGAGGTCTTTTATGACTTGGTGACCTCCTTGCGCAGCGACTACCACATGCCGGTGATTTTGGTTTCGCACGATCTCTCCCACGTTGCGCGCTATGCCACGCGCGCCGCGCTGCTCGACCGCACGATCCTGGTCAGCGGTGACGTCAAGACGGTGATGGCTTCGCCACAGGTGCGTGAAACCTTTGGCTTGGATGTTGTGGGAGGTGCGCGCGCATGAGTGTTCTATACAGTTTGATTGATACGCTGCTTCCGTTTGAATGGACGGAATTCGCCTACATGAAAAATGCGTTTCTCGCCGTGCTGTTGATCACCCCGTTGTTCGGCCTGGTCGGGACCATGGTGGTCAACAACAAGATGAGCTTTTTTTCCGATGCGCTCGGCCATTCGGCCCTCACCGGAATCGCCATCGGCGTTTTGCTCGGCGTGGACAATTATCTGCTCTCGATGCTGGGGTTCGCGCTCCTGTTTGCCCTGTGCATATCGGCGGTGATGAGCTCCGGGACGTCGTCGGCGGATACGATCATCGGCGTATTCTCCAGCACCGGCTTGGCGCTGGGCGTGGTATTGCTCTCCGCAACCGGGGGCTTTGCCAAGTATTCCAGTTACCTGATCGGCGACATCCTGACCGTGCAGCCGTCCGAAATCGGCCTGCTGGCCATCGTGCTGGCCGCCGTGGTGATCGTTTGGATACTCTTTTTCAACCGTTTCCTGCTGACCAGCGTCAATACCGACCTGGCGGCCAGCAAGAACATCCACACGCGCCTGATGGAAAAGCTCTTTGTTGTGATTGTTGCGGTGATCGTCACGATTACGATCAAATGGGTGGGGATTTTAATCATCAATTCCCTGTTGGTGCTGCCAGCGGCGTCGGCGAGAAACCTGGCGAGGAGTATGCGCTCCTATCATTTCTGGGCGATTGGCATTTCCCTATTCTCCGGCGTCAGCGGATTGATTGTATCGTATTACCTAGGAACAGCAGCGGGCGGAACCATTGTTTTGATTGCCGCAGCCATTTTCTTTGTGACCTATGTGTTGGGGCATGCTGGCGGAAAGAGCCGAGTGGGGTGATTTCTGATTATATTATAGAAGGTAGATATATTAGTGATTATTTGGATAGATGGTACATTAGGCGTAGGAAAAACAACTATTTCTTGGAAAATTAAGGAAAATTTTTCAGATAGTGACATCGAATTTTTAGATTCAGATTACTATTTCGAGAAGATGATACAAGAAATCATGGAAAAGGCCGCACTGAATCGTGCTTTTCCGAGTATTGGAGGAGTTTCACCACAGACCAATAAAAAATTTTTTTGTTATTTTAGGGAGCTCATACAGAAAAAATCAAAAAATGCCAAACGAATTTTAATTGTTTCTATGGCTCTAACCAATAGCGAATGCAAAAAAGAAATTTTTGATTATTTAATAAATGGAAAGAAAAAAATATTACATATCATCCTTGTAGCAAGTAGAGAAACTATTAAAACACGTATTTCATTTGACAAAAAAAGATGTGATAAGAATTATGCGCTAAAGAGTTTAGAAAGCAATATTTTATTTTTAGATAGTAATTTTGATGATGCACTACGAATTGATACAGATAATAAAAGTGTTTGCGATATTGCCAATGAGGTAATGCAATGCTTGAAAGATAATAACATAACTGTTAAATAGATCAATATTTTATGACGGCAACTATGTAATTGAAGTTATAAGGGCTAGCTATTTCCAAGGCGATCGATTATTCGCGGTGTATCGATAGTAATAACTTAAGTAGGAAGAGGAATGGAAATCTACAGCATATCTGAGGGAAAAGATACTGGAGGAAATATCCCAACACGGCGTGCTGCCGTGGGAAAGTCCGGCGCAACATTCGGGAGCGCCGTACCCATGTTGGAGAACGTCCTTCCTTTCTATAACATATTAAGGATAGAAAAATGGGAAATGCCCGGGGACCTTCTGCAGAAGGGGGCTCCCCGGGCATTTCCGTTTGGCAATGGGTATATGCAATCGCTTATTTGCGCTTGTACTTGGAAAGGTCGATGGCCACAGCGACAGCGATGATGATGCCTTTGATAATCTGCTGCCACATCGGGCTGATGCCGATGAACTGCAAGCCATACTGGATAACGGTGAAGATCAACACGCCGCTGACGATGCCGCCGACGGTACCGATACCACCGTTCAACGATACGCCGCCAACCACGCAAGCTGCGATGGCGTCTGTTTCATAGCCGTCGCCGTAGTTGTTCGTTGCACCTGCGGTTCTGGCTGCTTCCAGGACGCCGCCGACGCCGTACATGAAGGAAGCGAGGATGAAGATCAACATGATGGTCTTGAATACGTTGACGCCGGAAACGACAGCCGCTTCACGGTTGCCGCCGATCGCGTAAACGTCCTTGCCAAAGGTGGTCTTATTCAGGATAAACCAAATGGCAATGGTGAAGAAGACAGCGATCGGGACCAAAATCGAAATTCTTCCAAACAGTTTGGTCTGGCCAAGTGCGGAGAAGTCCGGACGGATACCGCCGATCGGCTGGGAGCTGTTCGGAGGCATATCGAAATACAGGGAACATGCGCCGTAGATCATAACCTGCGTTGCCAAGGTCGCAATAAAGGGATGCATGTCATACTTTGCAACCAGGAATCCGTTCAATGCGCCGAACAGCATGCAGGCGAGGATTGCCGCAATAATCGGCAGGAATACCGGCAGCTGCGGGAGATTCGGATAGAAGCGGTTCGCAGAGGTAGCCGTCTGCAACATGGAGGTGGAAACAACTGCCGCCAAGCCGACCATACGGCCTGCGGACAGGTCCGTACCGGCGATCAGGAGGGCGAAGCAGATGCCCAGTGCGATGATCAGTCTTGTGGAGGACTGCGTCAAGATATCCAGGATGACCTGAATCTGCATGAAACGGGGCTCAATGAAGCAGATGACAATAACCAGTACCAGCAATGCCAGCATAATGGCGTTATTCGTCAAGAAATTCTTTGCGGTTCTTGTCGAAAAGAAGACTTCCGGGTTGAGGCGATGCCCCCGTACAATTTGGAAAATACCGTAAATGACGGCAGCTATGCCGATGCCTACAATAAACCAGGGCAAATCAAATGTTTTTTCCGCATCCAAGACAAACGAAAAGATGACGCCGAGAATAGCCAGCACAATACCGACGCCAATAAAAATAGTCGCATATTGCTTGCGCGGGATGCTCTTCGCGTTTTGCATAATTGATGTTCCACTCCTTACATAAATTTCGTAGCCAGGCGCATAACCGAAACGGAGTCCGCCTCCTCGCGGTCCAGGAAGCCCGTCACGCGGCCTTCGCACATGACCATCACGCGGTCCGCCATGCCCAGCAATTCAGGCATCTCCGAGGAGATCATGATGATCGACTTGCCTTCCTTAATCAG
>JABLTT010015096.1_pt1 | contig 15983 bp, 8 predicted proteins | sample 7160061 | NCBI WGS metagenome assembly JABLTT01 (sample SAMN14651232, study PRJNA627086) | human gut metagenome | isolation source: feces | host: Homo sapiens
GTTCTAACATTGGACTGGCAGGTACGGAAGTACAGTTGGTAAATGCAATGAGCAGGGAATATGTATTGAAACAGATTTTATATGGTATCAAGGAGCAATATGATGTAGTCATCATTGATTGTATGCCATCATTGGGAATGATTGCATTGTGTATTGAAACAATAGCATGTACAGGAATTCGGATCAGCGAAATAAAATATTTTACAGTGGAGCGCGTAAAATCTGGAAAGACAGAAGTAATATTTGGAGAGAAATGAAACGATTAAAAGAAAAGGCAGGAGTAGCAGAATCAAAAATATTCCCGCATAATTTTCGACATCTATTTGCAAGGATTTATTATAAAGTGACAAAAGATATTACAGGTCTTGCGGATTTACTTGGACATAGCAGTATCAATGTAACGAGAATATATACAGCAACTACAGAAACAGTGTTCCAAAAGAAGCTGGATAAGATTGTCGAACAGGAAATATTAGAATGTACAACATAATATCTGTTATGTTGTTTATGGACAGATTAATTTTCGTACGATATAATATTAAATAACACCATGTTATCTGTTATGCTGTTCATATTACATAGTTCCTTTCTGATTTTTTTGTAGCTGTGTCCTATTTAAGTACCGCTCCTTGTAAATCGGCTATAATCTTTATTATTTTTATTGTTTAAAGTTCTCTTTTAGAGGAAATGAATGACTTGCAGAAATAGGATAGAACAGGTTAATAGAGGCACTGTACAACATAACAGATATTATGTTGTATTGATTTGGCAATGGATAAGGAGTAACGATGGCATATACTGTAAGAAAATTACTTGAATCAGAACAATTCCCTAAAATGAAGCTGCTTTGTGGTAAAAAAGGTCTGGATCGGGAAGTAAAAGGCATTCGAATCATAGAAATTGAAGATATGGAACAATACCTGACAGGTGGAGAGATGCTTATAACCAGCTTTCAGGTATATTTATCATGCAGTGACCGGGAAGTAGAGCAGCATTTTGAGGATTTGGTAAAAAGTGATATTAGTGGTTTCATTGTGAAAAAAAGAGAAGAGGATGATCCAACAGGAAAGCGATTGAAGTTATTGGAAAAACACTGTGAAAAATATGAGATTCCACTGCTTGAGATTCCGGAAGATTTATATTACTGGGGAATTATTCGCTATGTTATGACGCAGGTATTCGATAAAGATACAGCACGATTCCTTTTTCAATCAATGAGTTTATGTACGGAACAAAGAAAAGAGAGAGGTGAGCACCTATGCAGCTTACAAATACAAAGGATTATGCGAGCGAGATCTAAATTAACATGGAGGTACAAACACGAATGGGATACACAGTAAAAGACTTTATCGACTCGAACAAATTCCCAGGAATGAAATTAATTAGTGACGATTTAGGAATCAATAGGGAAATAAAAGGAGCACGGATCATTGCAGTTCCAGATATGGAAAAATTTCTGGGGGGGGGTGAACTCCTTCTGACATCTCTGATGGTTTATGAAAAGTTGGATGAGCGTATGATGCTAAGTCATTTGGAAGAATTAAATAAAAAACAGGTAAGCGGATTTATTGTGAAAAGAATTCAAAATACAGCACATCAAAATAAGCTGTTTGAAACTTTATTGCTTTTTTGCAATGAACATAGTATTCCGGTTTTAGAGATTCCACAGGATTTCAACTATTGGCTGATTATTAAATATTTGCTGTCGCAGGTATTTAATACAGAAATTTCAAAAGCAGTCTACTCTAAAATGACACGTGATGAATTTAATCGCCTTTTTCCAGAGGGAACCAGTGACTACAGATCATTAGAGAATCTGTTTGACAGAGCAGGGAGGATACTTGGGAATCCAATAGCTTTGTACGATGAAGATTTCCACTGCATGTATTCAAGTACATCAGAAGAAAGTGATTTAATAATCGCAGATGATTATGAAAAGTATGTTCCCAACATTATTTCGAGATATGAATATATGAGGCAAAAGAGAAAAAATGTTGAGTATATTAGAAAAATCAATATTTTAAACCAGTGCACGTTTTATTTGGTGGTTTCGGAAGTAAATGGATCATTAAGAGAACTGGATTTTATAACATTAGATAGTTTAATGCCGCTTTTATTATATGCTCTGAATCAAACTGTAACGGATAAAAATATGGAGAAAAAATATCATAGAGATTTGGAGTACAGATTGTTAAATGGCTCCTTGGCTGAAGCGGAGGAAGAAGATGTTGCAAACTTGCTTAGAATTGGTCTGACTGAAGATTATAGGGTTGTCACATGTTATTTGAAACCTGAAAATTATAAAGATAATTTTACTGTTTTTCAAAGAAAAAAGATGGAGGTTATAGAAAAAGCAATTTTAGATTTCGTACCGAGAGAGTATATTTATTGTAACTCGAACCAAGTTATATATATTCATAAAGAAAACAGGACAGAAGAAAAACTGGATTTAAGAAAAAAACTGGAAGAGTTCCAAAGAATGATACAAGATCAATTGAAAGAAGAAAAATCGAAATACGAATTTCTGATTGGGGTAGGAAATAAGGTTAAGGGTTACCATAATCTGAAAGAATCTTTCGCAGACTCTAAAATTGCAATAGAATACATTGATGTCATTAGAAAAATAGTAGGAGATGCAAATAAATCAGTGGTGGATTGTTCAAAATTGGGTTTTTTTCATATTTTTGCAAATATTAAGGATGAAAAGCAATTAAGAACATATATACCAGATACAGTGCATGAAATTCATCAGTATGATATTCAGAAAAATGGGGAACTGATTGATACGCTGGAATGCTATCTGAATAATAAACAGAGTATTCGAAAAGCTTCTGAACTAATGGGCGTGCATGCCCGGACAGTTTCGTATCGTTTGCAAAAAATAGTAAAACTAACGGGGATGGACTTCGATAACATAGCTGAGATGCTAGTTGTCCGAAATGGAATTATTATATTAAAAATACTGGAATTGTTATAAAAGATAACGAATCACATGGTTAGTGTGGTTCGTTTTTTTGCATATTAGTCAAAAATGGAGCACTTCGAACAAAAATACGTTAAAAATTTTTCGTCCGTTGCACATTATATTTTTAAGTTTAATAGCGTATAATACGCAAATTGATAAGAAAAATTATCAGTGAAAAACATTGAACATATCAATTTTGATATTTTTTTTGATATAAACTAAGACTTCACAGGGTTTAGATTAGAGGGATAACGATGCAACTAAAAAATTCGACGGATTACGCAATTAGAATTGTGTGTTACTTAGCAGCACAGGAACGGATGGTATCTACATCAGAATTGTCACGGAAGCTAAATGTTTCTGCTAATTATGTTCCTAAAATAGCAAAAAAACTGAAAGATGCAAAAATAGTCACTGCCTGTGAAGGTACAAATGGTGGCTATATGCTGGCAAAACAACCGGAGAACATTTCTTTAATGGATATTATATCGTGTGTAGAGGAAACAATGGCAATTAATCGTTGCTTGGAAGAAGATCGTTTTTGTTCCAGAAGTTTAGAAGATACCTGCAAGATACATAAAATATTGCTGAGTTTGCAGAATACATACAATAATAAATTAGAGAGTGTAAAGGTTTCAGACGTTATCCGCCCTGGAGAAGATGAATATTTTGGACGATTTTATGTTGTGTTAAAGCTGAACTTAAAGGAAAAAAGCTACGAGTGTGTGTACTCGCATATCCGTGAAGTATATGAGAAAGTAAAAAATACAGAAAGCTATGAAGAGTTCATAAGTCAGTATGTAGAAAGATATGTGTATGCTTCGGACAAAAAAATGGTTCATGACTTCTTATTAAGTGAAGGATTAGAAGAAAGATTAGTTGATGGATGTATGGAAAAAGATCTTCCATATCGCAGAATTACTGGAAAAGATAAGAATGCATATGTTTGGATGGAAGCAAAAAAATATATAGATGCAAATGAGAATACTGCAATTATCACCTTACATAATGAGAAGATTGTCCAGAACACAGTTATAAGGATGGAACAGGAACTCGTAAAGAAAGAACAGGATATGGCAAAGCAGTATTGGGATATGGTATCACTTTTAACTACTGTATTGAATCATAATCAGTTAGTTGAATCAGGATATCAAGACGATATCAGTTTCTATACGAAACAGGTATATCTTCAATTGCAGAATAAATATCCGGAATACGGGATTACGGATGAAGAAATAGCGTCAGTAGCTCATTTGGCACCGATTCATGATATTGGAAAGATAAAAGTACCACTTGAAATTTTAAATAAAAATGGAAAATTGACGGATGAAGAAATGAATGTAGTAAAGCAACATCCATTAGTAGGTGCAGCGATGACCCAGAGATTCCCAGAGGGGATAACAACGGAAAAGCTGAACAAATATAGCTATGAAATATGCAGACATCACCATGAAAGATATGATGGATCAGGATATCCAGACGGTTTAAAAGGAAATGCAATTCCAATGTGTGCACAGGTTGTTGGGATTGTGGATGCTTACGATGCATTGATCAATGATCGGCCATACAAAAGAAAGTATGAACCTGAAGAAGCAATACGGATGATTTCAAATGGTGAATGCGGAGCATTTTCCAATCAGCTGATGCAATGCTTTCAGGAGGCAGCAAAGCAGCAAAAATGGCTAAAAAGGAAAAATTAAAGTAACAAGTGAAGACAAAAGATTAGAGGTCCAGATATGAAGAAAAAAAGAAGGATAGAGAACAGAATTATCGCAGTAATACTATGTATGGCTATTTTATTTTCTCAAGTGAATATTGCGGATGCGGCAGATCTGAATCCATCAGGTACCAACACGAGTCAAGTGGCCCTTTCTGATGAAACCAATATGAGTAATGGTGAAGTATCAACCGAGTCCACAGTTTCAGATGAAATAAATGGCACCACGGAATCCGAATCTAAGATATCGGAGGAAACAAGTGAAAACTCGAAAAATGACGAATCGGAATCGTCCGGTGGAAATGTTAAAGCGGAATCAACAGATAATATAGATGCTTATTATAAGGATAGTAAAATATGCATTTATAATTATGAACAATTAAAACAGATTGGTTCAGATGCTTATATTTACACAGGTGATAAGGATGGACAGATTGGTTCTGGAGAAGTGGTAAAGAGTGAAGGCACAGAGCTGAAATACGGTGCAGATGCTCAGTACATTTTGATGAATGACATCCAGATGAACTCGGAACAGATTTGGTCAGTACCGGATTCATTTACCGGAACTATCACAGGCACGAAACTAGAAGAAAACGAAACACCAACGCTGTATGATAAGGAAACGGATACAATCTACATATATAATCCATATCAGTTAATGGTACTTGCACAAGAAGAATCTGAAACGGAACCAGTTATGTCATTGGATTATGATGCACCACAGTTTGGTATGGGGCAGATGATCTATCCGGATGGTGAAGACAAGGATTATTTAACTTACAGTAAAGATCATAATTATGTCATTTCAAAGAACTTCACTTCAGATAAGCCGGAGTTAATAGCAGATCAATTGAGCATAGATCCTGATACAACAGATACTGAAGGACGTGACTTTAAGGGGCAGGTTGTAAAAACAATTGGTGATAAAACCTATATCTTAATTGGGAATGAAGATCAGTTAAGAGCAATTGGTACAGACAAAGCAGTTCAAGGTGCTGTTTATCAGGCTTATCTTGAATTAGGAAAATGGAAAATCGATACAGATTTATCTGGAAATTCAATAATGTTGTATGGAGGAGATGCTGATTTAACAAAAGAACAAAATGGTAAGCAAGAGTTCACGTTTGGAAATGTTTTGGATACGAATAAAAAGTTGAGTAGCGTAAATAGTATTCATACTAGAGGGCGTTGTGGAGTTGATCAAACAACAGGTAAAATTGATCCAAACCTTGATATAGAAAATCAAACTAAACAAAAATATTCGAAAAATGCGAACTATATCATTTTCCGTGATATTGATTTAGGTAGTTCAGATTGGACTCCACTTACTTTCCAAGGCACAATGATTGGTGCTAAATCTGCAGAAAAAGGTGGACTTTGGAAAGATAATGTTTTAAATACAACTGATAAACCAGTGTTATCGAATGTAACTGTAGATCAATCAACTAAGATTAATGTTGGAAAACAAATGGGTGTTGGATTCTTTTCAACAATATCAAGTGAAGTAAGTGAAAAGGATATTGGTCTTAGTAAAGGATTGGTAAAGGTATCTAATATTCAATTTGATAATCTAAAAGTTCATACAACAACAAATGAAACCTATTATCCAGACACATTAGTAAGTGCACTTACACAGACTCTGGGAAAGTTATTGGGTGGATTGTTGAGTGGGTTAACATTTATTTTAACTTTTGGGCAAGTGAAAATTGATTTAGGCAAAACATTAGGCGATGTTTTAGATGCACGTAAAAAAGATCCTACAGCTTTATCAACTGGAGCAATTGCTGGGCGAGTTGAAGGGCAGGTTGAAATTTCAAATATTGAAGTCAATAATGCAAATGTAAAAAATGTGAATGGCTATACAGGTGGTTTTGTTGGATATGCCGTTGGTTCAACTCAATATGATGGATTATCGAATGCTTTAGGGGATTTAGTTAAATTATTAACAAATATTTTAAATGTCATTCCAGGTTTAGGCTTAGGTGATTTAATTAAGATTCTATTAGGGAACGCAATTCCTTTAGAAAAGTTAATTCCAACAGGATATATCAATCCGAAGATAGTAAATTGTAATATAAATAGTTTAACTATTTCTACAGCATCCGATAAAGAATATGCCGGTGGATTTATTGGTATGCAAAAGGGTGCTATTGTAGAGAGTTGTTCTGTAACAGGTGGTACGAATACAATTAGTGGAAAGAATTTTGTAGGTGGCTTTGTTGGTCTAGCTCGTGATGATGTGATTGAAGGAACACTATCAGGGGCATTGGATATAGAGACAAAACTTCCTAAGATGAATACGGAAAGTTTACTTCTAAATTGTTCATTAAATAATGCAGTTGTGTCTGTTTCTGGTGAAAGTTATATTGGTGGTTTTGCCGGAGGATTGGCCAATGCATCAACTGTCAATTGTAATGTTAAATCGGATAATGCACTCACTGTAACAGCTTCTGGAAATTATGCTGGTGGTTTTGCAGGAATTGCATCTCTTGGATGGGCTGCAGACCTAGGTAAAGATGACACAAAAGATAATTTACTTGGCGGTGTAGTTGATCTTGTTGTAAAACTTTTGAGTAGTAATCCTGGAGCAACTTCATCTTTACTTTCTCTTGCTGGTGTAAATCCATCACATATCTTAGGATGTTCTGTAAATGCTCCACTGCAAGTTAGTGGAAAGGACTATGTTGGTGGTGTAACAGGTCGAGGTAATGGTGCATATATAGCACAATCGAATGCGGATAATTTACAGAAAATATCATATTGGAAAAATAATGTTTATGATGTTGGTTCTGTTCAAGTGATTGATAGCTCTTTAACGGGATTATCAAGTGTTACAGGAAATGATTATGTTGGTGGAATTGCTGGATCAATGGGTACGGCCAGTGTTGCCGGTTTATTAAATACAACGCTTGGCGTTGCATCTTATCTTGCGTTTACTGTAGATAATGTTCATGTAAATGGTGCAGAGAATGGATTTGCTGTTACGGGAAATGAACGTATTGCCGGTGGATTTGGAGATGCGATTGGTGGTTCTATAACAACTGTTAGTATCAATAATTTAGCTTCTATAGAAGGCAATAACTTAGTAGGCGGATTTATAGGTCTTTCTGGTCCTGGTGATTTGGCTGGAACAGATGGTGGATTAACTGTTAACCTGTTAGGTTTGAATTATTTGTTGAAATTGAATAATTTACTTTCTTTAGGACAAGCAATTGAAGTAAAAATTAAGGATACAAATGTAAATGGAATTAAGGATGGGTTTACGGTACACGCAAAGGGTAGTCGTGATTCTAATTCGGTTCGTGATTATAGTGCTTCTGGTTTTATCGCAAAAAGCGGAAGTACAAAAATAGAAAATTCTCATGTAACAAATCTAAAATCAGTGAAGGCTGCAGATAATGGCGGATATGCTTCAGGATTTATTGGTATTTCAAAAACAGGTGGTCTAGCAGAAGTTGCTGATGATAATTCGATTAAATCATTAATAGAGACAAATGGTTTAGTAAATGCCGTAGGATATTTAATTCCTAAATATACAAATTGCACGGTTTCTTTTGTGAATGGTGGAAGTGTTACAGCAGATGTTGCTGGTGGTTTTGCAGCAGATTTTCAAAGTGGTACAGTTGATAACAGTTCACGAGGAACTAATGATTATTACGCAGTATACAATTTAGATTCTGTAAATGGTCAAACCTATGCAGGTGGCTTTGGTGGAAATGTTTATTCTGGAGCATTGGCCGATGCTAGTAAAGGTATTAGTATTCTAGGAAATATAGATGGGCTGAATATAAACATTGGAGAGTTGTTAAACTTAGTAAATGCATATGTTCCAACAATAGAATATGCAGGAGTTAAATCCGATAATGGATTTACGGTTACGGCTAATAAAATCAAATCGGATGATACGAATTCTGGTAGTGCTGGTGGCTTTATTGGTTATGGCAGTGGAGTTCAAGTTAGTCATTGTGATGTAACAAATTTAAAACATACAAAGGTAACACCTCCTAAAGATTTAGAGGGTGAAGATAGTTCAAATTATTTTGGACAGGATAGTACATATGCAGTAACGGGTGCAAGATATGCCGGTGGATATATTGGGTATATGAATATTGGCTCTGCAGCTTCTGTTGGAAAAGGCTTGAGTGTACTTGGTAAATCGATAGGAATCAATAATGTGCTGGATGCATTGAATGTCGTTGTTTCTACAATAGAACATTCTGATGTTACAGGAAATGTTGGAGGTTTTGCAGTAAAAGCGACCTGGAAAAATACAGCATCCGATGCCTCAGCAAATGACGTTCTTGGAGATGCAGGAGGTTTTGCCGGAAAGATATCTGGCGGACATATTCAGGACTCTAATGCAAATAACTTCTCCTATATCATTGGACAGATTACAGCCGGTGGTTACGTGGGAGATCTTGAACCCGGAAATGTGGCAAATGTACTTGGCGATACTGGTATCTTAGGTGGTCTTGTTGATGTGTCAGATACATTGGCATCATTAGCGGAGGACTTTGTACCGACGATCAGAAACAGCTCTACGACTTGTGTTCCTTGCGGTGGTGCAGTTCGTGCAGATGCGGCTTCCACAACACAGGTACAACGAGGTATGGCCGGAGGTTATGCAGGGCATAATGAAGGCGGTCATATCTGGGGAAACAATACAAAGAATTGGAAAGGTAAAGCTTATACCGGACCAACAAGTGTCTGCAAAGCAGTCCGGATCCGGTCAGTATACGGAAAAGAAATTGCAGGTGGCTTTACAGGATATATGGAGTCAGCCGATACGGCAAGTACCGGAAACCTGTCCTTATTATGGGGATTGGTAAAGGCAGATAACATCCTGGGAGCACTTAGCGTTGTTTATCCGACAGAAGAAAATACGGCAGTTTACGGACCACTTGCCTTGATGGATTGCGAAACCTGGAACAAATGGGTAGAATTTGTCGGTAAAAAAGGTGGTTATGGAAGTGATCTTGCTGAGCATGGAACAGTAACTAATCAGACTGAACTGGATGCAATCATAGGAAAGTATGCTTACGGATACAATGTCGTAGCTGGAAGAGCAAATTATCGAGATGAAATAAAACTGGCAAATGGTGGAGCAGCCGGTGGATATGTTGGCTCGATGCAGACTGGGACTATTACAAATGGACAGGCTTATCAGGCGAAGACAATTAAAGGGCTTCGATGCGCCGGCGGTTTTGCAGGAGAAATGATAAACGGCGGAGCAGCAAAGCTTGGAGGAGTTGATATCCTTGGTCTTAATCTGCAATTAGGACAAATGCTGCAGGTACTTAATGTCTTTGTGCCAGTAATCAAGAAATCTTCAGTAGAGGGTTATCAGAGTGGACTGATTGTTCAGTCAGAAGGTGTAGATGACAAAGATACCTGTGGTTATGCCGGAGGTTATGTAGGAAAACTGATCGGTGGGCAGATCTGGGGCGAAAATGATGCACGCTGCAAGGTCACAAAGCTGAGACGAGTTGACGGAAGAAGCTATGTCGGAGGATTTGTCGGAAGCTCCAGACCAGGAAGTGTAGCAACAGTGGATCCTACTGCAGGAGAAGGATTACTCAGCCAGCTTCTGAATAAACTGTTAAGTACACCGGCAGATTTGATAAAAGTATTAAATGCCACAGTCGCAACTATCCGTTATGCAGATGTGGAATCCTGGGATGACTGGGGAATCATCGTAAATGGTGCTTATGCGAGTGGAAGTAATAACACTTCTTATGCAAAAGCGGCAGGAGGATTTGCCGGAAATCTGGAAGGAACTGTACTCGGTAAGAAGGATACGGAAGAGGCAGGAGTTTCTGTACAGAATATCCGTTCCGTAGTCGCAGGTGAATATGCCGGAGGATGCTTCGGTGTTGCTGACGTAGCCGGAGTTGCCAATATCAGTGCAGGAAATGAGACCTCGCTTCTTGATAAATTATTAAAGCTTGGAAGAACTGATGTGCTGGATGCGTTTAGAAGTTATGTATATTACGGAACTGTAAGCGGAAGTAAGGATGCTGGCTTAAGTGTCAGCGCAAACACAGCGATAAAATCCGGACAGAACAATCAAGTTATATATAGTGGTACAGCCGGAGGTTTTGGCGGCTCATTGTTAAATGGTTCTGTGAAAAACAGCAAAATAACGAGCTTAAGTAATGTAAGAGGTTTAAACAGTGTCGGAGGATTTGTCGGCTATTCTGGAAAGAGCGGAGTAGTTAAGGCAGACAAGATAGACGTTCTTGGAGACAATACAGGACAGTTACTTGGTGGAGCTCTTGGAGTTATGGACATTTTTGGTTCTCACATTGATGACTGTGCAGTTACAGGAACTGATGATGGTTACACTGTGCAGAGTACAAATGGAGATGAGCAGATTGCCGGAGGATTTATCGGATATGCAAATCTTGCAAGAATGTCGAATTGTACAGCAGGTGACAAGACGAACCAGAAAATCGGACTGAAACAGGTAGCGTCAGGTGGAACAGCCGGCGGCTTTGCAGGACGAACAAGTTTCGCTTATCTTGCAGATTTGAAGTTGGATTCTGGAGCAGTGAATGTAATATTCTCACTTGTTAATAAACTTATAAATGCATTGTATCTGGATAAAATCCAGGACTCCAATCTTCTGAAGATTAATCTTGGAATTATTAAAGTGGATGCACTGTATGATGGCAAACTGCTTCACGTAAATCTGCTTGGATTGGATATCTCTGTAGGACTTTCGAAGAAGTCAACGGATAACGGTCAACAGACAGACCTTGCAATTATTACGATCGGAGATTCATCCATCAAACTTCCATGCGACGAAAATGGACTTTTGAATGATAATGATACCAAATCCAATATCAGTGTGAGTCTGATCAAGGCGAATCGAACAAGAATTACAGATAGTAATGTCTACGGTGTCAGTTATGGATATGATGTCTATGCCGGTGGAGCCGGAAATGACAATGACGGTAATGCTAAAGACGGACGAAGTGGTGGCTTTGTTGGATTCAATGATGAAGGACTTTTGAAGAACAACAACATGTATTACTGTGATGTGGTTCGTGGAACAAAAGATCTTGTTGGACCATTTAGCGGAAAGAGCAAGTTGGATTCTGTATATGAAGCTAACACACAGGAGAAGGTGGAAGGTGAGAATAATAATTACCGTATTTACAGAAAGCTGGATCAATCTCTAGATCAAATTGAAAAAAATAACAGTATTTTGAACAGCAGTCATGAAAAGGATGATGCAAGCGGATGGGATATTTATACAATAGGACATATGAATCCGGTAAAGACCTTTGAGACTTTAAAAAATGCTGTTCTGGTAAGCAAGGGTGACTCAGTGAAAGCAGATCTTAATGCTTATGAATCATCAGCAAAAGCAGTATTGATGTCAGATACCAAGACAACATTGAATACGGGAGAAAGTGATACACCGGAGCCATCCGAGTCACAGGATCCATGTGATGAGAACATCAAGCTGACAATCAATAAAGTTTGGAAGGATTTAAACAATTTTGATAATTCAAGACCAAACAGTATTACGGTAACAATATCACGTACCTGGAAAGACAAGACAGGAAAGAAAACGACAGAAACAGTTCCTGGTTACGAGAGTTACAAAATAGAAGGTTCCATCGATAAATCTAAGTGGCAGGAGGTGATAAAGGAACTCCCGGCATACAAGACAGTTGAAGATGATATTTATTATTACACGTATTCCATCACAGAAGCAAAAGTGGATGGTTATACAACAACGATAGATAAATCGCAAGATGGATTTACCTTCACAATAACTAATAGACATTTCCCAGGTCTTCCGGATACCGGAGGATACGGAAGCTATTTGATTTACCTGATAGCTGTTCTGCTTTTCCTGATATATTTCGTAATGAGATATAAAAAATGCAAGGAAAATAAAAAAGCAGAAAAACTATAGAAAAATTTCTCAAGAAAAGGAGACAACAGTTATGAAGAAAATGAAAAAAATCATGGCATTAATGCTGGTAGCGATTATGATGATGGCTATGTCTGTTACAGCATTTGCCGCAGGAACAACATGTTCACTTACTGTGAATGTAAATGGTGGACAGGATCTGAAAGGTCAGACAATCAATCTGTACAAATTATTTGATGTGACAGAGTCAAAAAGCGGAGAAAATACAAACTACGCATATACTGTAAATGATACTTATAAGGATGCACTTGCATACGTATTAAAAATTGCTGCAACTTCTAAAGATGAAGAGTTTGCAAAGGCAGTTGCAGATAAAACAGCTACTATTCAGCAGTTTGCAAATGATTTTACAGCAAAAGCTTTAACAGATAATTTAGGAGTAACAAAAACTTCTGGTAAAATCGCAGAGAGCAAAACATCTTATGAATTTACAGGATTAGATGCTGGTTACTATCTTGTATATGTAACAGGTGGAAAACAGATTCAGTCTTCTTTAGTTACAGTAGATGCAACAACAAATACTGTAAACTTAAAAACAGAAGCACCAAGCATTACAAAAACAGCAGATAAAGCAACAGCAGAAATCGGTCAGGTAGTAACATATACAGTAACAGGCGCAATCCCAGATACAACAGGATATGATCAGTATCAGTACATTATTCACGATACATTATCTAAAGGTCTTGATTTTGTAAACGATGCAACAGGAACAGCTTGTGAAGGAAACAGTGTAAAAGTTACAGTAGCATATCCAGATGCAACAGATGCTAGTACAGCACCAACAACAGCAACAATTGACACAGATAACAGCAAAAAAATGAGTCTTGACCTGTCTGCATGGGTAAAAGCAAACCAGACAAATAAAGGAAAAACATTCACAGTTACATATTATGCAAAAGTAAACAAAGATGCAGAAGTAACAAATAACAACAATGCTTCATTAGAGTACGGAAACAATCCAAGCGATACAACAACTACAACACCAAGTGAAGCAAAAACAAATACTTATCCATTAGATATCAACAAGATCAAAAAAGAAACTGAAGAAAAGTTAGCAGGTGCAAAATTTAGTTTATATACAAGTGCAGAAGATGCAAAAAACGGAAAAAATGCGATTAAAGTATCAGGAAGCAATGGAAATTATGTCGTAGATCCAGCATCTACTACTACAGAATTTGAATCTGTAAAATCTATTGACGGAAAAGGTTATAACCTTCATATTAATGGTCTTGAGGCTAAAGACTACTGGTTAGTAGAGACACAGGCTCCAGAAGGATTTAATAAACTGACAGCTCCGATCAAAGTTACTATTACAAAAACTGGAGATGCAGACTGGAAAGTTTCTAAAGGTGATGTAGAAGTAACTGACAAAATCATCGACATCGAAAACAGCACAGGTTCCCTCCTTCCATCCACTGGTGGACGTGGAGCAATTGTATTTGCTGTAATCGCAGCTCTTCTTGTATTCGGTGTAGCAGTAAGCTTCATCCGTGATAAGAGAAAAGAAGCATAATAATTTTACTAGAGATACAAGATAATATTTAAGGAATGGGCGGTTATCTTCCACGGAAGGTAACCGCAATTCCAAGTATAACAACAGGGAGAATGAAATGAAGGGTAAGAAGAAAAAAAAGAAGATAACAATAAAAGATATTATTCGTCTGATCGTACTTTTGGTTGCATTCTCCGTATTGTTATATCCAACGTTTAGTAGTTATCTGAACGAAAAGAATGGTTCCAAAGTTGTATCCTATTATGATGAGGAAAGTGTAAAGTTAAGTAAGGCAGAAAAAGAGCAGATGCTGGAAGAGGCGAGGGAATATAATAAGGAAATGCTGGGAAATATTGATTTGATTGATCCATTTTCGCAAGAAGATGTGGAAATAGATGCTCGCTATGAGGGACTGTTGAATGTAGATGGTTCTGGAATGATGGGATACATTCGTATTCCTAAGATTAATATAGAACTTCCAATCTATCATGGAACAAGTGAAGCAGTTCTGCAGGCTGGTGTCGGACATTTCTGGGGTACATCTCTTCCTGTAGGTGGAGAAAGTACACATACAGTTCTGACAGGACATAGAGGTCTTCCAACAAAAACACTATTTACCAATATGGATAAACTGGAAGTAGGGGATATTTTTTACATTAAAGTTTTAGATGAAACCCTGGCATATCAGATTGATCAGATATTAACGGTTTTACCGGAAGAGACAGAGGGGTTATCTATTGAATCAGGCAAGGATTATGCTACACTTGTTACTTGTACACCATTTGCAATCAATACACACAGACTTTTAGTACGTGGAGAGAGAATACCTTATGAAGAGGCAACGAAGCAAGAGCCGGATACAAATATAAAACCGGAGTTATCTTTTACTGCTAAAGTGTTGATTGTAACAATTATAGTAATTTTCATAGGGCTGATGATAGCTGTGATTTATAGTATACGAGATAGAAAAAGGAGGAAAGCAAGGTGCGAAAGAAGATAAGAAGTATTCACATTATTTTATTCGTTATGCTTTTTCTTGTCGGTAGTTTTATAGATATTTCAACAATCCATGCAGAAGCAGGAAGCAGAACAGGAAGCATTCAAATTATTTACAAGGGGAGAAATAGCTCAGATAAAGAAGTGACTCTTTCCGGAGCAAAGTTCTCGATATTTCCAATTCAATATATGAAAAATGATGAGCTGATCTGGGAAGATGGTTTTAAAGATTCAGGGATATCATTACAAGATACCAGTGCAGAAGCAAGAGAAAAACAAGCAAAACAATTGTTTGCATTTGCGAAGGAAAATAATATTTCCGGCTTAATGCAAGAAACAGATACTTCGGGACGCACGAGTTTTGGTGAACTGAATGAAGGAATTTACCTGCTTGCACAGATCGGAAATGTAGAAAGTGGTACAGATAAATTTGAATCTGCTCCATTCCTTGTTAATATTCCATCTGAAATCAATGGGAGTGTAGAATATAATGTAATGATAGAGCCAAAAGCTGAATGGGTTTCACCAGAAACACCACCGAACAATCCAGATAAGCCTAAGGATCCGACACCTTCAAAACCGGATAAGCCAAATACTATTCAGAAAATAATAAATACGGTAAAAACCGGAGATACAACAAATATAGTTGCATGGTTTTTAATAGCGACTGTTAGTCTTGGTTTGATTGTAGGCTTCTATAAAAAAAGAAAAATGAAGTAGCTATTATTTAAAGAAAACTGATCCATTGCGGTGGAATCAGTTTTCTTGTGTGATGTTAGAATATAAATAGTACAAAATAAACATGACCATTTTCGATAAATAGTATATGATAGTCATAGATCAAGGAGGAGAATGGTTATGGCAA
>JABLTT010031021.1_pt1 | contig 15908 bp, 16 predicted proteins | sample 7160061 | NCBI WGS metagenome assembly JABLTT01 (sample SAMN14651232, study PRJNA627086) | human gut metagenome | isolation source: feces | host: Homo sapiens
GCGGTAATCCTTTGCGGATGGATTAGGCGTTGTCTTAGTGAGTTGAATCATAATATTAATCATGCTATACACTTTCAATTTGACAATTTGGCAGAATGTGAGGTGTTAGCGTGAATTATTACATCAAATTTGGACGACTGATCTATCGCTTGCAAACGGTAATTAGTATTTTGACACTTGGCCTGTTGATTTATTTTGAATTGCGTGGTGGGAGAAGCTATTTTGATGAGGGCTTAGCACTTGTATGCATGATTTACGTCACAATACTTTTTTTGAAAAAAAAGTTAGATGCAACAGATCAAATGTCGGTGATGCTCCTTTTCATGGTAATAGTAATTGGTGTTCTGTCAAATATAATGAGCAAATTAGCATATTCTTGGTTCTCAATTTTTGTTGACATTATTTCTGAAACCAAGTTTTTATGGACGCTTTTTGCTTTTAAATACTACATTACATCAGATGTGTATGATGAGATTTCACGAGTATTGAGACCAGCAGCAAAATGGTTCTGTTACTTGGCAGGTGCGTTTGCTGTTATCTCACAGTTTGTTAACACCGGAATGACTGGACCAGCAAGATATGGGATAAAATCGTTTAGATTTTTTTTCCCTATGAGCTTTCAGTTTTTAGCTGTTGCGTTAGTAGCAATTTCTGTGCTTTCAGCAAATGAAGATGAGAAGAGTAATAAATCTTGCTACGCAGCAATTTGTCTTAGTTTGATACTAGCAACGAAAAGCTCTCCACTTTTATTTTCTGTAATGTTTTTGTTCCTTTTGATTTATTTCAAGCGTCATGAACTGTTAAAGACCCGAACGATTGTATTTATCGGAGTACTTGTTGTTTTACTTGGGGCGTTTCAAATACAGACATATCTGATGAATGAAAATGCACCCAGATATTTATTCTTCTATTATGGTGGAAAAACAGCAAATACATATTTTCCATTTGGATCCGGGTTTGCGACATTTGGCTCGGACCAAGCAGCAAGAAATTATTCACAGCTATACTATCAGTATGGTTTTAATAGATTGTTTGGAATGAATATTGAAGATGGCTCGTTTCTAAGTGACACATTTTGGCCGATGGCAATTGGTCAATTTGGTTGGATAGGTTCTTTTGTATATGTTTATATTTATATCAGAGTATTTTTCTCTTTTAAGAAAATGAAACTTAATACGGATCAAAAGGCTTTTTCCTATGCTACGTATCTTCAATATATGATTCATGCGATCGGAGCAGCGATTCTGTCGACATCGGCTGGATTAATTGGAGCAATAGCACTTTCAATGATTATGGAGCCAATTGTGAGAGATGAGTAGTATATAGAAATATTTTGAGTGTAGGTTCATGTTTTTACTTCTATAATATCTTGAGAGGAAATTTAGCATATGCATTTATAAGAAAGAATTGCAAAAAGGAATGCACAATAGTAGGGAGTGTTTTAGCCACTGAGATGCTACTCTGTGGCTGTTTCAATAGCGGAAAAGTCATATTGAGTACAGTAATATTATAGGAGATAGAAAATGGGAAAATATGAATATTTATTAAAGAACGTAGGACTAATGACGATAAGCAATTTTGGAAGCAAGATTCTTTCGTTTCTATTGGTTCCGTTATACACGAGTGTTTTGAGTACATCAGAGTACGGAACATATGATTTATATGTAATTACAATTTTTTTATTAACACCCATTTTATCTTTTAATATCGTGGAAGCACTAATGCGTTTTTCTCTAGATGAAGAGAATAATAAAAGTGCGGTTTTTATGGGAGCACTGTTTCATTGTGGTATTGCATGTCTTGCATGTGTTCTTTTGGTGTGTATCAACAGTTCATTTCGAATTATAAAGAGTTTTTGCGAATATCCACTGTTTTTTATTTTGTACTTTGCTCTCAGTTTGCTCTCGGATTTAATGATTCAATTTGCACGAGGGTTGGAAAAACTTACGGATGTTGCAGTTGCTGGAATTATAAATTCTGGAATTATGCTGTCATTTAATGTTTTATTTTTGCTTGTGTTTAAATTGGGGCTGTCAGGTTATTTTTTAGCGAACTGTTCTGCCTTTTTTGCATCATCGGTTTACTTGTTTTTTAAACTCAAAGTTTGGAAATATTTTGACATCAGCAAAATATTTGATTTGAGAAAAAAGATGACACAATATAGTAAACCGATGATTTTAAATACGATTGGATGGTGGATAAACAATGCATCAGATAAATATGTTGTTACGTGGCTGTGCGGAACGGCTGTAAATGGAATTTTTTCGGTTGCATATAAGATACCTTCAATCCTGACAATGTTGCAAACCATATTTAATCAGGCTTGGACAATTTCTGCAGTAAAAGAGTTTGATGATAAAAGTGGGGAGTTTTACAGTAATACTTATACCGTATATAATGCAATATTAGTATTATGTTGCTCAATGTTAATTGTTTTCAATAAGCTGGTGGCTAGGCTTTTGTTTGCAAAAGAATTTTATATGGCGTGGGAATTTGCTCCTTTTTTAATGATTGCTGTCATTTTTAGTTCCTTGTCAAGCCTCCTTGGGGGAATATTTGCAGCAGCCAAAAAATCAAATATTTATGGAAAAACGACAATGGTAGGGGCAATAGTCAATATTTTTGCCAATATTGTATTGGTGCTGTTATATGGTGCAATTGGAGCTTCAATTGCGACAGTAATCTCAAATGTAATTGTGTGGATGGCTCGTGTAGCTGAAGCCAATAAAATTATTTCCCTTAAAATAAATCATAAAAGAAATATTATTTCCTATGGAATTATAGGTGTTCAAGCTATATACATGTTAGCATGTAAAAATGAGTTGCTGTTATATTGTGGTGAGGGGATTTGTGCTTTGAGTGTCATTCTTATGTATTGGCGAGACTTAAAACCAATCATTCTTAAAATTATTGGAATGGAAAGGAAATTGGGTATGCGAAAATGAAAAAGGTATTACTGTTAACATGGTACGATAATAATAATTATGGAACGTCTTTGCAAGCAAGTTCGTTGCGTTCAATAATTTGTGACCCGCAAATAACAGGGCTGATATCAGAATCCACTGAAAAATATGAGTGTGATATATTGAGGCATCAGCCGGAAAGACGGAAGCCGAAATCAAAATTCAGAAAAATAGTAAAAGTTTTTCAGCCTAAAAACTATCTGATGAAATATAGTCAAATAAGAGATTCGTATATAAAGCGTACAAAACAGAAAGAATTTAAGGCGCGTTCTTTAGCATTTGATAATTTTACAAATCTGAACTTTACCTTTTCATCATCGATAAATGCGCAAACAGAAATTGAATTGAGAAGGGTATCGGAAAAGTATAATATTATCATGTCTGGTAGCGATCAAGTATGGAACCCTGAAGCACTAGATCCAACGTATCTATTGCAATGGACTCCGATAGGAAAGAAAAAGGTATCATATGGATCAAGTTTGAGCATGACAAAAATACCTGAAAAATATTACGATATATATAGAAAATCACTGCCAAACTTTGATGCGATTTCTATTCGGGATGCTCAATGTAGAGAACAACTATCACAAATCGTAAAACGTAATGTTTATACGGTGGTTGATCCAGTAATATTATTAGGAAGTAGAGCACTTTCACAAAGACAGAGAAGCATTGAGTTGGGAGATAAGCCTTATATCTTTTGCTACTTTCTTGGAAATAAGGTGGCTCATCGTAAAAATGCAATTAAGTATGCAGAGCGACATGGTTTAGCAATAAAAGCAGTTGTGAATTGTGGATTTGATTTTAAGGCAGATAAGGATTTACAAAAGTATGCAATATGGGATGTTGATCCGAATCAATTTATATTCTGTATTCAAAATGCTAAATTTGTATTTACCGACTCATTCCATGCAACCGTTATATCGACATTATTGCATAAAGACTTTGTGGTTTTTGAAAAAGATAGTAATAGACCTGCTCAGAATACCCGAATCAAAGAATTTCTTGCTCTCGCTGGTTTAGATGAACGTTGGGAAATGTCAATGAATCAATTAACGAGTATTGATATGGGTAAATGGAAGGTGGCAGATGCTAGAATCGATGTGGCTCGTCAAAAGTCTTTCGATTATTTGATGGAGGCCTTGAAATGATTAAAATTACGGAGTCTTGTACTGGTTGTTTTGCATGCGCATCGATATGTCCATTACAGAGTATATCACTGCAAGTGAATGAATTTGGTGAGCTATATCCCACGATAGACCAGACAAAATGTGTGGATTGTGGGATGTGCACTAAAGTATGTCCAACTAATTCCACCGTTCGAGGAGTGAAACCAGAAGCTGTTTATGCAGCATATAGTAAGAATTTGGAAATCTACAAACAGTCAACTTCTGGTGGCATTTCTATGGAAATTGCAAAGGTGATTTTATCTAATGGCGGAATAGTGTATGGAACAGGAATGGATGGGGTAAGCGCAAATATCATTCGTGTGGATTCTGAAAAAGATTTATGTCTTATTCAAGGCTCTAAATATGTTCAAAGCCATATGAATGATGCAATGCAACACATAAAAAAAGACTTGGAAGCAGGAAAGAAAGTTGTTTTTTTTGGTGTCCCATGTCAAGTTGCAGGTGTGCGCAATTTTTTTAAGAAAAGCGTAGAGGGACTGTACTTGATTGATATATTGTGTCATGGTGCACCTTCACGGGATTGCTTGCTGCAAGGAATTTCATTGGAAACAGAGAAACAAGTTGTGAATGTGAAATTTCGTGAAAATACAAAATATTGTCTGTCTTTAACCACATCATCGGGAAGTATAATTAAAGTCCCATATCGTCGTAGTTACTGGTTTAATGGTTTTGTAGAAGGGTATATTATGAGAGAAGTATGCTATTCATGTGGTTATGCAAAAACAGAAAGAATGGGTGACATATCATTAGGTGATTTCTGGGGATTAAATAGAGAAAAAACAGCTCTAAAACATCCGTATGGAATTAATTTGGTTTTGGTCAATACACCGAAAGGAAAATCATTGTGGAACATACTAGAAGAAAACGTTTTTTTTGAAGAACATGAATTGACAGAAGCCATACCGTATAATCATTCGCTAGAACACCCAATAGATAAACCAAATGAATATAATATTTTTCGTAAAATGTATTCTGAGGCTGGCGGAGCTTACGCCATTCGTAATGCATTTAGAAAGAAAACGAGATACATTAGGGTTCGTCGCTGGTTTGCAAAGCATAAAATACTGAGTTTAGTAGTCATGAAATTACCGAAGATCAGTAATAAATTGAAAGATTATCCAGATTGATCATGAGCCTTGTAAAGAAGTGTAGATGAAATCGGAAAAGGCGAAAACAACATGATGCTAGAAATATCATCAGGGACTATTCCAATTCATGATGTGTTTGAGGCTGGCTTTAACCATGTGGTATTTATTATTCGTAAGGATATTGAGAAGGAATTCAAATAGGTCATCGGTGAACCACTCAGGATATGCTTGTAGTAAAGAAAGCTTTTATTACGAACAATGAAGATGATTACTATGGCAAGGCAACCTTCGTGCGTGCGGAAAAATGCACTGTCTTATAACGGTGGCGTGCCCCGTGATGTCTGCAAGACAGTCTACAATATCTGAATGTATTGAACTACGATATTAAAAGGAAGGAGACATGTGATAATTAACTTTCTAATTATCATACCAGGAATATATGAAAAAAGAACGAAATTCAAGCATTGAAATGCTTAGAATATTGGCGATGCTTGGAATTGTAATCATGCATACGAATGGGTCGGCAATGGAGCGTGGTTTAGAATCAGGATTTGTTTGGACACAGATTGAAAATGGGATTTTTAATGCCGGAGTTTCGATTTTTGTTTTAATATCAGGATACTTTGGAATAAGACGAAGTGCTCAAAAGTTGATCGAATTGGAATTGACAGTGATTCTTTATGCGGTTTTAAGCGCATTAGTGGGATGTTATTTTGGTAAAGCCTCTATATTAAATATAATTAAAGCATTTATTCCTATTTCAACGAATTGCTATTGGTTTATTTCTTGCTATATAGTATTGATGGTTTTTTCACCATATATTAATAAAGCCATTGATCTGATGAATGAACTACAACATAGGCAACTGCTCATACTTATGTCATTAGTGTTTCTTATTGCACCTACTGTATTATATTACAGTGTTCTCGGGGGGGTGGTAAGAATATAATAAATATGCTTCTTTTGTATTTTCTGGGTTCCTATATTAGAAAATACAGATTGAGTGAAAAGCTTGATAAGAAAGCGCTTTTAAAGATTTTGATAACAACAACAGTATTAAATGTTTTACTAAATTCTTTAATCAGTATCGCTACAGATGGGAAGCCACATATCCCTTTTGCAAGGGATTGTAGTATTTTTATTGTAATAGAAGCAGTGGCTTTGATGATGCTTTTTATGAAGGTTGAATTTCATTCGAAGTTCATTAATAGAGTTGCAAAGCATGCGTTTGCAGTGTATCTTTTTGAAGGTGCATTTCGGAAAATTATGCAAAATGTTGTTTTTGACTATAGTATATATGAAGGAGAATGGTGTTGGCCACTAGTAAATATTGCTATTGCATTAATCGCAATGCTTAGTTGCTTGTCGATTGATGTATTAGCACAATGGATATTAAGGCCTTTTAGAAAAGCTGCATTGAAAGTGCTAGGTGGCATAATTAAAATTAGTCAAAAATCTTCATTTATTACCAGAGCGTGACACTCGCAAAAAATATTTTAAGTGACAACGAGCAAGATTGATAGTTTTACATAAAGAAAATAACCAAGATTTTGGTACCTCGAAAGGAGAGTAAACAAAATGAACACAACATTACTTATCATGGCCGCCGGTATCGGTAGCCGCTTCGGAACGGGAATCAAGCAGTTGGAGCCGGTGGACGCTTCTAATCATATCATCATGGACTACTCAATCCATGATGCGATTGAGGCCGGCTTCAACCATGTAGTATTTATTATCCGCAAGGATATTGAGAAGGAATTTAAAGAGGTCATCGGTGATCGCATCACCGCAATCTGCTCTTCTCATAATGTGACCGTGGATTACGCATTCCAGGATATTAACGACATTTCAGGTACTCTGCCGGAAGGCCGTACAAAACCATGGGGAACCGGTCAGGCTGTGCTTGCAGCGAAGAAAGTCATCAAGACTCCGTTCGTTGTGATTAATGCGGATGATTATTATGGTAAAGAAGGCTTCAAGGCTGTCCATGAGTATCTGGTGAATGGTGGCAAATCATGCATGGCAGGTTTTGTTCTGAAGAATACTCTGTCTGATAACGGCGGTGTGACTCGTGGTATCTGCAAGATGGACGAGCAGAACAATCTGACCGAGGTTGTGGATACCAAGAACATTATCAAGACTGCGGATGGAGCGGAAGCTGACGGCATGACTGTCGATGTGAATTCTCTTGTTTCCATGAATATGTGGGGATTGACTCCTGATTTCTTGGATGTACTGGAGGAAGGCTTCAAAGAGTTCTTCGAGAAGGAAGTACCGGGCAATCCTCTGAAAGCAGAATATCTGATTCCTATCTTCATCGGTGAACTGCTGAGTGAAGGCAAGATGAACGTAAAGGTTCTGAAAACCAACGATACCTGGTACGGCATGACCTACCATGAAGATGTCGCAGCTGTGAAGGACAGCTTTAAAAAAATGTTAGAAAAAGGAGTGTACAGGGCTGATTTATTTTCCGACTTGTGATATATAGAATCTGTTCTGCGTATATTTTATAGGAAAAAGAAGAAATTCAGCAGAAATATTTTTACAAGGGAGCATACATGAATCAACTATACTGTATTTACCGAAGCATTGAAAAAAGTATTTGCTCAACAATTTTTGCATCCTTTCCATCGGCATGTATTGTTTCTTTTCTGGCATTTATAAGTTATATGGTGCTCCGGCTGTTTTTTAGTCTGCATAAAAACAGGTCAAAAAATTTTTCGGGTGTTTCCGATATGGTTTATCAGGGCGTTTGGACTGCGATATTTACCTTTTACACATATATGGTACTGTTTCGTACCTGGATTGCAAGGAAACGTTGGGAAGATCCGTTAGACAAGATATTTGGAGGCTGGGGCTTATATAACGAAAAAGGAAACCTAACCACAGAGGCGATTGAAAATGTGATGCTTCTTTTTCCGTTTACGTTTCTTTTGGGGATACTTTTGAGAAAACGGTGGAAAAATTATTCGCCGGGATCAGCTTTCCGGTATTTGGCACTCAGCGGTTTTTTTATGTCTTTGACCATTGAAACAGTGCAGCTGTTACTGAAACGCGGAACATTTCAGTTTTCAGATCTTTTCTATAATACGACAGGTGGAATATTAGGAGGAGCTTTTTATTTGACAATACGAAGGCTGAGGTTTAGAATATGCGCAGGTAAATGGCAGTCAAAACATAAAAATGAGAGCTCATGACGCTTTTTAGTGTCAATTAAGATGGATAATTCCTTACTGGCTGTAAGGGATATTAACCATAAATATATTGTAGTAGGAGAAAGAAATATGTGCGGAATCGTTGGATTTATAGGAAATCATCAGGCGGCCCCGATCCTTCTGGACGGATTATCAAAGCTGGAATACAGAGGCTATGATTCGGCAGGTCTGGCTGTCCGGGATGGAGACGCCACGGTTCAGATCGTAAAAGCAAAAGGGTGCCTGAAGGCGCTGGCAGAGAAGACGAATGACGGAGAGGCCTTAAAGGGCACCTGCGGTATCGGGCACACCAGATGGGCGACTCATGGAGAGCCTTCGGAAACCAACGCTCATCCTCACTGCTCGGATGATGGAAATGTAGTAGGCGTTCACAACGGAATTATTGAGAATTATCAGGGGTTGCGTGATAAGCTGGTAAAAAAAGGATATACCTTTTATTCTTCAACCGATACGGAGGTCGCTGTAAAGCTGATTGACTATTACTATAAAAAGTATGGAGGAACTCCCGTTGATGCGATCAATCATTCTATGGTGCGGATTCGGGGATACTATGCTCTGGCAGTGATGTTTAAGGAGTATCCGGGAGAAATTTATGTGGCCAGAAAGGACAGCCCCATGATACTGGGAGTCACAGACGGTGAGTGCTATGTGGCTTCCGATGTGCCTGCGATTTTAAAATATACGAGAAATGTATATTATATCGGAAATATGGAGATGGCCCGCCTGAAGGAAGGGCAGATTACCTTTTATAACCTGGATGGAGATGAGATAACCAGGGAGATGACGCAGATCGAATGGAATGCGGAAGCGGCTGAAAAGGGCGGTTTTGAGCATTTCATGATGAAGGAAATCCATGAGCAGCCGAAAGCAGTTTCAGATACCCTGAATTCTGTTTTGAAAAACGGCCGTCTGGATCTGACGGAGATGGGGCTGACAGAGGAAGAAATCTGCGCCATATCCCAGATTTATATTGTGGCCTGTGGCTCTGCGTATCATGTGGGGGCGGTGGCTCAGTATGTGATGGAGGATCTGGCAGAGATCCCGGTCCGTGTGGATGTGGCTTCCGAATTCCGTTACAGAAAACCCCTTCTGGATAAAAATGGGCTGGTGATCGTAGTGAGCCAGTCCGGAGAGACGGCGGACAGTCTGGCCGCTCTCAGGGAAGCGAAGGAATATGGGGTAAAGACCCTTGCGATTGTAAATGTGATCGGTTCTTCCATTGCCAGAGAGGCAGACCATGTGTTTTACACTATGGCGGGGCCGGAGATTGCCGTTGCAACGACAAAGGCCTACAGCACCCAGCTGATCGCCGTTTACTGTCTGGCTCTCCAGTTTGCCCTGGTGAGGAAAAAGCTTTCAGAGGAAAAGTGTGCAGCGCTGATCGCAGAGCTGCAGTCTCTGCCTGGGAAGATGGAAAAAATCCTGGAGGATAAGGAACGGATCCAGTGGTTTGCATCGAAATACGCAATGGCAAAGGATGCGTTCTTTATTGGAAGAGGGATTGATTACGCAGTTTCTCTGGAGGGAAGCCTGAAGCTGAAGGAGATTTCCTATATTCATTCGGAGGCTTATGCAGCAGGGGAGTTAAAGCACGGAACCATAAGCCTGATCGAGGACGGTACGCTGGTGATCGGAGTGCTCACACAGAGCCAGCTTTATGAAAAAACGCTGTCCAATATGGCCGAGTGCAAAAGCCGGGGGGCTTATCTGATGGGCTTGACTTCTTATGGAAAATATGATATAGAGGATGCGGTAAATTTTGCGGTATATGTGCCCAGAACCGATGAACATTTTTCTGCCAGTCTGGCAGTGATCCCTCTTCAGCTGCTTGGATATTACGTCAGTGTGGCAAAAGGACTGGATGTAGATAAGCCGAGAAATCTGGCAAAATCTGTTACGGTAGAGTAAAGGGCGCAGATCCGATTACAAGGGAGATTGAAAATGAACAGAAGAAAGACGCTGGGAGTGATTGCAGCTGCTGCAGGCATATTGCTGTTTACTCCTGTAACCGTATTTGCAGAGGATAAGTGGGAGAGCAAAAACGGGGGCAGATACCGTGTGAAGGAAGACGGAACCTACTATGTTGGAGAATGGTTCAGCGTGACCAATAATCCCAGTCTGCCTTCAGGTAAGCCGTCCACTGCCTGGTATTATGCCGGGGAAGACGGAAAAATATATGTAAACGGCTGGTATGAGATTAACGGTAAAACCTACTATTTCTATGCAGGCGGCAATGCGGCTGTAAACAGCAATTTTGTCCTGGATGGAAAACGCTATTATGTAGATGAAAACGGCGCAAAAAGAGCCAACGGCTGGTTTGTAGTAGAAGGTACATACAGCAACGGAAATTCCTATTCCAACTGGTATTACCAGCAGGAGGACGGCTCTCTGCTTACCGATGGCTGGCATGAGGTTGACGGCGTGACCATGTATTTTGACGCCAGTGGAAGAAATTACAGAAAGCAGTGGGTGACTCAGGAAGACAGGCGTTACTATGTGGATGAAAGCGGTGCGCTCCAGACCGGCTGGTTTGCTATCCGCGGAACAAATGCCGCGGGGCAGGAGTATGCCAACTGGTATCATGCAGATGTAAATGGAGTGATCGCCAGAAATGGCTGGTCCCAGATAGGCGGAAGCTGGTATTATTTTGACGCCAATGGATTGAATTACAGAAAGCGCTGGTATGTGGATCCGAACAAGGAACGCTACTATCTGGATGAGGAAGGCATTTTACAGGATGACGGCTGGTTTAAGATTGAAAATGTAAATGCTGCTACTCAGGTGGTGACAGAAAGCTGGTATTATGCCCAGACCTCTGGTGCGGTTTTAAAGGACGGCTATCATGACATTGACGGAAAAACCTACTATTTTGACGTGAATGGATATAATTACCGGAAACGTTGGATCACACTGTCCAGCGGTGACAGACGTTATCTGGGAGAAGACGGCGTGATGAAACGGGATGAATGGTTTGTGATCAGCGGTCTTGATTCCAGAGATTCCGACTATAATAACTGGTATTATGCCCTGGATAATGGAAATATTATTATGGATCGCTGGTACAAGATTGATGGAAAGAGCTATGGCTTTAATTCCGGCGGTGTGATGCGTACAGGATGGCTGACAGACAGTAAGCTGGATGATAATGGGAACAGCGACAACTCCTATTATTACTGCGGTGAGGATGGTGCAAGAGCGCTGGGCTGGCAATGGCTTGAGATTCCGGAGAACTGGATTGATGACAGCGATGATGTAACGGATTACGTTCACGACAACGGACAGTATGCATGGTTTTATTTTAATCAGTCCACGGGTAAAAAACGCCGTTCCTCCGGCGGTAAAAAGGAAACGAATGTAGACGGAGTAACCTATTGCTTTGACGGCAATGGAATCATGTATCCGGGCTGGGTGAAGTTAAGCTCTAAAACGCCTGAAATTTCCGGTTACCGTTATTTCTATCAGCCCACCTCTGAAACAGATAAGAAGTTCATTGCAGGGCAGAAGGTAGAAGGAAGCTGGCTTTATATCAATGGACCGGCGGATCTGGACGGAAGCGGACAGAAGGAATGGTACTATTTTGATAATTCAGGAGAGCCGGTTCATGCATCAGATAATAAATACAAGCGAAAAGAGATCCACAATGATATGTACGTTTTTGATATGTACGGCGCAGCCCAGTATGGTCTGGTGGAGATTTCCGGCGTCAGCAGCAGCGAGGACGGATTTTACTACTGCGGCTCTGCAGAGGGAAACCGCAAGTGTGTGACCGGAAAGGTAATGATTGATGACGGTATAAGCAGCGGGAAATCTCAGTACTATTTTGACAATGACGGAAGAGGCTATACCGGAACAAAGGACGGTTATCTTTACTATGAAGGAAAGTTGCAGAAGGCGGATAAGGCCGCAAAATATGAGGTGTTCCAGCTGGAAGCGGGCGGAAAGAAGTATCTGGTGAATTCATCCGGAAAGGTAATGAAAAATACAAAAGTTACAGACGGAAATGACCAGAAATGGGAAGTTGCAGGCAATGGAACGATCAAGGTATACGGATCCGATGAAATCGCAGAACTGGCAGTGCCGGAAGCAACTGCAACGTATTAAAAGGAGGATATGAGTATGAAAACAGCATTGGTCATCATGGCTGCCGGGATTGGTTCCCGGTTTGGCGGCGGGATAAAACAGCTGGCGCCAGTAGGAATGAATGGGGAGATTATCATGGATTACTCGATCCATGATGCCATTGAAGCCGGATTTGACAAGATTGTGTTTATTATCCGCAGGGATATTGAAGAGGCCTTCAGGGAAGCGATTGGCAGCCGGATTGAGAAGATCTGTGAGAAGCTGGGTGTGGAGATCGCATATGCTTATCAGGAGCGGGAGGCGCTTCCAGAGGGCGTGTCCTGCCCCAAAGACCGTACAAAGCCCTGGGGAACGGGACAGGCGGTTCTGGCCTGCCGCAAGGTACTCCATGAGCCCTTTGCAGTCATCAATGCGGATGATTATTATGGAAAAGAAGCATTTGTGAAAGTTCACGATTTTCTGACACAGTATTCAGCAGAAAAGCCAAACGCATACTGTATGGCCGGTTTTATTTTAAAAAATACGCTCAGTGAGAATGGAGCTGTGACAAGGGGCATTTGCGAGACAAATGAGAACGGATATCTGACAGCTGTTCATGAAACCTCTGGCATTGTAAAGACAGCAGATGGGGCGGCAGTGGAAACGGACGGCGTTCTTACTTCTATTGATGCAGATTCCTGCGTATCCATGAATATGTGGGGATTGACGCCTGAATTTATGGAGCTGCTCCAGACCGGTTTTGAAGAGTTCTTTAAGAAGCACAGTGAGGCGGAGCTTTTAAAGGCGGAATACCTCCTGCCGGGCTGTATTGATGAGCTGATCCAAAAGGGACAGGTATCCGTCCGCGTCCTGGAATCCCATGACAAATGGTTTGGCGTGACTTATAAGGAAGATAAGGAATTTGTAGTGAAGTCCTTTGAACAGCTGATCAAAAATGGAGTGTATGGGGAGAGGTTGTTTGGGTAGTTGTAAGCCCCCCTACGCTGCTCGAAACTTTGCACACTGATTTACAGAACCTGTTACAAGAATGTTCTTGATACTTTTGTAACTGGGCGATGCTGTATAGTATTGAAGCACAGGATTTCAATTATGGAAGTTCTTTTGTAAAACACCCTTGACTATACTTCGGTATGCCGATATGATATAAGAGGAAGGAGTTGATGATACATGATTATTGATGAACTTCTTAGGGAAGCCCAAATGAGTCGGTATAAGTTGAGTAAAACAAGTGGTGTTGCGCAAGCCACAATATCGGACATTTGCAGTGGAAAAACTTCAATGAAAAAATGTTCGGCTGGAACACTATATAAAATAGCAAAAGCCTTGAATGTTACAGTTGATGCTTTATTGGAAGCGGATGAGCGGGAAATGGCACAAAATGCAGAATACCGTAGTTCTTTTGAGACTTTCAAAAGCAACATTTGCCATCATGTAAAGGATATGGGTGACATTGATTTTATTATAAATACTTTGGAGAATGATACAATCCGAAGCCTTTATAAAAAAATGTGGTATCCAGAATCGTTGTATTTACTGGGAATGATTGATTATTTGTCGAAGATTAATGATCTTCCTATGTGTACGAATTATAACGATATCCGTAGACATAAATTGGCACAGGTGGTGTATCCTTCAAGTGTACTGATTCAGGCTGCTGTTATGCATAGTGAGACTGTAAAAATAGAGGCAAGAAAAAGGGCAATTCCAGAGTTTATGAGGTTTAATATTGTAGAAAGTGAGGTAAGAAACCTTGTCTGAAGTGCCATTTACTAAAGATAATTTGGATGGGTATCTGAAAGAATTATCGAAAGAGTTTAGGAAAATGAATGGCTCACGAATGCCTGCTGAGATTATTTTAATTGGTGGTGCAGCGGTACTCATCAATTAGGGGTTTCGTGAGATGACATACGATATGGATGCAATTATACAGGCATCCTCCTCTATGAAAGATGCTATTAACCATGTTGGAGACCGGATGGGCCTTCCAAATGGATGGTTAAACACAGACTTTATGAAAACAGCATCTTATACGCCCAAACTAATCCAGTATTCGCAGTATTATAAGACATTCTCAAATGTTTTAAGAATCCGGACTGTATCGGCGGAATATTTGGTTGTAATGAAGTTGATGGCAGGCAGACAGTATAAAAACGATCTGTCAGATGTTGTAGGGATTCTTATTGAGCAAAAAAATGCTGAAAAAGAAATTAGCTTAGATAGCATCAAACGAGCTGCGGATGAATTGTATGAGGGGTATGAGAATTTACCGGAATCATCGAGAATCTTCATCGAGGCAGTTTACCAAACCCCGGATTTTTCGGCACTGTATGAGAAAATTCGCGAAGATGAAATGCAGAATAAGGATATTTTGTTGGGGTTTCAGGAGGATTACCCGGATGTTCTGAACGGAGACAATCTTGTGGATATTCTAAAAGCCGCCAAAGCAAAAAAAGAAAAGAATAACAACTGATAATATACCCTTGTTGGAGAAATCTGGCAGGGGTTTTTTAGTAACCGCCAAATTATAATGCGGTCAGATCGCTTGCTCGACCATTGCGGTTACGATGGCTGCAATTTCTGCAGTTTCTTCCATGTCTTTTGCAATGACAGGATCGACTGCTTTTACGTGTTTTTTGTAATCGTTCCAAGTTTTCATAATTCACCGTTCTCCTTTCTGGACAAATAGTCATCACGTTCACGCTTTGTTGCTTTGCTTTCTCAATTTCTCGGCGAGGAGTCTTCTGAGAATTCTTACGGAATTGATGGAGTAGAACAAAGATTGGTAGGGGCTTTAATACGTAACCCTTCGAGAAAATCCCAAACCTGATATTCACCATCTCCTGTTTGATAGAACGCAATTTCATATTTAGCGCCACTCATTAGTGTATGGTCTCCTAAGTTATCTTATTGCCGTACAGAGCAAAGACACCGTGCCGATATCCAGAATCGTCTTGACAATATGTCGAATACGACATATTATGATTATAAAGAGGAAGGAGCATACTAATGTACGAGATCATTTTGTATGATACAGAAGATGGAAGATGCCCTGTGCAGGAACTATTGGATTCCCTAGAACCTAAGTTACTGGCAAAAACATTGCGGACAATTGATTTGCTAGAAATGAACGGTCCATTGCTTCGTGAGCCATATTCAAAACCCTTGGAGAATGGAATATTTGAGCTTCGTACCAAGCAGGGATCAGATATTACAAGAGTGTTATATTTCTTTATTGTAGGCGAGAAGGCAGTGCTGACAAATGGATTTATAAAAAAATCGCAAAAGACACCAAAAGCAGAAAAGGAACTGGCAAAGAAATATAAAGCAGATTATGAACGGAGGTATGGCAATGAGTAGCTATAAAGATTATAA
>JABLTT010004092.1_pt1 | contig 15867 bp, 16 predicted proteins | sample 7160061 | NCBI WGS metagenome assembly JABLTT01 (sample SAMN14651232, study PRJNA627086) | human gut metagenome | isolation source: feces | host: Homo sapiens
TGATAGGCTATGACTAAGAAAAAACCTATCAAATTAAACGACCAACAACTAACGCTTGACGCTAGTAGAGTAGCTGACATCTATCATCAACTAACCGTGGAATTATTCGACCAAGTAATTGATCGAGTGAGAGAACGTGGGACAGCAAGCCTTGAAGAAAATCCCTATCTTTGGCAACTCGAAAAAATGAGTGAGATGGGATTGCTCAACAATGCTAATATTAAGCTTATTGCAGAGTATTCTGGGATTGCTGAAGAACAATTGAGATACGTTATCGAGAACGAAGGATATAAGGTATATAAGGACACCAAGAGTCAACTGATAGAGGCTTTGGGAGGTAAAAACGACTTCATTTCAAATAACCTTATTCAAACCAGTCTAGCAAATTACGTCAATCAGACGATGGGAGATATTGACAACCTTATTAATACAACTCTTCCAAAGAGTGTCAGGAAAGTCTATCAAGGAATCGTTGAGGAGACTGTGGCTAAAGTTGTAACTGGTTTAGAAACCCCTCAAAAAGCTATATCAACAACTGTCATTAAATGGGCAGATAAAGGCTTCTATGGATTTACTGACAAACAAGGCAAGCAGTGGAGAGCTGACACTTACGCAAGAACAGTCATTAACTCGACTTCTTGGCGTGTCTATCGTGAAGCAAGAACGGCACCAGCAAAAGAATTGGGAATTGATACATTCTATTACTCAATGAAGCCAGCGGCTCGTGAAATGTGTGCTCCTATCCAGCATAAAATTGTAACGTTTGGAAAGTCAAGGGTTGAAGAAGGAGAGAAGATTTATTCTCTTTTAGACTACGGATATGGGAGTGCTAGTGGATGCCTTGGTATTAACTGCCACCATACATTGACGCCCTATGTTGTAGGTGTCAACTACAAGCCCGAACTTCCCGAACACCTAGCAAACATAACACCAGATGAAGCAATAAAGAACGCCAACGCTCAATCTAAGCAGAGAGCTATAGAACGCTCTATCAGAAAGTCTAAAGAGCTTCTTCATGTTGCTAACAAGCTAGATGATGACGATCTAATAAGCAAATACAGAGAGCAAGTTAGAAAACAACAAGCAGCAATGAGAGACTATCTGAAACGACATCCATTCCTATATAGAGATTATTCGAAAGAGAGGTATTACGATGATCCATTCAATCAAGCTAAAGCAGAAATCGAAATGCGGAAGCGGAGAAAAAAGAAAGGCGATGATCCAAAATCTTGACTGATAGGAATTAGACTATCATGACCTGCCAAACGTCGTAAAACTGGGCAAATTAAGTCCACCGGACGTAAAACAAAGGAGTTTTAAACATGAGTTTGAAACGTGATATGTTAGTTGAAGCTGGTATTACAGATAAGAGTGTGATTGACAATATCATGCAAGCGTACGGTGCAGGTATTGAGAACGCTAAATCACAAGCTAAGTCTGAATTACAAGCTGAAAACGAAAGCCTTAAACAACAACTTGAGCAACAAAGCCAAGCACTCAATGACTTGCAAGCTAAGGAAGGAGCGAGCGAAGAACTCAAACAACAATTGACGGACTTACAAGCTAAATTCGACACTTACAAGTCAGAGTATGAAGCAAACCTTGCTAAAGTTACTAAATCAAATGCTATTCGTCTAGCTTTGAAAGACGTGAACGCTCACAATTCAGATGACCTTGCTAAATTCATCAATTTTGACGAAATTGAACTTGATGAAGCTGGTAAACCCAAACTAGACAAAGTCGTTGAAGAGTTGAAGACAACAAGCCCATATCTTTTCAAGCAAGAAGAACAAGCATCACAACCTAAAATCTTTGCCGGTGGGAATCCCACTGCTAGTCAGAGCGGACTTACCAAAGAAGATTTCAGACATATGGGTATCAATGAGCGTCAAGCACTCTTTGATAAAGACCCAGAGTTATATCAAAAATTGAAAGGATAATTTTAAATGACAACAGGTATTACAACAACTGCACAGGTGATCAATCCGCAGGTAATGGCTGACATGGTTTCAGCTAAATTGCCTAAACTAATCAAATTCACACCTCTAGCATTCATCGACACTAATCTAGTAGGTCGTCCGGGTGATCAACTTACAGTTCCTCAATGGACATATTCAGGAGATGCTACAGATATCACTGAGGGAACTGCAATTCCAATTGACCAATTGGGAACTAAAGTGACACAGATGAAAATCAAACAAGCTGGTAAAGCTATTGAAATCACAGACAAAGCCGCCTTAGTCGGACATGGAAATGTCTATGGTGAAGCTACCAACCAGATTGCTTTGGCTATTGCTAACAAAGTTGACAATGACCTAGTTGAAGTTGCTAAAACTGCCACTCAAAACATTGCTGAAGCCCCTGTTTCAGTTGCAAATATCGATAAAGCCTTGTCAGTATTTGCAGACGAAGAAGATGCTCGCTATGTGGCTCTTATCAACCCTAAAGACGCTATCAAATTGCGTGCTGATGCTGGACAAAACTGGCTCAAAGGATCAGAAATTGGAGCTGAAGCTGTAGTGTCTGGCACTTTCGGTGAAGTTTCTGGTGTGCAAATCGTCCGCACTAAGAAAGTTGATGAAGGAAAAGGATTCCTTGTTAAAATTTCTTCACTTCAAACAGATACAGATGATGACGCCAAATATGGTGCATTCGTCATCGCTTTAAAACGTGATGTCATGATTGAAAACGACCGTGACATTTTGAAAAAGACAACTGTTTATTCAGGCGATGAATACTACGGTGTTTATCTCTACGACGACTCTAAAGTTGTTAAATTCGGAGGTGCTTAATGGGAATGCTAATGCGTCGTCATTACAGCGGCGATAAAGCATCACCCGATAATGACGTTCAAAAACAATCGTCTGAAACGCTAGAAGACAAGACTGTCGCTGATTTGCGTATTATCGCACAGCAACGTGGTCTCACTGGCTTTTCAACACTTACTAAAGCGGAGCTTTTAGACCTCCTAAAATGACGAAAGGAGGCGGTTGAATGACATATTTAACCAAAGAAGAATTTCTAAAACTTGGTTTCGAAGACGTAGAAGACTTTGAAAAACTATTAGCTAGAGCTAGTCTCACTATTGATTTATATTTAAAAAACTTCTACGATTTTAATGATTTTGAAACGGACTTTGACCAACGCAAGCAATCGGTCAAAAAAGCAGTAGCTTATCAAATTGCTTACTTAGATTCGAGCGGTTTGTTGACTGCTGAGGATAAGACGTCGTTGTCAAGCATGACTGTTGGACGTACTCATGTAAGCTATCAGAACGGTTCTAAATCGTCCCATGATGGAAAACGGTTCAATCTATCCCTTGACGCTCTAAACTGGCTGACATTAGCTGGATTTGGCTGTAAGGCGGTGGACTATGATAGATAAGCGTATGTTAGTTGATGCTGTCACTATCAAGAAGTTGACGGGAGAAACGGATGTTTGGGGAAAAGTAACATATGATGAGCCCACAACCCTAAAACCCGTTAGATTTGATAGACAGTTCAATGTTAGCGGGTCAACTAACAATCGTAACGAATCGAAGCCCAGTATTTTATTTGTCTATCCGAAATATTGTCCAGTGGTTCTTGACGAAAGCTTTGAAAACGGATTGATTAATGACGGAAAACGAGATTATAAGATTCGTTCCATTATTCCAGTTTATTATCCAAGACAAAATAAAGTGTTTTGCTATGAAATTGAGGTGATCTAATGGGAACTACAGTATCGGTTAAAGTTGACCTTCATGGTCTCGAAAAGAAATGCAGTCCCGAAGCGGTCAAACGTGGAAAAGTTGCTATGATTGGTCAAATGATTACTGATATGGAGCCATTCATCCCTCGTAGAGATGGAACTTTGAGTGCTAGCGGTTCACCTTTTAGCGATGGCATTAGATATCCGGGACCTTATGCAAGAGCTCAATTCTATGGATCAAGTTACAACAAAAATAGAAGCTTCGTTTTCAGGAATTATACTACGCCCGGAACTGGTAAACGTTGGGACATGAAGGCATCTGCTAAATATTCTAAACAATGGGGCGAAGTCGCTTTAAGAGCTATGGGAGTTAAATAATGAACGACAACGATTTTTCAGAAGTTCTCGCAAACTTCATCAACACACTTGGACTACCGTTAAAATGCAAACTTGATTATCTTTCAGAAAACGAGAGTCTTTCAGTCTATCCATTGCCTGGTGGGAAGGTTGAAGACGAAGACATGGCTGGCACCCAGATTCTATCACTACCTTATGAGATAGCGATTAAATCAAAGGATCAGCAAAAACTAAATGCTATTCTTTGGAAAATTAACACAGAACTTTCCAAAATTGGATTCGAGTTACCAAGTTTAAATAATTCTTACACTTTTATATCCTTGACCGTCGAGACACCGAGCCTAAACGATGCCGACGAGCAGGGTTTTTATATTTACTTGCTTGATTTAAATGCAAGATTAGAAGTAGAAAGGAACTTTAATTAATGGCTAAATTTAAAAACGCTATTCGAAAACACTATATCGCACCTTACGACCCAAAGAATCCAGATAAAGTCCCAACAGACGACAAATATATGTGGATTGCTAAAGGTATCAAAGAGTCTGCTCCAGAAAACGACATAGAAGACGATGATGTAGCATATTTTGATGGTGATGGCACTAAAGAAACGGTTATCACTTCAAAATCTCGCGGTCGCTCATTTGAAGGTCATCGTGACTATGATGATAAAGCTCAAAACTTTGTCGTTGACAAAGAAGACGCATTAGGTGATGACCTTATTGTTTGGTACAAAGAAGTAGCTGCAGATGGTAAGACTTACAAAGAAGGTCTTGCTCGACTTTCTGAAATTGAGGTTGGTGACGGTGAAGCTTCAGAGCTTGAAACTATTAAATTTCAAGTCAACTGGTCACGCACACCAGAGAAACACGAAGTCGCTCCATCAACTACTGTTCGTACAGTTGCATCTTCACCGGGAATCGGTGGATAATCACTAAATTAAATAAATTAAATAGAAAAGATAAGACAACTAAGAGGGTGGGGGTTTGCCCTTACCCTCTTTTTTTCGTAAAGGAGAACAAACATGGTAGTAATTAAAAAACGTAGCAATGTCATCCCCGTCGATTTCGGTGAGTTTAAACTTGAGTTTCCTGTATCTGATAGCAATATCAAACGTATGAAGGCAGTTGGTGAGGACTTGCAAGCCAAAGGGAAAGCGTTCCAAGAAACAAGCGATGAAGAAGCTCTTGGAGCGTTGAAAGCATTGGTAGAAGATGGCTTTAATCAAATATTTGACGATAAAGAAGCCTTTAATCAAGTCTATGTGTTTGCTGGCAATTCAACAATTAATGCTATGTTCTATCTGATTGAAGCCATCAAAGGCATTTCTGAGGAATTTGAAAACCAAAACTCAAAAGCTGCCCTCGATAAGTATTTGAATGATTGATTTATCACGAAAACTAACAGATAAGTTAGTTATTGATGATAAAGAGTACGCCCTTGACTTGTCCTTTGACAATATTTTGAAAATGTTTGAAATGATGCGGGATGATGATATTCCTGAATACATCAAACCTCATTTAGCTATTCGGATGCTGATTAGCAAAAGCCTAGTTGGTAACACTAGAGAGGAAAAATCAGAATCATTTAACAAAGCTTTTGAGAATTACTCAGTAGAAGAGATGTCAAAAGTGTTCAAATCAGTCTTTGAGGAGCATATCAGCTTATCCGATGTCGAGGACAATCATGTTGAGTATGACTTGGCTGGTAATCCTATGAAGACAACAGCAAGCAATGACACGAAGCAGAGAGCACCATATGACATCCGATATGATGGTGACTATATCTATTCGTCATTCTTACAAGCATACGGCATTGATCTATTCGATGCACAAGGTAAACTGCATTGGCGAAAATTCAACGCTCTACTGTCTGGGCTACCAGAGGGAACGAAGTTGATGGAAGTCATTAAAATTCGCAAATGGAAGCCACAAAAGGGCGACTCTTCAGAATACAAAGAGGAAATGCGTAGGCTTCAGAAAGATTATGCTCTCCCTAACGATGTTATCGAGGAAGAAGAAAATGAAGAAGAATTTTAGAAAGGAGGGATAATCTATGGCAGATGGTACAGTCACCATCAAGGCGTTATTTGATGGTAAAGACGCCGAAAGCGGTGCACAACGTATTAAGAGCTCGCTAGAAGGTTTAAAAGGTTCAGCTGGTAAGGTTGGTTCGGTGTTTAAGTCTGTACTCGGTGCTAACTTGGTCGGTAGTGCTATCATGGGAGGTATTAGTGCCCTTGGCAATGGCATGAAGTCAATGGTTGGTGAGTTGAATAATTCAGCTAAGGCATGGAAGACCTTTGAAGGCAACATGCAACAAATTAACATTCCAACCGACCAGATAAAGCAGGTTAAAAGCGAGTTGCAAGACTATGCAACAAAAACAGTCTATTCAGCTTCCGATATGGCTTCTACATACTCACAGCTAGCAGCTGTTGGGACAAAAAATACAACTGAGCTTGTTAAAGGTTTCGGGGGACTTGCGGCAGCAGCTGAAAACCCCCAACAAGCCATGAAGACCTTGAGTCAACAAGCAACACAGATGGCAGCTAAACCTAAGGTTCAATGGCAAGATTTCAAGCTAATGATGGAACAAACGCCTGCTGGTATTGCTGCAATTGCGAAAGAAATGGGCATGAGCACTGCTGAAATGGTGCAAGCTGTCCAAGATGGCAAGATTAAGACCGAGGATTTCTTTGATGCCATCGCAAAGGTCGGTAACAACGAAACTTTCAGCAAGATGGCGACAGAGTTCAAGACTGTTGACCAAGCAATCGATGGGATGAAAGAATCTCTAGCAAATAAGCTAATGCCTCAGTTTGAAAAACTCAATCAAATAGGTATAAAGGCAGTTGTTGGTCTTACCGACGCAATCGAAAGGATTGACATCAACGCCATTGCGGACAAGATTGGCAGTGGATTGTCTTCGCTTTGGAAAGGTTTCTCAAACACGGGAGCTTTAAAGAACCTTGGTGCGACCTTTAATTATATATCAAAATCAATCAAGCAACTATTTAGCAAGATTGATGGTAGCAAGATCATGCAGGGCATTGGCTCGGTGTTTGGCGATATTGCAAACGGTATCTCACAAGCTCTAAACATTGCTACGACATCGGTTAAAAATTTCATAAAATCATTTGCTGATACTGGAGCATTTCAGTCATTTAAAGCTGCTGTTCAAGACACTTGGAACGCCATTAAGACTATCGGTTCATCATTCGGCGAAGTACTTGGTAGCTCACAAATGCAGTCAATCATTTCAGGTATTGGATCAGCTCTTGGAACGCTTGTAAACTGGATATCTCAAGCCATTTCAGCAGTGTCTAAGTTTGTCAGCTCATTACCGCCGGAGGTTCTAAACGGTATCACCAGTGGGATTTTGGCAATGGTAGCAGGTTTTGCTACTGCCAAGGCTGGTATTTCAGTATTAGGTGTTGCAATGAAAGGGTTGGACTTCATCAATAGTTTAAATCCTTTCAAGAAGTTTGGAAAGGACGCTGCAGAAGGAACTGAACAAGCTGCCAAGAGTGCTAAACGTTCTAAATCAACTATCACTCAATTATTCAGTGGGATGGCCAATGTCATTAAATCAACAGGGACTAGCATTTCAACAGCTACAAAAGGCATCGGAACAGGGCTATCAACTGCTTTTAAAGGCTTTGGCCAAGGAATTAAATCAGCTTTACAAGGTCTTAAAGGGTTGAACCCCGCAACCTTGCTATCATTTGGTGCATCCGTAGCTATCGCAGCAGTCGGAATCGGTGCTGGTATTGGTATTATCGTTGCTTCATTCACTTTGCTAGCCACTCAATCCCAAGGCGTTTCTCAAATCTTAAACGCTTTGGGTTCAGCATTTAGCACAGTCGTCCAAGGTATTGGCAAAGCTGCAGGAACTATCATTGAAGCATTCGGAACTGCTTTTGGAATTGTCGTCAAGGCAGTCGGTGAAGCTGCGCCCGGACTTGCACGATTATCTCCATTGGTTGAAGCTATCGGCACTGCTCTAGGCAATGCAGCACCATTTATTACAGCATTTGGTAATGCTTGGACTTCTATTTTAGGAACGTTTCCAGCTATTATCAGTGCATTTAGTGGATTAGCAACCGCTATCGGTACTGCAATTAGTGCAGTAGTTACCGCAATTACTCCAATTATTCAAATCATTGGAAATACAATAACAGCAGTAACTCAAATCATCGCTAACGCTATTATTGCAATCGCTCCGGTAATAGCAAACTGCATCATTCAAGTTACTCAAGTAATTGGTCAATTCGGACCACAGATTGCAATGATAATCAGTGCTATCACTCAAGCGATAGCAGCTTCAGCACCTATCATCATATCCTTGATTCAAGGTATTGTTACAGTCGTTCAGCTTATGGCTCCGGTCATTAGTCAAGTGATCTCTGCCATCATTGCGGTTGTTCAAACGTTAGCACCTATCATCAGTCAAATCATTTCAGCGATTGTTACAGCGATAACACAAATTGTGCCTATTATCACCTCAATTGGTAGTGTGATTAGTGCTGCATTGAGTGGCATCGCATCGGTTGTGTCAGCTGCAGGAATGGCAATTGCTACCGCTGCTATGGGTATCGGTACGGCTATTAGTACGGCTCTAAGTGGTGTGGCTAGTATTATAAGTGCTACTGGTGCTGTAATTGGTGCAGCCTTGCAAGGTATTGCTAGCGTGGTTCAATCAGTTGGAACATCAATCAGTACAGCTGCTCAAGGTATCGGAAACGGTATTAAGTCAGCGTTTGAAGGCATTTCAAGCGTGATTACTTCCGCAGGCAATGCAATCAGTAGTATATTGAATAGCCTTGCTAATGTATTCAACTCAATTGGTACAGCTGCTCAAAAAGCAGGGATTGGTTTCAATCAGTTAGCAAATGGTGTGGTTAAGATTACTAATACAAATCTCGGTGACATGGCTGCATCTCTTGCAGCAGTGGCTCATGGTATTGGTTCGATTGGGGATAACTCAGCAGGGCTTGCTCAAGCTGGTTCTGGTATGGCTCAACTTGGGAATGGTATGAGCAAAGTGTCAACATCAGCGGCTAGCGCTGTTTCAGGATTGAGTCTTTTCTCAAGCATGATTACAAGTATTCAATCAGCGTTTACTAGCTTACAGTCAATGCTAACTATCGCAGGAACAGCGTTCAGCACGTTCTCAATTCAAGCCATGCAATCACTAACTGGATTGTCTGCTATTGCAGTACCTATCACAATCTTCCAAACTCAGATTATGATGATAGTGCCAGCATTAATGCAAGCAACAGCAGGATTAACTATGTTCAGCGCAGTAGCTATGGCATTAGCAACTAGCTTGACCTCAATTGGTGCTGTCATGACTATGTTGACTACCAACATGACTATGTTAGCTACACAACTAACAATGATAACAACAAGCTTCACGATGATTGCTAATAGCTCAGCTATGCTAGGAACAAGCTTCGTTATGGTTGGTACATCGCTAACTATGTTGAATAGTCAATTTATGATGTTTGCTACAGGAATCATGCAAATGACATCACAGCTCATGATGTCAGGTGCAGCGGTAGCTATGTTTGGTGCTCAACTCATTGCAGCACAAACTGGTTTCAGTATGGTTTCCATGATGGCTACTATGGTATCTAGTCAGCTTGCTATGCTTACTAGCTCGGCTCAAATTGCAGGAGCTGGATTTGCAACAGTAAGTGCTCAAGTCATGATGCTTGCTAGTGTATTCGCTACCGTTGGAGCGTCAGCAATGACACTACAATCTGCAATGGTGTCATTAGGTATGGCAGTAAGAACTGGCATTATGTCAGCGGTTCAATCGGTAATGTCAGGTTCTATGCAAATGACTGCTGCTCTACGTTCTAGTGGAACTCAAATGATTGCTATTACACAAGCCTCTATGAATCAAATAGTTACGGTGGTGAGAAATGGCATGAATTCAATCGTTGCTGCGGTAAGGGTTGGCGGTGGTCAAATGGTTTCAGCAATGCAGTCAAGCGGACAGAAATTAGTGGTAATTACTCAAGCAGCGGTTAACCAAGCAGCCGCAGCAGCGAGATCAGGTTACGGTGCTTTCTACTCAGCAGGAGCTTACATGGGACAAGGTCTTGCAGCAGGTATGAATTCAGCTCTTGGATCGGTTACAGCAGCAGCTAACCAACTGGTAGCACAAGCTGAAAGAGCGGCACAAGCTAAAGCCAAAATCAACTCACCATCACACCTATTCCGTGACGAAGTCGGTTGGTGGATTGGTCTTGGTATTGCTCGAGGTATCGACGAATCAGCTCCAGAGGTTGCGAACAGTCTCGATTATATCCGTGAACAAGTCAACGGATTCAACGTTCGAGCTAACGCCATGCTAACGGGTGCCACTTCAAATATGGCTAGTCAGTTGAAGATGGAAGTACTCAGAGATAAAACCCCAGACGCTACGATTTCAGCACGTCAAGAAGCCTATGCTGCACATTCAGCCGGTTTGCTTAGTGATGTGATTGATGCTCTTGGAGAACTCAAATACCAAGTAGCACAAGGTCAAAACATGGTATTAGATACCGGTACTCTTGTCGGTGGCACAGTTAATAATTTCAACAGTGCTATCGATACGATTAAAACATTGAAAGGACGTCACAGATTATGATTACTAAAATCAAAGAATATATAGCGTTTGGCGATTTTAATAGTCGTGACGCTGGTTGGTACTTACAGAAACGTGAAGCACCAACGCCAGGCGAGAAAGAGATTGTCGAGTCTATCCCTTACATGCAAGGGGAGCTTGATTTCTCTAGTGTTCTTGGTGAGCGTGTCTTTGAGCCTAGAGAGATTACATACGAGTTTAAGTTACCGTTTAAAGAGTACGAAGACCGTAAGACAGCAGAGCGTATGATTAAGTCTCAAATGGTCACTAAAACAGAACAGAAACTGTTTGATACGCATGATAGACGTTATTACTGGATGGGCAAGGTTAAACACATCAAAGTAGCAGACGATCCTATTAAGAAGAATCTGGTAGCTACCATTGTTTTTAAGTGCTATCCATTCGCATTCCACGAAGATGAATACTTTGATGATGTTTGGGATACATTCGATTTTAATAACGATTTTTCAGTGTGGACAAAGTGGGAAGTTTCAGGAGAAAAAAGTATTTATTTTGTAAATTGTGGAGACACATCTATTAGCCCAAAGATTAAATGTAGTAGTAATTTCAATCTGATTGATGACAATGGAACAATTTATAACTTTAAAAAAGGTGAAAATACAGATTTCACCTTAATTTTAAAACCCGGAGTCAACTATTTTACTGCTCAAGGAGATGGCTATATATCTATGCATTTTTCTATTGAGGTAATGGCATGACAAATTTAAAAAGTGGAGGATTTGAAGTTTATCACTGGCCAAGTTTTAATGATAGACTATCAGATAAATTATCTAAAAAAACTATTCATAGACAGGTTATCCACGAACCGTATTCACGAACAGCGAATAAAGTTTTATCAGGTCAGATTACTCAAGCTTTGAATGCAATACATGAATTTACTTTTACAATTCCAATTACTAATCCGCTATATCAAAATATAGTACCTTTTCAATCAATTATTGAAGTAGTTAATCTTAGAGATGGTGAAGTTGAATTTAAAGGACGTGTGCTAGCTATGTCTAATAAGATGACAAGAAATGGCTTTGTTCAAGAAGTTATCTGTGAAGATTTTCTATCATTCTTTCATGATTCTAGTCAATATTTTCAAAAGCTAAGAAATGAAGGAACTAGACCATACTTAGAAGAAATTTTAAGAGTAGCAAATAGTCAGGTAGAGCCTTACAAACGGATAGCGTTAGGTAATGTAACTGTCGAAAGTAGGACTGATAGACCTTATCGGTATTTAGGGTATGAAACTACATGGGATACAATTCGGGAGCGTATAATTACAAGTATAGGAGGGTATTTAACGCTACGTGAAGAAAATGATGGCTTTTATTTAGATTGGACTGCAGATGTAGGAGAAACTAAAAAAAGCCCTATCCAATTGGGTAGGAATATCAAATCTGCTAGCCGTGATATTGACTTTGATGGTCTTGCTACTCAGATTATGCCAATTGGCGCTGATCTTGATACACAAGGAAGTCAAGAAGAACAAGGTCATGATGTAACACGCGCTCAATTGGATATTTCAAGTGTTAATGGCGGTAAGATATGGCTTCAAGATGATGAGTTAGTAAAACAATTCGGAATTATTCGTAAACCTGTCATTTGGACAGAAATTGATGACCCTAATATTTTATTGGCTCGTGGAAAACAATACTTGAGAGATCAAAAAGTTTCATTAGCTAAATGGACAGTCTCTGTAGTTGAAAGATATCTGATTGATGATCGTTATGGGAAATTCAAAATCGGTAATAAACATCCTATTTTAAATGCCCCAATATCCGATATAGCGACATTACAGATAATAGAGAAGAAAATAGATATATTGAAACCTCAAATATCTGAATTGACGATAGGGTCTCAGTATCAATCATTATATGAATATCAATTACAGTTGCGTGAAGCAACAAAGTCTATCGCTAAATTGAAGGAAGATTCTTCAGTTGCGAATAAGCGAAAACGATTAGAGAGCTTAAAATATCAATTAGATAGCTTGAAAAAAGATACTGAAACACCACCAGTTAGACCGTCTGCACCAACTCCGCTATCAGATAAAGCAACCGATGCAGAACGTTCTGCATATGAACAATCTTTATATGTTTATGAAATTGCAAAAACGACATATGAAGAACATCTGGCTACTTATAATAAGAACCAAGAAGAAAAAGCAAAAACTATTTCAAATCTTGAGTCTGAAATTGCTAGATTGCAACAAGAACTAAAGGGAGGTAATTAAATATGCAACAAACAGAAGCAGAGGGACGTTTGAACCTCTACGATGATGTGACGCCGTTGGAAAAAACCAAAAACATTAATGTTTTGACAGCGGCTATCAGAAAAAAAACAAGAGGGGCAGATGTCCGTGAAGCCATCGCTACGTCTATTGAAACGACTTACGCAGATAGTATCGCTAACGGAAATACCAACATGGAAGTCGCTAAGGCAAGAGGAACATATAATACTCTAGGAGATAGACTTGAAAATTTTAATACTGAAATCAGGAATATTGTAAGTTGTTCACCAAAAGGAATATATGCTAATCTATCAGAGCTACAATCGGCTAAGCCGAACGGAGATTCCGGAATCTATCTCACAACAGACAACGGCCATTGGTACTATTATGCTAACGGTTGGAAAGATGGTGGCATGTATCAGGCGGCGGGGATTGCTGATGGAAGCGTGAAGTTTTCTTCAATCGATAAAAAAGATTTTAACGTTCAGTTTGACCCGAAATTGAAAGTCGTATATAAGCCAAATTTAAATTCTTGGATGAATGCAGATAATCCCACCGAGAACGCCACAAAAATTTATATGATTCCATTTAGAGGCGCAGGCAAAGTGACCGTTAGTTTTTATGGATCCCTGTTTCCTGGCGTAAAATCGCAAATAAAGTTAGTCAAAAAGGCTACTAATTCAAGTAATTATTGTGTGTCTCTCAATGAAAAAACCATAACTGAAACGACAGAAGGCGGATATACAACAATTACGTTCAATCATCCAGTTCCTAAAGGCGAATATTTTATCGCTTTTTGTGGAATTAATTTCAGATGGAATTTTGGATATAGTTATTGGTTAGAAAGCTCTTCAGGTTACAATCAGTCGATTTTTTTACAAAGAAAGACAGAAAATAGATGCATAGATGCTGTTATTGCTTGTGATTTTTCTGTTGATTCTAGCGGTGAGAAATTATTAGACGAAAATATGCACTTTGATTCAGGTATATTTTCGTTTCACACTGAACCTATTTTATATATTCCTAATTACGAATTGCCTATCGGAACAAAATCTATAATTCTTGGGACTAAAAACAATACACCTGTTTTCATTTTTAGAAAAAATGAAAATAATACGTTTGAAAAAATAAAACAAATATACACAGAAGAAATAGGTGAAGGAGCACGTTATAGAAAATACTTTTTAGACATTGTTGCTGAAAAAGATATGTATGTCGGAGTTTTTGGAAATGTTTATTATGATACTTCTGGTGATGTTTCTGCAAAGAAAGGACATTTCGAAAAAGATATTTCGGCTTCAGATTCTGAAAATATAGGGTCAATGTATTTCAATCCACATACAAATATTCACATGGTTCCTATTTTATATTATGATGAAAATTTAATTAATGTTGCACAAAAAAATGCGAATTCATTTGAGGAAATAAATGGATCGCTAATTGATATCACCAATAAAATAAATAAAATAAATAAAAAAACAATAACATTAACAAACATAATCAGAAAAATGAAAAGAGGGAATGCAGTCACTATTTCGCTTTACGGAGACTCAACGTACTATGGTCATAAGTCAGGCGCTGTCCCTTTAGGCACTAGAACAAGCGAGCCTGTTTCTGAAAGTTTGCAAAAATATCTACGTGCTTATTTTTTGAACGAAAATATAACAGTAAACAACTATGCAACTAACGGAAGACAAGCACAACAAGATTCAGATGATTGGGACACAAAAATGGCTAATGACAAAGCGGACGTTATTTTTATAAATTTCGGGATAAACGATTCAAATTCCGGTAAAACAGCAGAAACTTTTTACAGTCAAATGGAAACTTTAGTACAAGGTGCGCTGAAAACGAACAAAGCAGTCATCTTAGAAACTGCTAATCAAGTCTTAACTTTTGACAAAGGAAGTCAAGGGATGGGAGACTATACGAAAGCTTTTAACATTAAAGAATTTGTTGATGTAACAAGACAGTTAGTTAAGAGTTATAATATTTATTTGCTTGATGGATATAAACGTTCATTAAGCTACATTAACGAATTTTTTGATCCCACAATAGCTTTGCCGGACGGCATGCATCCGTCAGACGATATGTATAAGTATAAAGCTGTTCAAATGATGTCTATGTTTACTAATACGAGTTTTTCAAAATTAAAATCAGGACAGACATTATCTATTTTAGAAGCTAATTTTAATACAACAACACCAAATGCAGTAGCGGATAGCAGTTCTAAATTCGGTTTTAAATATACGGTTAAAGACATCTCGGTATCATTTGGACTAGAAAAACAATCAGATATTAAAATTTATATCAAAAGCACAGCATCAATGAAAGTTTATGTTAATGGTTTAGATACTCAATATATTAGCTCTGATGGATATATCGTAATAAAAAATATTCACTCTAACGATGTATTCATTCAGATCACTTCAGACGAAGCGACAGATGTTTATGGTTTAGAAGTGGTTTAAACACGATCATTGAGTGTGCTTTTTTAGAAAAGATTATTTTGAGCGCTAGCTTACTATTGCAATATACAGCTTATGCGGCTGTCGGCGCCCAAGTGCAAAAATTTCTTGATTTATCCATACAGGATTGCAAGATGACAATACTGCTGAATAAGATTAGAAAGTGAAATTTATGTTGAATCCTGAAATTATTAGAATGATTCTTAGTATATCTTTATCATTGTTAACGCTATTTACATTTTTCCAAAGTCGTATGACTTTAACAGAAAAACGTTTAACGATTCTTGAAGAGAATAATAAACAACAAGATAAACGACTGGCAGAAAACAAATCTATATTGGATAATCACGATCAACAAATGAAAGTTCTTATCCAAATGACCGAACAAATCAAAAATTTGTCGGAAAAAATTGAAAAAATCGATAACAAATTGGAGGAAGTCAAATGATTAATTTAAAATTACGATTACAAAACAAA
>JABLTT010041471.1_pt1 | contig 15796 bp, 8 predicted proteins | sample 7160061 | NCBI WGS metagenome assembly JABLTT01 (sample SAMN14651232, study PRJNA627086) | human gut metagenome | isolation source: feces | host: Homo sapiens
CCTGATCCGGACGGTAAGGGATACCGATGCCTCCGGAAAGATTGATAAAGGAAATATGAGCCCCTGTTTCCTCATGGAGGCGGACTGCCAGCTCAAACAGGATCTTTGCCAGCATGGGGTAATACTCATTTGTCACCGTGTTGCTTGCCAGAAAGGCATGAATGCCGAAATTCTTTGCTCCCTTGGCCTTTAAGATCTTAAATGCCTCAAATATCTGTTCCGTTGTCATACCGTACTTGGAATCGCCGGGATTATCCATAATATCATTGCTGATCTTAAAAACACCGCCGGGATTAAAGCGGCAGCTGATGGTCTCCGGAATATACCCCAGCGTCTGCTCCACACACTCAATATGGGTAATATCATCCAGATTGATGATCGCACCCAGCTTTGCAGCATAGGCAAATTCCTCCAGAGGCGTATCATTGGAAGAAAACATGATGTCGTTTCCGGAAAAACCGCATGCCTTTGACATCATAAGCTCTGTCATGGAGGAGCAGTCTGTACCGCAGCCATACTCCTTTAAAATATTTAAAATAAAGGGATTAGGCGTAGCCTTTACCGCAAAGTATTCCTTATATCCCTTATTCCATGAAAATGCCTCCTTTAACTGTCTGGCATTTTCCCGGATTCCTTTTTCATCATACAGGTGAAACGGCGTTGGATACGTCTTTGTGATCTCCTCCAACTGCTCTTTTGTAACAAATGGTTTCTTCTCCACAGCAAATTTCCTCCTTCATCCGCTTTGCTCCGAAACTGTAAAAAGTCTGTCTGAAAGCACAATGTCCTTGCCAAACATTGTACTCCCGGGCAGACTTCTTTGTCCAGTTCAATTTTTAGTTAATTTCTACCACACGCATGATATTGGTCTGGGCGGCCTCCTCATGGCGTCTCGCATAGCTTACCACACCGGCAGTCAGTACAGCCAGCTTTCCGCTTTCCACGAAATTCTTTTCCTTAAGCTCCTCAATGGAATTTTCGATCAGCTCATCGGTAGAGTCTGCGCGGCGGGACCATACGGGAGTTACGCCCCACTGCAGCTGCATCTGGCGTACCGTAGACATGCTCGGTGACATTCCCAGGATACGGGCAGCTGGTTTCCACTTGGACAGCATCATAGAGGTAAAGCCTGTAATACTTGGAACAATGATATAATCAGCGCCGATATCATGAGCAGTGGAAACAGAAGCACTGCATACAGCGTTGGAAACGTTCTTCATATTCTCAGCGCTTACCTTACGCTGGCGGTATGCAGTGTAATCCAGATAGCTCTCTGTCTCCTCAACAATGGAGCTCATCATCTTTAATGCCTCAACGGGATACTTGCCCATGGCTGTCTCGCCGGAAAGCATCACTGCATCGGTGCCGTCGTATACTGCGTTTGCAACGTCTGTTACCTCTGCACGGGTCGGTCTTGGGTTGCGGATCATGGAATCCAGCATCTGTGTTGCAGTAATAACAGTCTTGCAGGCTACATTACACTTGCGGATGATCATCTTCTGGATGTTTGGAACCTTCTGAGCAGGGATCTCAACGCCCATGTCGCCGCGGGCAACCATGATGCCGTCAGCCTCAGCGATAATCTCATCCAGATTCTCAATTCCCTCTGCATTCTCAATCTTTGCAATTACCTTTATGGAAGAGCCAGCCTCATCCAGCATAGCCTTGATCTCTCGGATGCAGTCTGCCGTACGGACAAAGGAAGCTGCGATAAAATCAAAGCCCTGCTTGATGCCGAAGCGGATATCTTCCTTATCCTTCTCAGTCAGAGCCGGAAGCTTGATGCTTACGTTAGGAACATTTACGCCCTTTCTCTCGCCAAGCTCACCGCCGTTTACAACGGTACATACGATATCTGTATCATTTACCTCATTTACCTTTAACTCGATCAGGCCGTCATCGATCAGAATGGTGTTTCCTGCAGAAACGTCCTCATTTAAGCCGCTGTAATTGATATGACCGATGGTATCATCGCCTACGATTTCTCTGGTAGTCAGCGTATAGATCTGTCCCTCTTTTAAAGCAACCTTCTTTCCGTCCTTTAAAACGCCGGTACGGATCTCCGGTCCCTTTGTATCCAGAAGAGCTGCAACCGGAATATCCAGCTCCTTGCGCACTTCCTTTAAGATCTCCAGACGTCCCAGATGCTCGGAATAGTCACCATGAGAAAAGTTAAAGCGGGCAACGTCCATGCCGTTCTTTGCCAGCTCCAGCATAACATTCTTGTCATTGGTATTGGGACCCATGGTACAGATGATCTTTGTCTTTTTCATTTTAATCCTCCATTATTAAACGTAAGTTGTGTAAATCGGTCCGGCGCAGGCTTTATTATGTGGGGAAGCTGCTTCCGGAATTTATGGAAAGAAGCAAAACCTGGACTATTCCTCAGGCTTTTCTCCTTTTTTGACATGTTTGTGCGTGTATAAATGATCCATACAGTACTCATAACTGCCTTCACATTTGGAGCAGTAGCGGAATTCCATCCCCGGGCTGTCCTCTGAGGTACGTCCGCAGACTGCACAGCGGTGGGTATTTTTCACCACCCGGATCTTCTCCGTCTTTTTCTGGAACTCTCTGGAACGCTTTTTCTGATAAACCGGGCCTTTTTTTCCAAAGGTAAGCCATCCAAAAAAGATACCCATAAGAGCGATGCTTAACAAAATCTCTATCCGGTCGATCAGACTGCCTCTCACAAAAGAATAGATATACATTACCCCTTCAAATACGGCAATCCAGCTGGACTTTAAGGGAATAAGCATCATAAAAAGCACCTGCATATCCGGAAACATCAGTGCAAACACAAAGAAGAATGAGTACACCAGATAATTGGGGAACAGCGGCAGAGGCATACCTGTGATCAGGTAGATCAGCACAGAAACAGCCGCATGAAGCAGTACGCCGGATATAATATAGCAGTTAAACTTAAACCGTCCCCAGACCTGCTCTACCAGCACTCCAAAAAGCCGGACACAGTAAATGCCAATGGCATTGAAAATAACAAAGCTGATCGCGTCTCCGCCCGTAACTGCCGGCGGATATGCAAGAAACGTTACAATTCTCCAGATCTGCCCCCGGACAACCAGTGCAGGATTCAGGATCAGATAGCCAAAAAGCTCCGGAGAAAGCAGATAGGTCACAACGCCCAGGATCTGCAGGCCACATACGATGTCAATAATACTGCCTCCCATCATACGCCTCAGACTGCGCTTTGCATTATTTACAAAATGATTCATTTAAAATCCCCTCATTTCAAAACAGATCCTTCTTATTAAAAATGTACGCCACAATTAAGGACAGGGCCACTGCAAATCCCAGGACGATCCAGAATCCATAGGGGCTGTCTGCAAAGGGCATCCCCTTTGGCAGCACATTCATGCCGTAAAAGCTCGCTACCATGGTCGGGATGGACAGGACAATGGTCACTGTGGCCAAAAACTTCATAACAATATTCAGGTTATTGGAAATAACGGAAGCAAAGGTATCCATAGTACCGCTTAAAATTCCATTGTAAATGCTCGTCATCTCCATGGCCTGCTTGTTCTCAATGATAACGTCCTCCAAAAGATCTGTATCCTCCGGATATTTCTTGATCTTGTCAAGCTTTAACAAACGCTCCAGCACCACTTCATTGGAACGGAGAGACGTGGTAAAGTATACCAGTGATTTCTGCAGCTCCAAAAGCTCGATCAGCTCTTCATTTTTCTGAGCCTGATGAAGTTTGTTTTCAATCACTTCGCTCTTCTTGTCAATGATCCTTAAATACTGCAGATACTGAGTGGCATTTTTATAAAGAATCTGCAGGATAAATCTGGTTTTCATAAATGTATGGAAATCTCTCACCCTGCCGTCCATAAAAGCGCTTAAAATAGGCGTTTCCTCCAGGCAGACCGTGATCAGCACATCCTTGGTGGTAATGATCGCCATAGGGATCGTAACAAACCAGTCTTTCCCGTTTCGCTCCTCTATAGATGGTATATCCACCAGGATCAGAGTGTATTCATCCTCTGCCTCAATACGGGAACGCTCCTCTTCATCCAGAGGTGCCTTTAAATGATCCGGATCAATGCGGCAGGCATCCGCTACATCTATGATTTCAGAAGCGGTAGGGTTCGTAAGAGCGATCCAGCTTCCGGGCTGCATCTCTTGCTTTTCATGAATCGTACCATCTTCGGTTTTAAAAATCCGTATCATGCGAACTCTCCCCCATTCTGAAATTTTACCCCCTAATTATAGTGACTGCCTACGATTTTGTCAAATGGATTAGAACTCCATTTTACATAAAACGCAATTTTTACAAACATCCTACAATTTATTAACGTTTTTTTAACGTTCTTCCCTGATTGTATTTACCATGGATTTGTGCTACACTTTAGCTTGAACATTTTTGTCTGTTGCTTTTGTCACAGTTTTTATACGAATTTTATTATAAAATATACGCCAAACCAGTGCAGCCCATGTTATTTGGGGCTGCCTCTTTCATGCAGAAGAGTCCTGGATCAGACTACAAAGGAGGGCAGGGTCAAAACCCGTATCTATGAATCAGATGAGTGCAACTTACCGTTTAGGTATCGATATCGGCTCCACCACCGTAAAGGTGGCTGTGCTGGATCAGGAAAACCGTATCCTTTTTTCCGACTATGAACGCCATTATGCCAATATTCAGGAAACTCTGGCAAAGCTTTTAAAAAAAGCAGTATCACAGACCGGGGATATTCTTGTTATTCCTGTGATCACCGGCTCCGGCGGCCTGACACTCTCCTCCCATCTTCATGTCCCCTTTGTACAGGAGGTCGTAGCCGTTGCCTCCTCTCTTCAGGATTATGCGCCCCAAACTGACGTAGCCATTGAGCTGGGCGGCGAGGACGCAAAAATCATTTATTTTACCGGCGGAATCGATCAGCGCATGAACGGCATCTGCGCGGGAGGCACCGGCTCCTTCATCGACCAGATGGCCTCCCTTCTTCAGACGGACGCCTCCGGCTTAAATGAATATGCCAAAAATTATCAGGCTATCTACCCCATTGCAGCCCGCTGCGGCGTATTTGCCAAATCGGATATCCAGCCTCTGATCAATGACGGCGCTACCCATGAGGATCTGGCGGCTTCTATTTTCCAGGCAGTGGTAAACCAGACCATCAGCGGCCTGGCCTGCGGCAAGCCTATCCGGGGAAATGTGGCATTTTTAGGCGGTCCGCTCCATTTCCTTCCGGAGCTGAGAAAGGCATTTATCCGCACCCTTCACCTGACGCCGGAGCAGATCATTGCCCCGGAGTATTCCCACCTGTTTGCTGCGGTGGGCGCCGCTATGAACCCCAAAGAAGAGCAGACGCCCATTTCTATGGCAGACCTGATCAAAACCCTTTCTTTTGGGGTGCAGATGGATTTTGAGGTAAAGCGCATGGAACCTCTTTTTAAAGATCAGGAAGAGTATGATGCTTTTCTTGCAGACCATGCTCACAACCATGTAAAATCCGCGGCTCTCTCTTCCTATGAGGGACTTTGCTATCTGGGTATTGACGCCGGCTCCACCACTACAAAAGTGGCCCTTGTAGGCGAGGACGGCTCCCTTTTATACCGTTTTTATGAAAATAACAACGGAAGCCCCCTTGCAGCAGCCATCCAGGCGGTCAAAGAGATCAAAGAGCAGATGACGGACAAAGCAAAAATCGCATGGTCCTGCTCGACAGGATACGGAGAAGCCCTTTTAAAAGCCGCTTTTTTGCTGGACGAGGGAGAGGTAGAAACCATTTCCCATTACTACGCGGCCGCCTTCTTTGATCCTGAGGTAGACTGCATCCTGGATATCGGAGGCCAGGATATGAAGTGCATACGCATCAAGGACGGCACCGTAGACAGCGTACAGCTAAACGAGGCCTGCTCCTCCGGCTGCGGTTCCTTTATCGAAACCTTTGCCAAAAGCTTAAATTACAGTGTAGCGGATTTCGCAAAGGAAGCACTTTTTGCCAAAAATCCCATTGATCTTGGCACACGCTGCACGGTATTTATGAATTCCAATGTAAAGCAGGCCCAGAAGGAAGGAGCGACCGTGGCGGATATCTCTGCCGGACTGGCCTACTCTGTGATTAAAAACGCTTTATTTAAGGTAATTAAAATCACAAATGCCTCTGATCTTGGAAGCCATGTAGTGGTGCAGGGCGGAACCTTCTACAATGACGCCGTGCTCCGCAGTTTTGAGCGGATTTCCGGCTGCCGGGCGGTCCGTCCTGATATCGCAGGCATCATGGGCGCCTTCGGAGCAGCCCTGATTGCCAGAGAGCGCTACCACCTGGGCGGTGAAAAGGAAACCTCTACCATGGCTTTAGACAAGATCATTTCCTTAAAATATACCACCTCCATGGCCCGGTGCAAGGGCTGCAATAACCATTGTGTCCTGACTGTAAACCAGTTTGGAAGCAGCCGCCGGTATATTTCCGGAAACCGCTGTGAACGTGGCCTTGGAATGGAAAAAGCCAAAAGGGAAGTTCCGAACCTTTTTGACTATAAATACCGCCGGATGTTTGACTATGAACCCCTTCCCATGGATGAGGCAGACCGGGGCTGCGTAGGGATTCCCAGAGTTTTAAATATGTATGAAAACTTCCCCTTCTGGGCTGTTTTTTTCCGCAAACTGCGATACCATGTGATCCTCTCTCCCCAGTCCACAAAGCAGATTTATGAGCTGGGCATTGAATCCATTCCCAGCGAATCGGAGTGTTATCCTGCCAAGCTGGTTCACGGTCATGTGTCATGGCTCATCCGCCAGGGCGTGAAGTTTATCTTCTACCCCTGCATCCCCTATGAGCGCAACGAAAGCCCGGAAGCCGGAAACCATTACAACTGCCCCATGGTCACCTCCTATGCGGAAAACATTAAAAATAACGTAGAAGCCCTGAAAGAGGAACAGGTTCACTTTATGAACCCCTTTATGGCATTTACAAATGAAAAAATCCTTACAGAGGCGCTGGTAAAGGAATTTTCCAGTTCTTTCCAGATTCCTGCGGCTGAAATCCGTATGGCAGCCCATGGGGCCTGGCAGGAATTAACCGCCTCCAGAGAAGATATCAAGAGAAAGGGCGAAGAAACCCTGAAATGGATGAAGGAACACGGCAAACGCGGCATTGTGCTGGCAGGACGTCCCTACCATGTGGATCCGGAAATCCATCACGGAATCCCGGATGTGATCACCTCCTACGGCTTTGCGGTACTCACAGAAGATTCTGTTTCCCATCTTGGAAAGGTAGAACGGCCTTTAGTGGTAACAGACCAGTGGATGTACCATTCCCGCCTCTATGCTGCAGCCAGCTTCGTAAAAACCCAGGACAATCTGGATCTGATCCAGCTCAATTCCTTTGGCTGCGGTCTGGACGCGGTTACCACAGACCAGGTTTCCGACATCCTCACACAGTCCGGAAAGCTTTACACCGTCCTTAAAATCGACGAAGTAAACAACCTTGGCTCTGCCCGCATCCGGATCCGCTCCCTCATTGCGGCCATCCGTGTAAGAGACCAGCGCCATTATGAGCGCAAGATCATTTCCAGCGCCTATAACCGCGTGGTATTTACAAAGGAAATGAAGAAGGACTACACCCTTCTCTGCCCCCAGATGTCGCCCATCCACTTTGATCTGGTAGAGCCCGCGATCCGGGCCTTTGGCTACAATATCGAAATCCTTCAGAACCACAATAAAAATGCAGTAGATGTGGGGCTTCGCTATGTGAATAACGACGCCTGCTATCCCTCTCTCATCGTCATTGGGCAGATCATGGATGCACTTCTGTCCGGAAAATACGATTTAAACCGTACAGCCATCTTTATGACCCAGACCGGAGGCGGCTGCCGCGCCTCCAACTACATAGGCTTTATCCGCCGTGCCCTTGAAAAAGCCGGCATGGGCCAGATTCCTGTGGTTTCCGTCAATGCAAACGGCATGGAAACCAATCCGGGCTTTTCCATCACCCTGCCTCTGCTTACAAAGGCTATGCAGGCAGTGGTATACGGCGATATCTTTATGCGGGTTCTCTACGCGACCCGACCTTATGAGGCAGTTCCCGGAAGCGCAGATGCGCTCCATGAAAAATGGAAGAAACGCTGTATCGCCTCCCTGTCCAAGCGCTCTGCAGCTATGATGGAGTTTGGCCGGAACATCAAGGGAATCATCCGCGATTTTGACTGTCTGGAGCGAACGGATATCAAAAAGCCCAGAGTGGGAATTGTAGGGGAAATCCTTGTCAAATTCTCTCCTTTGGCAAATAACCACATCGTAGAGCTTCTGGAAGCCGAGGGAGCAGAAGCCGTGATGCCGGATCTGATGGACTTCCTGCTCTACTGCTTCTACAACAACAATTTCAAGGCAGAGCATCTGGGCAAAAAGAAGTCCACTGCCCGTCTGTGCAATGCGGGGATTGCCCTTTTGGAATACTTCCGCCGGACGGCCAGAAAAGAACTGGCTGCAAGCAGACACTTTGCACCTCCCGCTGCCATCAACGAGCTGGCTGATATGGCAAAGGGCTTTGTATCCCTGGGCAATCAGACCGGAGAAGGATGGTTTCTCACAGGAGAAATGCTGGAACTGATCCACAGCGGCGTGAAAAATATCGTCTGCACCCAGCCCTTTGGCTGTCTGCCAAACCATATCGTGGGAAAGGGCGTAATCAAAGAGCTTCGCAGGAATTATCCCGACTCCAATATTATTGCCGTAGACTACGATCCCGGCGCCAGCGAGGTCAACCAGTTAAACCGCATCAAGCTCATGCTGGCAACGGCGCATAAAAATCTGAAAAAAGAGATGGAACCGAAGGTTCAGGTGTAAAATTAAAGAGGATCTGCCGCACCAGATGGATACGGCAGGATCCTCTTTTTCTTTTGTATGTTAATCCTTTATTTTACCCTTCATACAGCGGATACTTATCGCAAAGCTTTGCAACCTCCGCCATAATATACTCTTTCTTATTCTCAAAATCCGTTGCAGTCAGCCAGATACATTCTGCAATCTTTTCCATGTCCTCTTCCTTTAAGCCTCTGGTGGTGACAGCCGGTGTGCCGATGCGGACGCCGGAGGTAACAAAGGGGCTTCTGGGGTCATTGGGAACGGTATTTTTATTCAATGTAATACAAACTTCATCACAGCGGTTCTGAAGCTCTTTTCCAGAAATATCCAGATTCCGAAGATCAACCAGCATCAGGTGATTGTCCGTGCCGTCGGTTAAAAGTTTGAAGCCCTGTTTTTTAAGAGCCTCTGCAAGGGCTTGGGCATTTAAAACAACCTGATGGGCATATTCCTTAAACTCAGGCTTTAAGGCTTCGCCCAGACACACTGCCTTGGCTGCGATTACATGCTCTAAGGGGCCGCCCTGGGTTCCCGGGAAGATAGCCTTATTGAAGTTAAACTTCTCAGCCGCCTCCTTATTTGCCAGGATCATGCCGCCTCTGGGGCCTCTGAGCGTCTTGTGGGTAGTAGTAGTCACTACATCTGCGTATGGAATGGGACTTGGATGCTCTCCCGCTGCCACCAGACCTGCAATATGAGCCATATCCACCATCAGATACGCGCCTACCTCGTCCGCAATCTCACGGAAGCGTTTAAAGTCAATGGTTCTTGCATAGGCGCTGGCTCCCGCCACAATCAGCTTTGGCTTTGATTCTCTGGCCTTGCGCTCTACCTCGTCATAGTCAATGAATCCCTGAGCGTCTACGCCGTAGGGTACAATGTTAAAATAAAGGCCGGAAAAGTTTACAGGGCTTCCGTGGGTCAGATGGCCGCCGTGATCCAGATTCATACCCATAACCGTATCTCCCGGCTTTAACATAGCTACAAATACCGCCATATTGGCCTGTGCGCCGGAATGGGGCTGTACATTGGCGTAATCACAGCCAAACAGCTTCTTTGCACGTTCGATCGCCAGATCCTCCACTACATCCACACACTGGCAGCCGCCGTAATAGCGCTTTCCTGAGTACCCCTCCGCATACTTATTTGTAAGAACTGTTCCCATTGCCATCATTACCGGCTCCGAAACAATATTTTCTGAAGCGATCAGCTCCAGATTCTGTCTCTGGCGTCTGCACTCCGCCTGAATCGCCTCGCCCACTTCCTTGTCATAGCCTGTAATAAAATCCATAACTGTATTTACCATTGCAGCCTACCGTCCTTTCCGCTCTTTTCTGCGATTATAACCTATCTGATTACAAAATGCAATACTCCCTGATACGGACACATTTTCGGTTTTGTCTGCAAAATAACTGTCAATTCTTAAATTTCCATGCTTTTATCACTACCTGAAGGCTCCTGTTTCCATTATATTCATTTACAGTGGGATAATAAATAATGTCAATCCGGCGGCTTGATCCCATTTCCTCCATAAAGGCGTCTCCGTCCCCAAACACAATTCCATCCATGGAAAAGCCCCGTTCATTTACAAGGGAAAGACGCACTACATTGCGGTTTTTTCCCATTACACGGGCGCTTCGTATCCCCATGGCCTTCTGAGCAAACTGGGGCTTTTCATTGCCCTGTCCAAAAGGCTCAAGCCGTTCCAGATCGCAGATCAGCTCCTCTGAAATATATTCAAAGGGCATTGCCGCATCAATCCATACTCTGGGAATGAAATCATCCGGCGTAAGCTTATCTGCCGCATTTTCATTGAGCCGTCTGCGAAATTCTCCTACATCTGCTTCTTCCAGCGAAAAACCGGCTGCCATGGGGTGGCCTCCGAATTTCAGCAGCAGATCCTTTACCTCTGCCAGGGCGTGGAACATATGGTAAGCCTCTATGGAACGGCCGGAGCCCTTGGCACATCCTTCTGCCCTTGTAAGGACAAAAACCGGCTTATTATACCGTTCTCTGATCCGTCCGGCTACAATTCCGGCCAGGGACTCATGGCAGTCAGGCAGAAAGACCACTAAAACCTTGTCATCCTTAAGCTCTGTTTCCACCTGATGGGCCGCCGCATCCACATTTTCCTGCGTCATAGCCTTTCTCTGATCGTTTAATTCCTTTAATTCCTCTGCAATAGAATCCGCCCTTGCAGGATCTTCGCACAGCAAAAGCTCCATCGCCAGTCTGGCCGTCTGAAGCCGTCCGCTGGCATTTAAACAGGGCCCCAGGACAAAACCGATATGGTACGCACTGATACCTGCCGGATCCAGCGCATTTTTATAAATCAGGCTTTTAAGGCCCGGATTTTCGGTCACCGCCAGACGCTTTAAGCCCTCCTTTACCACAATCCTGTTTTCATCCTTCAGCTTCATCACATCTCCCACCGTAGCAATGGCAGCAAGCTCCAGAAGTTCAAGCCACTCCTTACGGCTGATGCCGTATGCTTCATAGAGAGCGCCAACAAGCTTAAAGGCCACCATGGCTCCGCAGATCTCCGGCCACGGATACCGGCTGTCCCTGCGCTTGGGATTTACAATTACATCTGCGGGAGGCATCAGGTCTTCCCCCGTTTCCTCATTCGTCTGAATATCGTGGTGATCTGTAATGATCACCTCCAGCCCCAGCTCCTTTGCCAGGGCAATCTGGCTGATGGCAGCAATGCCGTTGTCACAGGTTACAATGGTCTGTATCCCATCTGCCGCCGCAGCCTCAATGATATGCTCGTTGATACCGTAACCGTCCCGGATCCGCTCTGGGATCACATAGTCCGCACAGGCTCCGATCCGTTTGAATCCCTTATATAAAATAGCGGTGGAACATACGCCGTCGATATCATAATCCCCCACGATCCGCAGGCGCCGTTTTTCCTGTACTGCCCGGCAGATCCGCTGAACCGCCTCCTCCATATCGGGCAAAAGCCCGGGGGAATAAAGATCCTCCAGGCTTCCATTCAGATAGCGGTCAAATTCCGCTTCGCTTTCAATATCCCTGTTTCGTATAATTCTGGCTGTCACCGGACTGATGTGAAACCGTCCTGCCAGAGCGTTAAAATCAGCTTTTTTTGCATGAAGCATCCAGATTGATTCTGTCATCCTGCTGTCCTTTCTCTTATGTCATTTCCGGGGATTTTTCTTACCCCTGTCCGTCCCCCGTTTCATGTCCTCCGGGAATCATCCTTCCAAGCAGCCCGCCAATCACAGCCGGCAGCAGCCACCCAAGACCGGGAGCATAGCCAGGAAGATGCCTCATGCCTTCCGTTATGCCCGGAATCGCAAGGGCTGCCTGATCCATGGTCCAGACAACGCTTACCGCCGCAGTAAACAGGATCGACAGACGGTACACCCAGATCCTGCGCCCTGTAAACCGCTCCATAAAAGCCAGGGCAATGAGAACAATCGCAATCGGATAAACCACATTTAAAACAGGAACGGAATATTTCAAAATACGATCCAGTCCCGCACTGGAAATCAAAAGGCTGATAACTGCAAAAACTACCGTCCATATCCGATATCCAACGCTTGGCACCAGAGTAGAAAAAAACTGGCTGCAGCAGCAGATCAGTCCCACACAGGTATTCAGGCAGGCGATAAAAAAGATAATCCCCAAAATCACCATTCCCGAAATACCAAAAAGATCTCCGGCCACAAAGGTAAGAATTCTGGCTCCATTAGCTCCTGCTCCCGCCTGCTGTCCTACAGGGCCTCCGATATAGGCCAAAGCTCCATAGACCAGAGATAAAAGGATTCCCGCCATAAGCCCGGCCTTTATCGTTTCCCGAATCACGGAATCCTCTCTGGAAATCCCCTTATTTCTTATATTAAGAGAAATGATAATGCCAAAATTTAAAGCCGCAAGCGTATCCATGGTCTGATACCCTTCCATAAAGCCTCTCACCGAGGCTACTGCCGCAAATTCTGCCGCTGTCTCACCCACTCCCTCCATGGGCCAGATCAGCCTTCCCGTAAATAATACTGCAATCAGGATTAACAGTGCCGGACAGGTCACCTTGCCCAGACGTTCTGAAAGGGTTTCCGGATGAACGGACAAAAGAAGGGCAATGGCAAAAAACACAAATGAATACCCCAACCGGGTCCAAAACTGCACCGTCATGCCCGTATGACCAAGATAATCTCCCAGATGGACTCCCGCACCGCTAAGAACAGGAAGCAGCGTCATCTCAAAGGAAGTGCTTGCAGTTCTGGGAATCGCCAGGAAGGGGCCGATCGCCAGATATGCGGTTAAAGTAAATAAAAGGGAAAATCTCCCTCCCACTTTTCCCGCCAGCTTTTCAAGGCCTCCTGAAACAGCCACCGCAGCCACTCCCAGAACCGGAAGCCCCACTGCGCTGATCAAAAAGCCGGCCATAGCCGGAATCACCTGAGCGCCTGCCCGTGCAGCCAGATCCGGGGGAAAGATCAGATTTCCCGCACCAAAAAACATCGAAAATAAAGTAAATCCTACCAGAAGCAGATTCTGGATGGAAAGCTTTTGTATTGTCATAAATCTCCACCTGTTCCGTATCCGATTGCGTCATTTTTTATCGCCGCTGCCTGCAAAAAATATCTGCAGAACTTCTTATCATCATACCATATTCCGGGGCAGGTTTCAACTGCGGCCAAATTCCTGCAGCGGTAAAATTCCCACACAATTTTTACACAGTTCTGTCACATTTTAATCGTATTCTATTCTGGTATATGAACTACATTAAAGTGAGGGAACACCGTATCTGTTACAAAAAGAATCCTCATGGCCGGGAACAGCTGACCCGGGATTTTAAAATTTATGCGGATATTTTGGAAGAAATCGAACGGCAGCCGGAAGGCTACAGCGATGTAAAGAAAAAGATAGAATAATCACAAAAAACCTCGTAAGTGTAGCACCTACGAGGTTTTTATCATGCGCCAGAGAAGATTCGAACTCCCGACACTACGGTCCGTAGCCGTATGCTCTATCCAGCTGAGCTACTGACGCATCTTTCATCGCTTTGGCTTGTCTGCCTCAGCAACGTAGACTATTATATGCGATAAAATTCAAAATGTCAACTACTTTTTTCATTTATTTTATTTTTATTTTTTTCCGGTTTTACATCCCCATAAAAACTGTTTTCCGACAGCTGCAGCCGATATTTTCTTTCATTTGATTTATTTTGACACAGAATCTTTATTTACATTCTTTTCTGAATCATTTATAATTTATTTATAATTTTTTAACATTTTAAGGAGGGTTTCTTATGGTACTGCAAACACAAGCTCTTATTATCGTAGCTGCCTACCTGATCGGCATGCTGTTGGTCGGCTTCGTTGTGGGGAAACTGAAGATCAAAGACAGCAGCGACTATATGCTGGCCGGACGGCGTATGGGACTTTTTATGGTAGCATTCTCACTGTCAGCCAACAATATCGGCGGCGGTTCCACCACAGGACTGGCGCAGAAAGCCTTTGGTGAATGGGGAATGAGTGCAATCTGGTATGTACTGACCGCATCCATCGCCATGATCCCATTAGCTTATTTTGCCCCGAAGATCCGTAAAACCATGGCTGTGACCATTCCTGAGGTTGTAGGCCGCAGATTCGGCAAAACATCCAGTACTTTGACTGCTGTTTTGAGCATCCTGTCCCTTTTCTGCCTTACCTCGTCCCAAATTGCCGCTTCCGGCACTGTAGTAGCCAGCCTGACCGGCATTCCGACGAATGTAGCTCTGCTGATCGCAGGCGCTGTAGTGATCCTCTATACTACCTTTGGCGGCATGATCGCAGATCAGATCTCCGATCTGGTTCAGTTCGGTATCATCCTCATCGGACTCGCTGTTGCCACCCCCATTGTAATTCAGGGATGCGGCGGCTGGGATGCTATCTCTGCAGCTCTTCCCCCCGCTCATTTAAGCTTTACCAAAATCGGCTGGGTAACGATTATCGGATACATCTTCAACTATTTCTGCACCTTCCTCGCAGGCCCTGAGATGGTGTCCCGCTTCGAAACTGCAAAGAGCGAAAAAGTTGCAAAGGAAGCCGCATGGCTTTCTGCCATTCTGATGGCAGCCATGTCCATTTTCCCGACCCTTCTGGGCCTGGCAGCTCTGGCTACTATGCCGGATCTGGCTGATGGTGGAAAAAATGCCATGATGGCAGTTACCTCTGCCCATGCTCCCGGAGCTATTGTGGGCATCATCTCTGCTGCTATCATCTGCGCCACCATGTCCTCTGCGGATTCCAACCTGTTATGTATGTCCACCATGCTGATGAACGATCTGTATCTGAAATACGGCGGCACACAGCTTAAGGATAAGCAGGTTATCACCTACACCCGTACCTGCAATGTTGTGGCAGCAATCATTGCCATGATCATCTCCATGGCAGGAATCCCCATCGTAACTATGAACACCTTTGCCTTCGGCATCCGGTGTGCCGGCCCCTTCGCAGCCTACGGACTTGGCCTGATTGTACCAAAGGCGACTAAAAATTCCGGTATTCTCTCTTTGATCGGCGGAACGATTGGTTTCTGCTTCTGGCAGTATCTTAGCGGCGGAGGCTTTAAATTTGGCATTCTTCCTGTGGTATTCGGCTGTGCAGTCAGCGTAGCTGTATTTTTCCTTGTAAATGCCATCGAATGGAGCCGCGGTGTAGAACCCGCTCCCTCTGCCTATATGGATGAAAAATAATCTGTTCTGAAACCAGAATTACAAAAAGCGCCATCGTTTCCTCTCTGCTATGGAAACTACGGCGCTTTTTTACTGGGCTGGCGGGATTCGAACCCTCGTATGCAGGAGTCAAAGTCCTGTGCCTTTACCGCTTGGCGACAGCCCATTATATGAAAAAATCCTCTTCTCATCGTGACGAAAAGAGGAAAGGGTGAGTAGAGGGATTCGAACCCTCGGCCTCCAGAGCCAGAATCTGGCGCTATAACCAACTTCGCCATACCCAC
>JABLTT010015583.1_pt1 | contig 15762 bp, 8 predicted proteins | sample 7160061 | NCBI WGS metagenome assembly JABLTT01 (sample SAMN14651232, study PRJNA627086) | human gut metagenome | isolation source: feces | host: Homo sapiens
GACGGTTTATCCAGCAGCGTACAAATCGCCAACGACTTCGGTTCGCGCAGGCTTAAGATCTCACGCACTTTCGACAGTGTATTCCCCGAGTCGATGATATCTTCAACAATCAGCACGTCCTTGCCACGGATATCTTCATCCAGATCTTTGAGGATTTTCACATCACGGGTGGTGGACATGCCGCTACCGTAGCTGGAGGCGGTCATAAAGTCGACTTCATGAGATACCTGAACTTCACGGCACAGGTCCGCCATAAACATAAATGAGCCACGCAGCAGACCCACCAGCACCATATCGCTGCCGCTGTCTTTGTAACGCTCAGTAATCTGACGACCCAGTTCGGCGATACGCGCTTTAATCTCCGCTTCGGGGATCATTACTTCTACAGTATGTTTCATATCTCTAACCATATGATTTAAAAACAAATCACTTCGCACGGGCAGGTTTTGGCACCGCAACAAAGCGCAAGACACGCAGTATACCAGTAAAACTATTCATTCGCGGAATCTGTTAATAAAGCTCGAATTGTGATGACGATCACACATGTTAAAACCTATAATTAATTGCTACTAAAATATTAATGAATTGAAATGGTGTCTCTTTATGGCAATTAACAATACAGGCTCGCGACGATTACTCGTCACGCTAACAGCCCTTTTTGCAGCGCTTTGCGGGCTGTATCTACTCATTGGCGGAGGCTGGCTGGTCGCGATTGGCGGCTCCTGGTACTACCCTATCGCTGGCCTTGTGATGCTCGGCGTCGCCTGGATGCTGTGGCGCAGTAAACGTGCCGCGCTTTGGCTATACGCCGCCCTGCTGCTCGGCACCATGATTTGGGGCGTCTGGGAAGTTGGTTTCGACTTCTGGGCGCTGACTCCGCGCAGCGATATTCTGGTCTTCTTCGGCATCTGGCTGATCCTGCCGTTTGTCTGGCGTCGCCTGGTCATTCCTGCCAGCGGCGCAGTTGCCGCACTGGTGGTGGCACTGCTGATTAGCGGTAGTATCCTGACCTGGGCCGGATTTAACGATCCGCAGGAAATCAACGGCACCTTAAGCGCCGATGCCACACCTGCGGAAGCTATCTCACCCGTTGCCGATCAGGACTGGCCTGCCTATGGTCGCAATCAGGAAGGTCAACGCTTTTCACCTCTGAAACAAATTAACGCCGATAACGTCCATAATCTGAAAGAAGCCTGGGTGTTCCGTACTGGCGATGTGAAGCAGCCGAACGATCCGGGCGAAATCACCAATGAAGTGACGCCGATTAAAGTGGGCGACACCCTTTACCTGTGTACCGCTCACCAGCGCCTGTTTGCGCTCGATGCCGCCAGCGGCAAAGAGAAATGGCATTACGATCCTGAGCTGAAAACTAACGAGTCTTTCCAGCACGTAACCTGCCGTGGCGTCTCTTATCATGAAGCCAAAGCAGAAACGGCTTCGCCGGAAGTGATGGCGGATTGCCCGCGTCGTATCATTCTTCCGGTCAATGATGGTCGACTGATTGCGATTAACGCTGAAAACGGCAAACTGTGCGAAACCTTCGCCAATAAAGGCGTGCTCAATCTGCAAAGCAATATGCCAGACACCAAACCGGGTCTGTATGAACCGACTTCGCCACCGATTATCACCGATAAAACCATCGTGATGGCAGGTTCAGTTACCGATAACTTCTCAACCCGCGAAACGTCTGGCGTGATCCGTGGTTTTGATGTCAACACCGGGGAGCTGCTGTGGGCTTTTGATCCCGGCGCGAAAGATCCGAACGCAATCCCGTCTGACGAACACACCTTTACCTTTAACTCGCCAAACTCGTGGGCACCAGCGGCCTATGACGCGAAGCTGGATCTGGTGTATCTGCCGATGGGCGTGACCACGCCGGATATCTGGGGCGGTAACCGCACACCGGAACAGGAACGTTATGCCAGCTCGATTCTGGCGCTGAATGCCACTACCGGGAAACTGGCGTGGAGCTACCAGACCGTTCACCACGACCTGTGGGATATGGATCTTCCGGCACAGCCGACGCTGGCGGACATCACCGTTAATGGTCAGAAAGTGCCAGTTATTTACGCTCCGGCGAAAACCGGCAACATTTTTGTGCTCGATCGTCGTAATGGCGAACTGGTGGTTCCGGCACCGGAAAAACCGGTTCCCCAAGGTGCTGCCAAAGGCGATTACGTTACCCCTACTCAACCATTCTCGGAACTGAGCTTCCGTCCGACGAAAGATTTGAGCGGTGCGGATATGTGGGGAGCCACCATGTTTGACCAACTGGTGTGCCGCGTGATGTTCCACCAGATGCGCTATGAAGGCATTTTCACCCCGCCATCTGAACAGGGTACGCTGGTCTTCCCGGGTAACCTGGGGATGTTCGAATGGGGCGGGATTTCCGTTGATCCAAATCGTGAAGTGGCGATTGCCAACCCAATGGCACTGCCGTTTGTTTCGAAACTGATCCCGCGTGGTCCTGGCAACCCGATGGAGCAGCCGAAAGATGCCAAAGGCACGGGTACGGAATCCGGCATTCAGCCACAGTACGGTGTACCGTATGGTGTCACGCTCAACCCGTTCCTCTCACCATTTGGTCTGCCATGTAAACAGCCAGCATGGGGTTATATCTCGGCGCTGGATCTGAAAACTAATGAAGTGGTGTGGAAGAAACGTATTGGTACGCCGCAGGACAGTATGCCGTTCCCGATGCCGGTTCCGGTGCCGTTCAATATGGGTATGCCGATGCTGGGCGGGCCAATCTCCACGGCGGGTAACGTGCTGTTTATCGCCGCTACGGCAGATAACTACCTGCGCGCTTACAACATGAGCAACGGTGAAAAACTGTGGCAGGGTCGTTTACCAGCGGGTGGTCAGGCTACGCCAATGACCTATGAAGTGAATGGTAAGCAGTATGTGGTGATCTCCGCAGGCGGTCACGGTTCATTTGGTACGAAGATGGGCGACTATATTGTGGCTTATGCGCTGCCGGATGATGTGAAGTAAGACTTGCTCAGATTGCTGACAACGTGCGCGTTGTTCATGCCGGATGCGGCGTGAACGCCTTATCCAGCCTACAAAATTGTGCAAAATCAATGGATTGCACAGCTAGTGTAGGCCTGATAAGCGTAGCGCATCAGGCAGATTTGCGTTTGTCATCAGTTTAATGCCCGGAGAGATCCGGGCATATTTCCGAATACGGTCTTTTTATACCGTAAACCCTAACATCATCCCCGTATCTTCATGCTCCAGCAGATGGCAGTGCGCCATATAAGCATGTTCTTTCGGTGCATCGTGATTAAACTTCACCAGCACTTCGCTGACATTACCTTCTACCTTAACGGTATCTTTCCAGCCCGCGCGATGAGCCGCTGGCGGTTTGCCATTTTCTGACAAGATACGGAACTGCGTGCCGTGGATATGGAACGGATGCAGCATCATGTCGCCCACGCCAGAGATAACCCAACGTTCGTATTGCCCTTTCGCCGCCGCAAACATCGGCTTGTTCATATCAAACGCCTGACCGTTGATTTTGTTGGCATGGTGGAAATCGAACTTCCCGCCGTGGTTCATATGATTCATATTGCCGTGCCCCATATGGCCCATCATCTGGCTGTGATCCATCCCGGCCATCGCCTGATCGCCATATTTCTCCATTAGCATCTGCATCCCCATCATATCGAGCATCGGGTCCATAGAGAGTTGCAGCTTGCGTACCGTCAGCCCTTCCAGCGAAGGTAACGCAGGCAGGCTACTTAATGTGTCTGGCAAAGCACCGGAGGCACTAATAGCAATCGGCTGAATCCGCATTACCGGATGAGGCTTATCAAACGGCGCAATCGCCATCCCCATCTGGCTGACCGGCAGCGTCACCAGGTCAAAGGGTTTGTTATCGTTAACCTCCACCAGCACTTCAAAACGCTCGCCCATCAGCACCGGCAGTTCGCTCACCTTCACTGGTTCAGGTAGCAGACCACCGTCGCTGGCAATCACATACAGCGGGCGATTGTCGCTGGTGGCGAAATTGAGCGAACGGGCATTACAGCCATTGAGCAAACGCAGGCGCAGCCAACCACGCGGGGTAGCGTGTTGCGGGTAGATTGCACCGTTGGTCAGCAACGTATCGCCAAACCAGCCCACGGCGGCGGTCATCACATCCAGTTGATAATCAATCTGCCCGTCGGCGCTAAATTTCTTATCCTGAACGATCACCGGAACATCATCGATACCCCACTGTTTTGGCAGCATTAATTTCAGGATCTCGTCATCTTCAATCACCACCAGCCCAGCCAGCCCCATCGCCACCTGTCGCCCGGTTTTGCCGTGCTGATGCGGATGGAACCAGCAGGTAGCGGCAGGTTGATCAACGTTCAACGTCACCGAGCGCTTGCCACCTGGCGGAATAATTCCCTGCGGGCCGCCGTCGACTTCACCCGGTACTTCCAGCCCGTGCCAGTGCAACGTTGTCTCTTCCGTCAGTTGGTTGTAGATATCAACCGTTACCGCTTTGCCGCGCTGTAATTTCACCGCCGGCCCCAGCAGATTGCCGTTATAGCCCCAGGTAGTTGCAGTTTTCCCGCCAAAGGTGGACTGGCCTGCGCCAATAGTTAACTGAATGCGATTACGGGCATCGGTCGTGAGCAAATCAGGGATCGGTAACGTTGGGCGTTCTGCCGCAAATACTGCGCGGTTCCACAGCGGCAAAGCCGAAGCCACACCCAGCGCGACGGAATATTTTAAGAAATCACGACGTTGCATAGTTATTTCCTTATTCTTAAGCAGGCGAAACAAAATCAAACGTTGAGCATAGTCCTTCCCCTTACGGGAAGGTCAAGCCGCAGACACAATTTAATCGACAATAATGGTCGTCGCCTCGCTCGCAGTGTGCTAACGTTTATCTTCTTTAAGCCCCTGGTAGAAGCAATGAAGACGTTTTTCAGAACAGTGTTATTCGGCAGCCTGATGGCCGTCTGCGCAAACAGTTACGCGCTCAGCGAGTCTGAAGCCGAAGATATGGCCGATTTAACGGCAGTTTTTGTCTTTCTGAAGAACGATTGTGGTTACCAGAACTTACCTAACGGGCAAATTCGTCGCGCACTGGTCTTTTTCGCTCAGCAAAACCAGTGGGACCTCAGTAATTACGACACCTTCGACATGAAAGCCCTCGGTGAAGACAGCTACCGCGATCTCAGCGGCATTGGCATTCCCGTCGCTAAAAAATGCAAAGCCCTGGCCCGCGATTCCTTAAGCCTGCTTGCCTACGTCAAATAATCCCTGATACCTTTTTGTAGAAATATTGACCGTGCATCCGCGGTCAATGTTAGCTATTATGTTGCGCCCTTTTTTTACGGGTGTTAACAAAGGAGGTATCAACCCATGGCCGAAAAAAAACAGTGGCATGAAACGCTACACGACCAGTTTGGGCAGTACTTTGCGGTAGATAACGTTCTGTATCATGAAAAGACCGATCACCAGGATCTGATCATTTTTGAGAACGCTGCATTTGGTCGCGTAATGGCGCTGGATGGCGTAGTACAAACCACCGAGCGCGACGAGTTTATCTATCATGAGATGATGACCCATGTTCCGCTACTGGCCCATGGTCACGCGAAACATGTGCTGATTATCGGCGGCGGCGACGGTGCCATGCTGCGTGAAGTAACCCGACATAAAAACGTTGAGTCAATCACGATGGTGGAAATCGATGCGGGTGTCGTATCGTTCTGCCGTCAGTATCTACCCAACCATAACGCCGGTAGCTACGACGATCCGCGCTTTAAGCTGGTGATCGACGATGGCGTCAATTTCGTTAATCAAACCAGCCAGACCTTTGATGTCATTATCTCCGACTGCACCGATCCTATCGGTCCCGGCGAAAGCCTTTTCACTTCGGCATTTTATGAAGGCTGCAAACGTTGCCTGAATCCTGGCGGTATCTTCGTCGCACAAAACGGCGTCTGCTTTTTACAGCAGGAAGAAGCCATCGACAGCCATCGCAAACTCAGCCATTACTTCAGCGACGTTGGCTTTTATCAGGCGGCGATCCCGACCTATTACGGCGGTATCATGACTTTTGCATGGGCGACAGATAACGACGCCTTACGCCATCTCTCAACCGAAATTATTCAGGCGCGTTTTCTCGCCTCTGGCCTGAAATGCCGTTATTACAATCCGGCAATCCATACGGCAGCTTTTGCCTTACCTCAGTATCTGCAAGACGCACTGGCTTCACAGCCGTCCTAAGGAGAAGATAAGAAATTGAAAAAACTGAAACTGCATGGCTTTAATAATCTGACCAAAAGTCTGAGTTTTTGTATTTACGATATCTGCTACGCCAAAACTGCCGAAGAGCGCGACGGTTATATTGCTTATATCGATGAACTCTATAATGCCAACCGTCTGACCGAAATCCTGTCAGAAACCTGTTCCATTATCGGGGCTAATATTCTTAACATCGCCCGCCAGGATTACGAACCACAGGGTGCCAGCGTCACTATTCTGGTGAGTGAAGAACCGGTTGACCCGAAACTCATCGACAAAACAGAACACCCCGGCCCACTGCCAGAAACGGTCGTTGCCCATCTTGATAAAAGTCATATTTGCGTACATACCTACCCGGAAAGTCATCCTGAAGGCGGTTTATGTACCTTCCGCGCCGATATTGAAGTCTCTACCTGCGGCGTGATTTCTCCGCTGAAGGCGCTGAATTACCTGATCCACCAGCTTGAGTCCGATATCGTAACCATTGATTATCGCGTGCGCGGTTTTACCCGCGACATTAACGGTATGAAGCACTTTATCGACCATGAGATTAATTCGATTCAGAACTTTATGTCTGACGATATGAAGGCGCTGTATGACATGGTGGATGTGAACGTCTATCAGGAAAATATCTTCCATACCAAGATGTTGCTTAAAGAGTTCGACCTTAAGCACTACATGTTCCACACCAAACCGGAAGACTTAACCGACAGCGAGCGCCAGGAAATTACCGCTGCGCTGTGGAAAGAAATGCGCGAGATTTATTACGGGCGCAATATGCCAGCTGTTTAACGGCTCTGGCGGAGCTCCCAGGCTCCGCCAGATTTATTTACTTCTGCTGCACGAAATTGCGGTAAGCCGCCACGACCTGCAGAAAATCCTCAACGCCGCATAGCGACAGGCTTTCTTCGTCGTAGTAGTTCATCCCCTCTTCCATTTCATCGCCAGCGAATTCCAGTTGATTGGCGCGAACCATCACCTCTTCACCGTCCATCCACAGGGTGTATTCATGCCCTGCCCGTTGCCAGGACCGTTCGCTACCTTTCAGTGCGTGCGCTGCTTGTTCCACTTCATCAAGCAAGGCCAGGTTTTCTTTCACCTCTTCATTAAACCAGTGCCCGACCACTTCATGCCCCATGGACATACGCACCTTTACCACTCCGGTAATATCGCGCAGAAATTCGTAATCCATAGTGTGTTCCTCTGCTCCCGGCAATGCGCCGAAATCGCATTGCGCCATTGATGTAATTATCGCAGCCTTACCGGAGAAAAACAGCGGAACGGCGATGGTTTAGAAATAAAAAATGCCCGGGAATCTCATTCCCCGAGCATTGTGTCGTTTATGCGCAGCGCGTGCGCTGACTTTTTAAACCGCAGTCTGGAAAATCACCCCATCGGCTTTTTCGGTGTACTGAGAAAGCTGGTTGAAGTTCAGATAACGATAAGTATCAACGGCAGTTTTATCTACTTGCGCCACGTAGGTCTGGTACTCTTCCGGCGTCGGCAGTTTGCCAATCAGCGCCGCAACAGCCGCCAGTTCCGCAGAAGCCAGGAAGACATTCGCGCCAGTCCCCAGACGGTTCGGGAAGTTACGGGTAGAGGTGGAAACCACCGTCGCACCGTCTGCTACACGCGCCTGGTTACCCATACACAGGGAACAGCCAGGGATCTCGATACGCGCACCGCTCTTACCGAAGACGCTATAGTAGCCTTCTTCGGTCAACTGCGCGGCATCCATACGGGTTGGCGGTGCCACCCACAGGCGCGTCGGCAACTGGCCTTTGTGCGCATCCAGCAGTTTACCCGCAGCACGGAAGTGACCGATGTTGGTCATGCAGGAACCGATAAACACTTCGTCGATCTTCTCGCCCTGTACCGCAGACAGCGGACGTGCGTCGTCCGGGTCGTTCGGTGCACAGAGGATTGGCTCTTTAATATCCGCCAGATCGATGTCGATCACTGCCGCGTATTCCGCATCTGCATCGGCTTCCAGCAGCTCAGGATTCGCCAGCCATTTTTCCATGCCCTGAATACGACGTTCCAGGGTACGACGATCGCCGTAACCTTCCGCGATCATCCACTTCAGCAGGACGATGTTAGAGTTCAGGTATTCGATGATCGGTTCTTTGTTCAGCTTGATGGTACAACCAGCGGCAGAACGCTCGGCGGACGCATCGGTTAGCTCAAAGGCCTGCTCAACTTTCAGATCCGGCAGACCTTCAATTTCCAGGATGCGGCCAGAGAAGATGTTTTTCTTGCCTTTCTTCTCAACGGTCAGCAGACCTTGTTTGATCGCATACAGCGGGATCGCGTGTACCAGATCGCGCAGGGTGATGCCCGGCTGCATTTTGCCTTTGAAGCGCACCAGAACGGATTCCGGCATATCCAGCGGCATTACGCCAGTTGCGGCAGCAAACGCCACCAGACCAGAACCCGCCGGGAAAGAGATACCGATCGGGAAACGGGTATGGGAGTCACCACCGGTACCGACGGTATCCGGCAGCAGCATACGGTTCAGCCAGGAGTGAATGACGCCGTCACCCGGACGCAGCGACACACCGCCACGGTTCATAATGAAGTCCGGCAGCGTGTGGTGCGTGTTCACGTCAACTGGCTTCGGATACGCCGCGGTGTGGCAGAAAGACTGCATCACCAGGTCAGCCGAGAAGCCCAGGCACGCCAGGTCTTTCAGTTCATCACGGGTCATCGGGCCGGTGGTGTCCTGAGAGCCTACAGAAGTCATTTTCGGTTCGCAGTACGCGCCCGGACGAATGCCTTTCACGCCACAGGCACGGCCTACCATTTTTTGCGCCAGCGAGAAGCCGCGATCGCTCTCAGCGACATCTTTCGCCTGACGGAACACATCACTGTGCGGCAGACCAAGTGCTTCACGCGCTTTGGTGGTCAGGCCACGCCCAATAATCAGCGGAATACGGCCGCCAGCACGCACTTCATCAATCAGCACGTCGGTTTTCAGTTCGAAGGTCGCCAGCAGTTCGCCGGTTTCGTGGTTACGCACTTCACCTTTGTACGGGTAAACGTCAATCACGTCGCCCATGTTCAGGTTAGAGACGTCGACTTCGATTGGCAGTGCACCCGCGTCTTCCATCGTGTTAAAGAAGATGGGTGCAATTTTACCGCCGAGGCACAAACCACCGCCGCGTTTGTTCGGCACATGTGGAATATCATCGCCCATAAACCACAGAACGGAGTTAGTGGCGGATTTACGCGAAGAACCCGTACCCACAACGTCACCGACGTACGCCAGCGGGAAACCTTTCTGTTGCAGAGCTTCGATTTGCTTGATCGGACCAACAACACCAGGCTGGTCTGGCTCAATACCTTCACGGGCGTTTTTCAGCATCGCCAGCGCGTGCAGTGGGATATCCGGGCGTGACCACGCATCCGGTGCCGGAGAAAGGTCATCGGTGTTAGTTTCGCCAGTGACTTTGAAGACAGTAACGGTCAGTTTTTCAGCCAGCGCCGGGCGATTCAGGAACCATTCGGCATCCGCCCAGGACTGCATAACCTGCTTCGCATATTCGTTGCCTGCTTTCGCTTTCTCTTCTACGTCATAGAAGTTATCGAACATCAGCAGCGTGTGAGAAAGTGCTTTGGCAGCAATAGGTGCCAGTTTGGCATCATCCAGCGCGTCGATCAGCGGATGAATGTTGTAACCACCCTGCATGGTGCCCAGCAGTTCGATGGCTTTTTCCGGAGTCAGCAGAGGGGATTTGGCTTCGCCTTTCGCGATAGCAGCCAGGAAGCCTGCTTTGACATAGGCGGCTTCATCGACGCCTGGGGGAACACGGTTGGTTAACAGATCTAACAGGAATTCTTCTTCGCCCGCGGGCGGGTTTTTCAGCAGCTCTACAAGTGCGGCCATTTGGTTTGCATCCAGGGGTTTGGGCGCAATCCCCTCAGCGGCACGCTCAGCTACGTGCTTACGGTATTCTTCTAGCACGACGGTTCTCCTCGCTCTCATTGTCATAGTGCGGCAGGCGATTCTCTTCACGCTCCTGTGAGACAGCAGTTTGTAGGGTAAATGCCCAGTACCGCAACGGGCAGAATAGCAGGATTTTGACGAGGTGTTAATCTGTTTACAAAAAAGCAACATAAAAAAGTGGCTGAATCGTTAAGGATGGTCTAGAGATTGTTTCCCTCCGTAAAAACTTCGTTAATTCGCATGGTGATAATCACCTTTCTCAACGAATCCCAAGATTAGTCAAAATTTAAACTACCGCCTCTTTATACTCGGATTCACAGCACCTGCGGGTGGCAGTTCGCCGACCATTGCGATTTCCTTGAGATCCGAATTATGAAAATGACTTTGCCGTTTAAACCCCATGTGCTGGCGCTAATTTGCAGTGCCGGGCTTTGTGCCGCCTCTACCGGGCTATATATAAAAAGCCGCACAGTGGAAGCGCCTGTGGAACCGCAATCGACACAACTGGCTGTGTCTGACGCTGCCGCGGTTACGTTTCCTGCAACGGTTTCCGCACCTCCCGTAACACCCGCCGTCGTCAAATCCGCATTCAGCACTGCACAAATAGATCAATGGGTCGCGCCCGTCGCGCTGTATCCCGACGCCCTACTTTCGCAGGTGCTGATGGCATCAACCTATCCGACAAACGTTGCTCAAGCAGTGCAATGGTCGCACGATAATCCACTTAAACAAGGCGATGCTGCTATTCAGGCGGTATCTGACCAGCCGTGGGACGCCAGCGTTAAATCACTGGTGGCCTTTCCACAATTGATGGCATTGATGGGCGAAAACCCGCAATGGGTGCAAAACCTGGGCGATGCTTTTCTGGCCCAGCCGCAGGACGTGATGGACTCGGTACAGCGATTGCGGCAACTGGCGCAACAAACCGGCTCGCTGAAGTCATCAACCGAACAGAAAGTTATTACCACAACGAAGAAAGCTGTACCGGTAAAACAGACAGTCACGGCACCCGTCATACCATCCAATACAGTTTTAACTGCCAACCCCGTCATTACAGAGCCGGCAACAACCGTCATTTCCATTGAGCCCGCCAATCCTGATGTGGTCTATATTCCCAACTACAACCCAACCGTGGTTTACGGGAACTGGGCCAATACTGCGTATCCGCCGGTTTATCTGCCACCACCAGCCGGAGAACCGTTTGTTGACAGCTTTGTACGCGGATTCGGCTATAGCATGGGCGTTGCTACCACGTACGCACTATTCAGCAGCATCGACTGGGACGACGACGATCATGACCATCATCATCATGACAATGATGATTATCATCACCACGATGGCGGTCATCGTGACGGTAATGGCTGGCAACACAACGGCGACAACATCAATATCGACGTCAACAATTTCAACCGTATCACCGGTGAGCATCTTACTGATAAGAATATGGCATGGCGGCACAATCCAAACTACCGTAATGGTGTGCCCTATCATGATCAGGATATGGCAAAGCGGTTTCATCAAACCGATGTCAACGGCGGAATGAGCGCCACGCAATTACCTGCCCCAACGCGCGACAGCCAGCGTCAGGCGGCAGCAAATCAGTTTCAGCAACGAACACACGCCGCACCAGTCATTACACGAGATACCCAACGTCAGGCAGCGGCACAGCGGTTTAATGAAGCTGAACACTATGGGAGCTATGACGACTTCCACGACTTCAGCCGTCGCCAACCACTGACCCAGCAACAAAAGGACGCCGCTCGTCAGCGTTATCAGTCCGCCTCGCCTGAGCAGCGCCAGGCAGTTCGCGAGAGAATGCAGACTAACCCGAAGATCCAGCAGCGAAGAGAGGCAGCGCGTGAGCGCATTCAGTCCGCCTCGCCTGAGCAGCGCCAGGCGGTTCGCGAGAAAATGCAGACTAACCCGCAGAACCAGCAGCGAAGAGACGCAGCGCGTGAGCGTATTCAGTCCGCATCACCAGAGCAGCGCCAGGTGTTTAAGGAAAAAGTACAGCAGCGCCCACTGAATCAACAGCAACGTGATAACGCCCGCCAGCGTGTTCAATCGGCATCACCTGAACAACGTCAGGTTTTTCGGGAGAAAGTTCAGGAGAGCCGCCCACAACGTCTAAACGACAGTAACCATACTGTCAGGCTGAATAACGAGCAACGGTCAGCAGTACGCGAACGTCTCTCTGAACGTGGAGCAAGAAGACTGGAAAGGTAAATTGCAGACGTAAAAAAAGCGGCGTGGTTAGCCGCTTTTTTAATTGCCGGATGTTCCGGCAAACGAAAAATTACTTCTTCTTCGCTTTCGGGTTCGGCAGGTCGGTAATGCTACCTTCGAACACTTCTGCCGCCAGGCCCACAGACTCGTGCAGAGTCGGGTGCGCGTGGATGGTCAGTGCGATGTCTTCAGCATCACAACCCATTTCGATTGCCAGGCCGATTTCACCCAGCAGCTCGCCGCCGTTAGTACCGACAATCGCACCACCGATCACACGGTGAGATTCTTTGTCGAAAATCAGCTTGGTCATACCGTCTGCGCAGTCGGAAGCGATAGCACGACCAGAAGCAGCCCACGGGAAGGTGGCGGTTTCATAGCTGATGCCTTTCTCTTTCGCTTCTTTCTCAGTCAGACCCACCCATGCAACTTCTGGTTCGGTATAGGCGATGGACGGGATAACTTTCGGATCGAAGTAGTGTTTCTTACCGGCGATAACTTCAGCGGCAACGTGACCTTCGTGAACACCTTTGTGTGCCAGCATCGGTTGACCGACGATATCGCCGATAGCAAAGATGTGCGGTACGTTGGTACGCAGCTGTTTGTCAACGCGGATGAAACCACGGTCGTCAACTTCCACGCCTGCTTTGCCTGCGTCGAGGTTTTTACCGTTCGGCACACGACCAATCGCTACCAGCACGGCGTCGTAACGCTGCGGTTCAGCGGGTGCTTTTTTGCCTTCCATCGTCACATAAATGCCGTCTTCTTTCGCTTCAACGGCGGTAACTTTGGTTTCCAGCATCAGGTTGAATTTCTTGCTGATACGCTTGGTGAAGACTTTAACGATGTCTTTGTCAGCTGCCGGGATAACCTGGTCGAACATTTCAACCACGTCAATCTGTGAACCCAGCGCGTGGTAAACGGTGCCCATTTCCAGACCGATGATACCGCCACCCATTACCAGCAGGCGTTCTGGTACTTCTTTCAGTTCCAGCGCGTCAGTGGAGTCCCAGATACGCGGATCTTCATGCGGAATAAACGGCAGTTGGATCGGGCGAGAACCCGCTGCAATGATCGCGTTGTCGAAGTTGATCACGGTTTTGCCGTTCTCACCTTCAACTTCCAGGGTGTTAGCCCCGGTGAATTTACCCAGACCGTTGACCACTTTGACTTTGCGGCCTTTCGCCATACCAGCCAGACCACCGGTCAGCTGATTGATCACTTTCTCTTTCCAGGTACGAATCTTGTCGATATCGGTTTTCGGTTCGCCGAAGACGATACCGTGTTCAGCCAGCGCTTTGGCTTCTTCGATAACTTTTGCTACGTGCAGCAGTGCTTTAGAAGGGATACAGCCGACGTTCAGGCAAACACCGCCAAGGGTGTTGTAACGTTCTACGATTACGGTTTCCAGACCTAAATCAGCGCAACGGAAGGCAGCGGAGTAACCTGCGGGGCCTGCCCCAAGTACCACGACCTGAGTTTTGATTTCAGTACTCATCATGACCTCTATATATTTATCTCCGGCGGTCATACCCGTCGTCTTTCAGGCCGCAGCGGCGTTAGCTTCACGCCCTCACCCCAGTCACTTACTTATGTAAGCTCCTGGGGATTCTGGCGCTTGCTACCTTGCTGCACCCAGAAATCCATAGGGTATGTGAAGTAATACCCTAACCACCACCGGGTCGTTCTATCCGTCGGTATTTTACAAAATTGTTAACAATTTTTAAACAACAAACGGCAACCGATTTGTCTATTCGCTAATAACCTCAATACATTCATGAGATTACCAGAAAAAAGCCGGCCGTTGGGCCGGCTCTTTTACTTACATCACCAGACGGCGAATGTCAGACAGCGTGTTGTTAATGATGGTAATGAAACGGGCACCATCAGCACCGTCGATCACGCGGTGGTCGAAGGAGAGAGAAATCGGCAGCATCAGACGCGGCACGAACTCTTTACCATTCCACACCGGCTCCATCGCGGACTTGGAAACGCCGAGGATAGCCACTTCCGGCGCGTTCACAATCGGCGCGAAGTGGGTAGTACCCAGGCCGCCGATGCTGGAGATGGTGAAGCAACCGCCCTGCATTTCGCCCGCAGTCAGCTTACCGTCACGCGCTTTCTTAGAAATAGTCATCAGCTCGCGAGACAGCTCGATGATGCCTTTCTTGTTGACGTCTTTGAATACCGGAACAACCAGACCGTTCGGGGTATCCACCGCCACACCGATGTTGATGTATTTCTTCAGGGTCAGACGCTGACCGTCTTCCGACAGCGAACTATTGAAGCGAGGCATCTGCTCAAGAGCTGCAGCAACGGCTTTCATGATGAAGACAACCGGGGTGATCTTCACATCCAGCTTACGTTTCGCCGCTTCTTCGTTCTGCTGTTTACGGAACGCTTCCAACTCGGTGATATCGGTTTTGTCGAAGTGAGTAACATGCGGGATCATTACCCAGTTACGGCTCAGGTTCGCACCAGAGATTTTCTGGATGCGGCCCAGTTCCACTTCTTCGATTTCACCAAACTTGCTGAAGTCCACCTTCGGCCACGGCAGCATGCCAGGGATACCACCGCCAGTCGCTGCCGGAGCTGCTTCTGCACGTTTGATAGCTTCTTTCACGTAAGCCTGAACGTCTTCGCGCAGGATACGACCTTTACGGCCAGTGCCCTTCACTTTCGCAAGGTTAACACCAAACTCGCGTGCCAGACGGCGGATCAGCGGAGTCGCGTGAACATAAGCGTCGTTTTCAGCAAATTCAGATTTGCCTTCCGCTTTCGCAGCTGGTGCTGCTGCCGGGGCTTCAGCTTTTGCTGCCGGTGCCGGCGCTGCCGCTTCCTGTTTCGCAGGAGCTGCCGCAGGCGCTGCGCCTTCAACTTCGAAGATCATAATCAGCGAGCCAGTTTTCACTTTATCGCCAACGTTGACTTTCAGTTCCTTCACGACGCCTGCAAACGGCGCCGGAACTTCCATAGAAGCTTTGTCGCCTTCTACGGTGATCAGTGACTGTTCAGCGGCAACTTTGTCGCCCACTTTCACCATCACTTCAGTCACTTCAACTTCGTCACCGCCGATATCCGGAACGTTAACTTCTTTCACGCCAGCCGCTGGTGCAGGGGCCGCTGCCGGAGCTGCTTCCTGTTTAGCGGCCGGAGCTGCCGCGCCTGCTTCACCCGCGACTTCGAAGACCATAATCAGCGAGCCGGTAGACACTTTGTCACCCACGTTCACTTTGATCTCTTTCACGGTGCCAGCAAACGGAGCCGGAACTTCCATAGAAGCCTTGTCGCCTTCTACGGTGATCAGCGACTGTTCGGCTTCAACTTTGTCGCCCACTTTGACC
>JABLTT010001881.1_pt1 | contig 15758 bp, 13 predicted proteins | sample 7160061 | NCBI WGS metagenome assembly JABLTT01 (sample SAMN14651232, study PRJNA627086) | human gut metagenome | isolation source: feces | host: Homo sapiens
GTAAGCGTTGTTTTGCCGTGGTCTACGTGTCCTATCGTTCCGATATTGATATGCGGCTTATTTCTTTCGAATTTCTGCTTTGCCATTTTCATTTCTCCTTTCGATTAAATCCGTATTGATTTACGATTTTCTCTACTGGCGATCTGTATCCGCCTGAAAAGACGGTACAGACGCAAAATAAAAAATTATTCGTTGTTTTTACTTATTGATGGAATCAACCAAATTATCCGGCAGCTTTTCAAAGTGATCGAACTGCATTACGTATACACCTCTGCCCTGAGTTCTTGATCTCAGATCCGTAGCATATCCGAACATTTCGGAAAGAGGTACATATCCTCTTACTGCAACAGCTCCGTTATTCATATCCGAACCTTCTATACGTCCTCTTCTTGAGCTTATATCTCCGATCACATCTCCCATATATTCTTCCGGAACTGTGACTTCTACCTTGAATATAGGCTCAAGCAGCACAGGGTTTGCTTTCTTTGCAGCTTCTCTGAACGCCATTGATGCGGCGATCTTGAAGGCCATTTCCGATGAATCGACTTCGTGATATGATCCATCGTACAGTTCTACTCCTACATCTACTACCTGATATCCTGCTACAGGACCTGTCTGCATAGCTTCTTTGATTCCTTCTTCGATCTTTGGTATATACTCTTTCGGTATAGCACCGCCGACAATAGAATTCTTGAATTCAAATCCAGAACCAGGTTCCTTCGGATATATCTTGATCTTAACGTGACCGTATTGTCCACGTCCACCTGACTGCTTAGCATATTTGTGATCAACATCCGCTTCGGAAGTAATAGTCTCTTTGTATGAAACCTGAGGTTTACCCACATTGGCTTCTACCTTAAACTCTCTTAAAAGTCTGTCTACTATTATTTCCAGATGAAGTTCACCCATTCCTGCTATTATCGTCTGACCGGTATCTTCATTGGTATATGTTTTGAAGGTCGGGTCTTCTTCCGCAAGCTTAGCCAAAGCGATACCCATTTTTTCCTGACCTGCTTTCGTTTTAGGCTCTATGGCTATCTCTATTACAGGATCAGGGAATTCCATGGACTCAAGTATTATCTCATGCTTTTCATCACACAGAGTATCACCTGTCGTAGTTACTTTCAAACCTACAGCCGCCGCTATATCTCCGGAATATACCATTTCGATATCTTCTCTTTTATTAGCGTGCATCTGCAGGATTCTTCCGATTCTCTCCTTCTTATCCTTAGTGGAATTATACACATAAGAACCTGCCGCAAGAGTTCCTGAGTATACTCTGAAAAAAGCAAGCTTTCCAACAAACGGATCTGCCATTATCTTAAATGCAAGAGCTGAAAACGGTCCATTGTCATCTGCCGGTCTTTCTTCTTCGTCGCCGGTTCTTGGAACAACACCCTTGATAGGAGGTATGTCCACAGGTGACGGCATATAATCAACTACTGCATCAAGCATCATCTGAACACCTTTGTTCCTGTATGCCGATCCGCATGTTACAGGTATCATTTCTCCTGCGATCGTTGCTTTTCTTATAGCTGCTTTTATTTCCGGCTTAGTGATCTCCTCCCCTTCGAGGAATTTCATCATCAGATCTTCATCAATCTCAGCAACAGACTCGAGGAGTTTTTCCCTCCATTCCTCTGCTTCCGATTTAAGCTCTTCCGGAATATCAGTTATCTCGTATTCTCTTCCGAGGTCGTCTTTGTATATCTCGGCCTTCATCTCAACCAGATCGATAATTCCGACAAACGAGTCTTCTTTACCGATAGGAAGCTGAATAGGCACTGCGTTCGCTTTGAGTCTGTCTTCCACCATTTTTACGACTCTGTAGAAATCTGCACCCAGGATGTCCATCTTGTTTACAAATATCATTCGCGGTACGCCATATTTCTCTGCCTGTCTCCATACAGTTTCAGACTGAGGTTCAACCCCACCTTTCGCACAAAGGACAGTTACCGCTCCGTCAAGGACTCTGAGCGATCTTTCTACTTCAACTGTAAAGTCAACGTGTCCCGGCGTATCTATTATATTGATTCTGGTGTCTTTCCACTGGGCTGTAGTAGCAGCAGAGGTAATTGTAATACCGCGTTCCTGTTCCTGCTCCATCCAGTCCATGGTTGCCGCGCCTTCGTGTGTCTCTCCCAATTTATGGGTCCTGCCTGTATAAAACAGGATTCTTTCCGTAGTCGTTGTCTTTCCGGCATCTATATGTGCCATTATGCCAATATTTCTTGTCTTTTCTAACGGAAAACTTCTCTTTGGCATATTATCCTCCTTTCTGCTTAAAATGCGTCTGTGATCCCGCTAACGGGCTACCAGCGATAATGTGCAAAAGCCTTGTTTGCTTCTGCCATTTTATGCGTATCTTCTTTCTTCTTAACTGATGCGCCTGTATTGTTGGCAGCATCTATGAGTTCTTTTGCGAGTCTTTCAGACATCGTCTTTTCGCCTCTTGCTCTTGTGTATTTTGTAAGCCATCTGAGTCCGAGAGTCTGACGTCTGTCAGCTCTTACTTCAATAGGCACCTGATAGTTGGCACCGCCCACACGTCTTGCCTTTACTTCAAGTACAGGCATGATGTTGTTCATAGCCTTTTCAAATACTTCAAGAGGTTCTTCACCTGTCATGTCCTTTACTTTTTCAAAAGCGTCATAGACGATTTTCTGAGCTACTCCCTTCTTCCCGTCCAGCATAACGCTGTTGATGAGTTTTGCTACAACAACGCTTCCGTATACCGGATCAGGGAGTACTTCGCGCTTAGGTACATTTCCTTTTCTTGGCACTTCTCTTCCCTCCTTGTTAATTTACAGTCGGTACTCGGCAGCAGTCTGCGAAATTTCTTCAGATAAACATTCGTCATCTTACATCCGCAAGCCGCCGTCGCGGCGCTCATTGATCTATATATGCAGGATACCTGCACTGACACTGCAATAATTAAACAGGTCATAGTCAAAGGCCCTTTGGTATTACCGATTACTACTTCTTAGGTCTCTTCGCTCCGTACTTGGAACGCGCCTGCCTTCTTTCTGCTACACCTGCAGTGTCCAGAGTTCCTCTGACGATGTGGTATCTTACACCAGGGAGGTCTTTTACTCTTCCGCCTCTGATGAGTACAACGCTGTGCTCCTGAAGGTTATGACCGATTCCAGGAATATACGCAGTAACTTCGATACCGTTAGTCAGGCGGACTCTCGCTACTTTTCTAAGAGCCGAATTAGGCTTCTTAGGAGTAACCGTCTTTACAGAAGTACATACGCCTCTTTTCTGCGGCGAATTAACATCTGTAGCGACTCTTTTAAGAGAATTCATTCCCTTTCCGAGAGCCGGTGCAGTTGATTTTTTCTCACTGCTGGTTCTGCCTTGACGTACTAACTGGTTAATTGTAGGCATCCTTTTTCTCCTTTCTTCATAAACTGCATAGGGCTTTGGGCATAAAATACCCAAAGCCATCAATCATTTTATCACGTTATCAATTGTGATGTCAACTTTTTATCACTCGTCTATCTCAACTATTTCAGAGCCCGAGGATTCCAATTCCGAAGCGAATTCCTCCGCAGCGGCAAGATCTTCGCTCGTACCCATAACAGGTGCTATTTCATCTATATCTTCATCTACGACGTTTTCCATATCCATCTCACGCTGCATTTCCTTGTAAGCTTCTATCAAAGCTGTGTTTACGCCGTAGTCAAGTTCAATGGACTTATATTTTTTCATTCCTGTTCCGGCAGGTATCAGCTTACCTATTATTACATTTTCCTTAAGTCCCTGCAGCTTGTCGTTTTTGCCTTTTATAGCAGCATCAGTGAGCACTCGCGTAGTTTCCTGGAAGGAAGCTGCTGAAAGGAATGAATTGGTAGCAAGAGATGCTTTGGTGATACCAAGCAGGATACTTTCTGCTTCAGCAGGTTTTTCTCCTCTTGCAAGAGCTTCCTCATTGGCTTCTTCTATTTCCACTCTGCTGTACTGTCCTCCAGGAAGCAGATCCGTATCGCCAGGGTCATTTACTTTCATCTTTGAAAGCATCTGGCTTACGATCACCTCAATATGCTTGTCGTTTATATCTACACCCTGCTGCTTGTATACTCTCTGCACTTCCTTGAGCAGATACTGATATACGCCTTCTACGCCGTTCAGTCTGAGTATATCCTTAGGATCAAGCGGACCGCTGGTTATATTGTCTCCGGCAAGTATATATTCTCCCTCCGATACGCATATCCTTGCGCCGTAAGGTATTTCATAGACTCTTTCTTCCTCGCCTCTGACTTTTACCTTTGTCTTGTTGTCCATAGTCGGATCTATCGAAACAACTGTACCGTCAGCTTCGCAGATAACCGCTATACCTTTAGGCTTTCTTGCTTCGAACAGCTCTTCTACTCTTGGAAGACCATGTGTGATATCAGATCCTGCAACACCGCCTGTATGGAATGTTCTCATTGTAAGCTGTGTACCAGGCTCTCCTATGGACTGAGCCGCCGTTATACCTACAGCCTCTCCTATATTCACGCTTTCTCCTGTAGCCAGGTTTCTTCCGTAGCATTTTGCACATACTCCGGTCTTGCTGTGACACGTCATTACCGATCTTATGGCAACCGATTCTATACCTGCTGCTTCTATGGCATCGGCAACTTCCTCGCTTATCTCACAATCCTGTTCAACCAGTACTTCTCCTGTTTCAGGATGACATATGTCTGTGAGCGCTGTTCTTCCAACGATACGGTCTTTGAGCATTTCTATGACTTCGCGTCCGTCGGTAAATGCCTTTACTTCTATACCTTCATCTGTGCCGCAGTCGTCTTCCCTGACTATAACATTGTGGGAAACGTCAACAAGTCGTCTCGTAAGATATCCTGAGTCGGCAGTTCTGAGAGCCGTATCTGCAAGACCTTTTCTCGCACCGTTAGTCGAAATAAAGTATTCCAGTACGGAAAGACCTTCTCTGAAGTTAGCCTTGATAGGAATTTCTATCGTCTTACCGGTAGCATTCGCCATGAGACCTCTCATACCGCCGATCTGTCTTATCTGGTTCTTACTTCCTCTCGCTCCTGAATGTGCCATGATAAACAGGTTGTTCAGTGAATCGAGGGAATCCATCAGGGCGTCAGCAACGTCATCTGTCGTCTTGTTCCATATCTCTATTACTTTTTCATATCTTTCCTTGTCGGAAACAAGACCTCTTCTGTACGCCTGCTCATATTTATCTACGAGTTTTTCCGATTCATTTATTATCTTTTCCTTAGCTTCAGGAATTTCCATGTCGGATATTCCGATCGTTATCGCCGCTATAGTGGAGTAATGGAAACCCATATCCTTTATATAGTCAAGCATTATTACAGTCTCGGTGTTTCCGTGTATCCTGTAGCATCGGTCAATTATCTGTCCGAGTTTCTTCTTATCGCAAAGGAAGTCTATCTCCAGTGAATACGGATCAGCTTCTCTGTCTTCAACATATCCCAGATCCTGAGGTATTTTCTGGTTGAATATGAATCTTCCTACTGTGGATTCAACAAGCTTACCTCTCTTGTCGTTTTCATCCGCATATCTTCTTACCTTTACCCTTGCATGCAGTCCTACCATGCCGGTCTGATATGCCATGAGCATTTCGGACATATCCGTAAACACCTTGCCGTCTCCTTTTTCGGCGTCGGAATTTCTCTTTCCTTCTTCCTGTCCAGGATGTGTGAGGTAATAACTTCCCAGTATCATATCCTGCGTAGGCGTGGTTATAGGAGATCCATCCTTAGGCGCAAGGATATTGTTCACTGAAAGCATCAGGAATCTCGCCTCTGCCTGCGCTTCAACTGAAAGCGGCACGTGCACGGCCATCTGGTCTCCGTCAAAGTCAGCATTGAATGCAGTACATGCCAGAGGATGAAGTTTTATCGCCTTGCCCTCTACCAGTACAGGTTCGAATGCCTGTATACCGAGTCTGTGGAGAGTCGGGGCACGGTTGAGCATTACCGGATGTTCTTTTATAACGTCTTCCAGAACATCCCATACTTCAGGTCTGATCTTTTCGACCATCCTCTTCGCACTCTTTATGTTGTGAGCATTGCCGTTTTCCACGAGCTTTTTCATGATAAACGGTTTAAACAGTTCAAGAGCCATCTTCTTCGGAAGACCGCACTGATAGAACTTGAGCTCCGGCCCTACAACTATTACGGAACGTCCGGAATAGTCAACACGTTTTCCGAGCAGATTCTGTCTGAATCTTCCCTGCTTTCCCTTCAGCATATCCGAAAGTGATTTGAGAGGTCTTGATCCCGGTCCCGTAACAGGGCGTCCTCTTCTGCCGTTGTCTATAAGAGCGTCTACTGCTTCCTGAAGCATTCTCTTTTCATTTCTTACTATTATGTCCGGAGCATTCAGCTCAAGCAGTCTGTTAAGTCTGTTGTTTCTGTTTATTACACGTCTGTAAAGGTCGTTCAGATCAGATGTTGCAAACCTTCCTCCGTCGAGCTGTACCATAGGTCTGAGATCAGGAGGTATTACAGGGATGACATCGAGTATCATCCACTCAGGTCTGTTGCCTGACGCTCTGAGAGCTTCCACTACTTCCAGACGTCTTACTATCCTTATCTTCTTCTGTCCGGTAGCAGAAGCCAGCTTTTCCTTGAGATCCTTCGAAAGTTCATCAAGGTCGATATTCATCAGCAGCTCTTTGATCGCTTCCGCTCCCATAGCCGCCTTAAATTTATTTGCCGGATTATCCTTAGCTTCTCTGTACTGGTTTTCTGTAAGTATTTCCTTGTATGCAAACTCTGTATTTCCCGGATCGGTTACGATAAAGTTGGCAAAATACAATACTTTTTCCAGAGTTCTTGGTGATATGTCGAGCACCAGTCCCATTCTTGACGGAATGCCCTTGAAATACCATATATGAGATACAGGAGACGCAAGCTTTATGTGTCCCATACGTTCACGTCTTACCTTAGCCTTTGTTACCTCTACTCCGCACTTATCGCAAACTATTCCCTTATATCTTATTCTCTTGTACTTTCCGCAATGGCATTCCCAGTCCTTTGTCGGTCCGAAAATCCTCTCGCAGTAAAGACCGTCCTTTTCAGGCTTGAGTGTTCTGTAATTTATGGTTTCAGGCTTTGTAACCTCACCGTGAGACCAGCTCAAGATCTTTTCCGTAGATGCCAGCCCGATTTGAAGGGATTCAAAATTATTCAACTCATAATTGTTATTATCGTTCATTTGGCAACGTCCCCTTTCTATAATTCTTCACTCGGTTCCGATGTCATTTTTCCGGCATCGTCATCAGTTTCTTCGGTATCATCGGATTCATCAACGTCATAGTCTTCATCGTCTTCCTCGTCGAGAACTGCTTCTTCCTCCCCGTCATTTGTATCATCTGCATCATCCTGCTCTTCCGCACCGCCGGCTCCGGCTTCTTCATCCACCATATCCTCAACGGCAGGAATATCTTCCATGTCACTTACTTCTTTTATCTCTATCTCCTCGTTGTCTTCTGTAAGCACCTTTACATCCAGACACAGACTCTGCATTTCTTTTATCAATACTTTGAACGATTCAGGAATTCCAGGTTCAGGAATATTTTCTCCCTTTACTATCGCTTCGTAAGTCTTTACACGTCCTACTATATCGTCCGACTTGACAGTGAGGATCTCCTGAAGCGTATAAGCCGCTCCGTAAGCTTCCAGCGCCCAAACTTCCATCTCTCCGAAACGCTGTCCTCCGAACTGAGCTTTTCCTCCGAGAGGCTGCTGTGTAACGAGGGAATACGGTCCGGTGCTTCTTGCATGGATCTTATCATCTACCAGATGATGGAGCTTTAACATATACATATATCCTACTGTTACAGGGTTATCGAAATAATCTCCCGTTCTTCCGTCTCTCAGGCGCAGTTTTCCGCTTTCATCATATCCGCTCTCCTTGAGCAGCTGTATGATGTCTTTTTCCGTCGCTCCGTCGAATACAGGCGTAGCGATATACCAGTCTTTGCTCTTAGCCGCAAGACCGAGATGTACTTCAAGCACCTGTCCTACATTCATTCGGGACGGTACACCGAGAGGATTCAGCATGACCTGAAGCGGCTGTCCGTTTTCAAGGAACGGCATATCCTCTTCCGGAAGTATCCTTGATATAACACCTTTGTTTCCGTGTCTTCCGGCCATCTTGTCTCCTACGCTGATCTTTCTCTTTGTCGCTATATAGCAGCGTACGAGTTTATTTACTCCCGGCGGCAGTTCGTCACCGTTTTCTCTTGAGAATATCTTCACGTCTACGACTATTCCAGTCTCTCCATGCGGCACTCTGAGGGAAGTATCCCTTACTTCTCTCGCTTTCTCACCGAATATAGCTCTTAAAAGCCGTTCTTCTGCCGTAAGCTCCGTTTCTCCTTTTGGCGTAACTTTACCTACGAGTATGTCGGATGAATTTACTTCTGCACCCTTTCTTATAATGCCGTCTTCATCCAGATCCTTCAGGGCGTCTTCACCGACGTTAGGTATATCTCTCGTTATCTCTTCAGGTCCAAGTTTAGTGTCTCTGGCTTCAGCTTCATACTTTTCTATATGGATAGAAGTGAGGACATCGTCCATTATCAGTCTTTCATTGAGTATTATAGCGTCCTCGTAGTTGTATCCTTCCCATGTCATGAATCCTATGAGAAGGTTCTTGCCGAGAGCAACTTCACCATTGTCAGTGGAAGGTCCGTCAGCTATTACTTCGTCTTTTTCAACATGTTCTCCGTTGAACACGATAGGTCTCTGATTCACACAGGTACCCTGGTTTGATCTTTTGAACTTGAGAAGTTTGTATTCATCTTTTCCTTCTCCGTCATCTCTGAGCACTACGATCTTGTCTGCGTCTACAAAATCGATCGTACCTGAATGCTTTGCCAGTATTACGACACCTGAGTCTTTCGCTGCCTTATGCTCTATGCCTGTACCTACTATAGGAGCTTCCGTAACGAGAAGAGGCACTGCCTGTCTCTGCATGTTTGATCCCATGAGCGCTCTGTTGGCGTCATCGTTTTCAAGGAACGGTATCATCGCCGTCGCTACCGATACTACCTGTTTAGGGGATACGTCCATGTAATCCACAGCTTCCCTCGGTACAAGGTCTATTTCACCGCCGGCTCCTCTCGCGGCAACTCGCATGTTTGCAAAGCGGCCTTCTGAATCAAGAGGTTCGTTTGCCTGCGCTATTATCTTATCTTCTTCATCATCCGCAGTAAGATATCTTATTTCATCGGTTACCCTACCCGTCTCTTTATCCACTATCCTGTACGGAGTTTCGATAAAGCCGTATTCATTGACTATACCATAAGTGGTAAGAGATCCTATAAGTCCGATGTTAGGACCTTCCGGGGTCTCTATAGGACACATTCTTCCGTAATGGGAATGATGTACGTCTCTTACTTCAAATCCGGCTCTCTCCCTCGAAAGTCCTCCAGGTCCGAGGGCCGAAAGTCTTCTCTTATGAGTAAGCTCTGCAAGAGGATTGTTCTGGTCCATGAACTGCGACAGCTGCGAACTTCCGAAGAACTCTTTTACAGCAGCAGTTACCGGTCTTATATTCATGAGTCCCTGCGGTGTTACCTCTGCTATGTCCTGAGTTGTCATCCTCTCTTTTATCGTTCTTTCCATTCTGGAAAGACCTATTCTTATCTGGTTTTGCAGAAGCTCTCCAACTGTTCTGAGTCTTCTGTTTCCAAGATGGTCTATATCATCCGTACTGCCGACACCGTAATTCAAGTTCAGCAGGTAGCTTACTGATGCAATTACATCTGCTACGAGTATGTGCTTAGGAGAAAGTTCATTCTTTCTGAGCTTGAGCGCTTCTTTAAGCGAAGCTTCATCTTCGCTTTCCTGGATGATCTCCATGAGCACAGGATAATATACCTTTTTAGCTATCTTAAGGTCCGAAATATCGAACTCCACGTAATTGCTTATATCAACAAACTGATTGCCTATGACCTTTGTAACCTTAGTCTCATCGTTAGGGCTCTGCACCATTACGAATTCAACGCCGGCATTCTCTATCTGCATGGCAAGGTCTTTGTCTATCTTCTGATTCTTTTCGGCGAGGATCTCTCCCGTGTTAGGATCTATTACGTCCTCTGCCGCTACAACTCCTGCGAGCCTGTTGGCAACGCCCAGTTTTTTATTGTACTTATATCTTCCCACCTTAGCAAGATCGTATCTCTTCGGGTCAAAGAACATGGAATTGAATAATGACTGCGCGCTTTCAAGCGTAGGAGGCTCTCCCGGTCTTAATTTCTTATATATTTCTTTAAGACCCTCCTCGTAGTTAGTCGTCGTATCCTTTTCAAGAGTTTTAATAAGCCTTGGCTCTTCACCGAATATATCTATTATCTCCTGATTGCTGCTCATTCCCAGAGCTCTGAGAAGAGTCGTCACAGGCTGCTTTCTCGTCCTGTCAACTCTTACCGATATTATCTCGTTGGAATCCGTCTCGTATTCCAGCCAAGCTCCCCTGTTTGGAATAACAGTAGTGGAGAACAAATCCTTACCGGATTTATCTATTTCTTTATCATAATAAGGTCCGGGAGAACGAACGAGCTGGGTTACGACCACTCTCTCCGCACCATTATATATAAATGTACCCTTTTCTGTCATGAGAGGGAAATCTCCCATGAATACTTCCTGTTCCTTTACTTCTCCTGTTTCTTTGTTTACAAGTCTTACTTTCACTTTCATCGGAGCAGCATAAGTCACATCTCTCTCCTTACATTCCTCCTGTTCATACTTAGGAGGATCTGTGAGAGAATAATCTATAAATTCAAGGACAAGGTTATCTGCGTAATCCTTTATAGGTGAGATATCCTCAAAAACTTCACGAAGACCTTCTTCTATAAACCAATTGTATGAATCAGTCTGTATCTGAATCAAATTAGGCATTTCCGCCACTTCATTGATTTTAGAAAAGGTCATTCGCTCTTTTCTTCCTAATTTTATCGGATTTGGCATAATCATCACTCCTTATATATTCAACAAATTACATTTGCAGGGCAGTTTAGTATCATACCATATATTTGTCAAACAATCAAGCCTTTTTTTGGTATTTTTTGAATTCATAGGTTCAAACCAATAAAAAGGACGAAGGCAATGCGCACTGCATCGTCTCCGTCCACCTTCTGTTATGTCTAAATCTTTGCGCGTATCTCTTATTTCAGTTCTACAACAGCGCCAACTTCTTCCAGCTGAGCCTTGAATCCTTCAGCCTCAGCCTTTTCACAGCCTTCCTTAACGTTTGAAGGTGCTCCGTCAACCAGCTCTTTTGCTTCCTTCAGTCCAAGACCTGTAATCTCTCTTACAGCCTTGATAACCTTGATCTTTTCAGCTCCTACTTCCTTCAGAACTACTGTGAATTCGCTCTGTTCTTCAGCTGCTGCCGCACCGCCTTCAGCTGCTGCTACAACAACGCCTGCTGCTGCTGATACGCCAAATTCTTCTTCACATGCTTTAACCAGTTCATTCAGTTCTAAAACCGACATTTCCTTTATAGCTTCTATTATCTGATCTTTATTCATCTTTTTTCTCCTTTTATGTTTAACTAAACAAAATTAACTTGTATACAGTAAAAACATCCCTGTACTTTCTTAAGCTTCTTTCTGTTCTGCAATCTGAGCAACAACTCTTGCAAAGTTTGCAACAGGTGACTGTATGCTTCCCATAAACTTCGAAATGAGAACATCTCTCGACGGAATAGCTGCGATCTTTTCAAGATTTTCCTTATCGTAGTATTCTCCTTCGATAATTCCTCCCTTGAATTCCATCTTTTTGTATTCTTTTATCGCATCGTTCAAAACTCTTGCAGGTGCTGTAGCATCATCATAGCTGAATGCAAATCCGCTCGGACCCTCAAGGATGCTTCCCAGTTCTTCGAATTTAGTTCCTTCGATGGCTCTCTTTACAAGAGTGTTCTTGTAAACAGTGTAGTCCACGTCGGCTTCACGAAGCTTTTTTCTCATGGCATCCGCTTCTGCAACAGTGATTCCGATATAGTCGATAACTACTGCTGATTCCGCTCTTTCAAACTTGTCTTTTATTTCGTCGATTATTATCTGCTTCTGTTTGTAAGCCTCTTTCATTATCGCGCATTCTCCTTTCTTCATTTTTGATGTGAATGATTCACTTTAAGGTACGCTATAAAAAACCTCGATATCTTTACACTTAGACACCGAGGCAGATATATTTACATTGTACCTCGGCGGGGTTTGGTTTTAAAGCAGTCTGACAGCTCCCCGCTGTCTACGGTTGTTTATTTTCTATTCTGTTTTCAACCTGATGAAAATCCCCTTATATCTTAAACTCAGGACTTAACCGAGTTTGAGCGGATTGATTTTCACTCCGGGGCCCATAGTAGCAGAAACCGTAACGCTTCTGAGATACTGACCCTTTGCAGCCGCCGGCTTGGCTTTTATTATAGCTCCGATGATGGCATCGAAGTTCTCAGCCAGCTTCTTAGCTCCAAATGAAGCTTTTCCTATAGGTGTATGGATGATATTAGTCTTATCGAGACGATACTCTACTTTACCAGCCTTTACTTCCTCTATAGCTTTAGCTACATCCGGTGTTACCGTACCTGACTTAGGATTCGGCATCAGACCTTTAGGTCCGAGGATCTTACCAAGTCTTCCTACTACACCCATCATGTCAGGTGATGCTATAACGACATCAAAGTCAAACCAGTTTTCGCTCTGGATCTTCTGTGCCATTTCTTCAGCACCTACATAATCAGCTCCGGCTTCTTCAGCTTCCGTAGCCTTCGGTCCTTTGGCAAATACGAGCACTTTCTTTGTTTTTCCAACTCCGTGAGGAAGCACTATAGCGCCTCTTACCTGCTGATCGGCATGTCTTCCGTCAACTCCGAGCTTTACGTGAAGCTCTACAGTTTCATCAAACTTAGCTTTGGATGTCTTTGTAACGATATCCATCGCCTGTTCAACATCGTACAATTCCGCTTTATCGTACGCTTTCAATGATTCTTTGTAATTTTTACCTCTCTTAGGCATTTTTTACCTCCTTGTGGTACGACCGACCGAAAAATCAAATTCCGATCTCCCACTGTTACTTAATCTTCAACAACGATTCCCATGCTTCTTGCAGTTCCCTTGATCATTTCAGTCGCTGCTTCAAGGTCTGCTGCATTGAGATCCGGCATTTTTGTCTTTGCGATTTCTTCCGCCTGAGCCTTGCTTATAGTAGCAACCTTCGTCTTGTTTGGCTCTCCGGATGCCGAATCGATACCTGCCGCTTTTTTCAGCAGTACTGCTGCCGGCGGTGTTTTGCAGATGAACGAAAACGAATGATCTGCATAAACAGTTATAACGACCGGGATTATCATTCCAGCCTGATCCTGAGTCTTAGCGTTGAACTGTTTGCAGAAATCCATGATGTTTACACCATGCTGTCCAAGCGCAGGACCTACAGGAGGCGCCGGATTAGCATTGCCTGCCGGTATCTGAAGCTTTATATATCCTTCGATCTTTTTAGCCATCGTTTTTCTCCTTTCTGTTTATTCCCTCACCGGGGTCAAATCATTTATTATAAACAGGTTAATGCTCAGATTTTATCCACCTGAGCAAAATCCAGTTCTACAGGCGTATCTCTTCCGAACATGGATACCTTTGCTTTCAGCGTCTGCTTTTCCATGTTGACTTCTTCAACAACTCCCATAAAGTTTTCAAAAGGTCCGTTTATTACTTTCACAGTATCGCCTACTTTTACATCAAGATCAATATATATCTTCTCTATTCCCATCCTTCTTACTTCTTCAACTGTAAGAGGCACAGGGTCTGAGCCATGTCCGACAAATCCGGTTACTCCCTGTGTATTTCTTACAAGGTACCACGATTCGTTTGTTACTATCATCTTTACGAGCACATAGCCCGGAAACATTTTCCTGGTCTTTACCTTTCTCTGGCCTTCTTTTACCTCTACCCTGTCTTCCGTAGGAACGATTACATCGAGGATAAGATCCTGCATTCCACGGTTTTCGACGATTTTTTCTATGTTTACTTTAACTTTGTTTTCATGTCCCGAATAAGTATGAACCACATACCATTTTGCTTCACCATCGCCCCTGAGACCTTCAAGACCTTCTATATCAAGTTTTTTCTTTTCGTTATTATCACACATTGTAACTCTTAAGCTCCAATCATAACATTCTAAAAGCAGACAGCTCTTATAGCCGCCAGCACTCCAGTGTCAACTGCCCAGAATACAAGTGCAAAAGCAGCGCATGTAGCTAAAACTACAGCAGTAAAAGACCCAAGCTCTTTTTTAGTGGGCCATACTACTTTCTTCATTTCAAGTTTTACTCCCTTGAAATATTCTTTTATGCTGCCTCTTTTTCTTTTATTCCCTCTCTGAGAAACCGCTGCTGTCGCTCGTTTCCTGACAACAGACTGTTCTTTCCCTTTTGACTTCTTAGCCATAGAACTTTCTCCTACTTAGTTTCCTTGTGAAGTGTATGTTTTTTGCAGAACTTGCAGTATTTGTTCATCTCTATACGGTCTGCATTGTTTTTCTTGTTTTTTATCGTATTGTAGTTTCTCTGTTTACATTCAGTGCAAGCAAGCGTAACCTTTACTCTCATAATTACCGTCCTCCGTTTAACCTAAAATTAAGAGCAGTGCCTGCTCTCATTCAAATCAAATTCATAAAGTTGCTAAATAATTGTATATTACAACAGTTTCAATGTCAAGGTCTTTGTCATTATATTTTCAAAGTACATTTACGGGCGCCTGTCCCGGCACGGCACCCTGGACTGACATAGTCCGCACCCGAAGATATAATCTCCTCTTTCTATATGTTCAGGCCAGTAATGTTCAATGGCATAATCCTCATATTCAAGACAACTGTCCTTGTCATGTCCGTTTTCTTTTGAAATCGCGCTTACCGGACATCTCTTTATACACGCTCCGCATATGCCTTTGCTGTAATGCAGACACCAGTCGTAATGCCCTATGTCTCCACGCGGTGTTATATCTATATCAGCCTCTATCACTATGGATGTTATCCTTACAGCTATGCCTCTTTCTGATATAAATCCGTCATTTAATCCAAAGGTGCCAAGTCCGGCGGCAAACGCACTGTGCCTGTGAGACCATACTGAAGCTATTCCAAGATTTTCCGAATCCTGACGATGAAATTCACTCCTTAGATCCAATGCAGCAGACCTTATCCCCATCCTGTCAAAAGCACCTTCCACCTTTGACGCAAACTCTCCCATCATCGGCTCCCATTCTCCCCTGGATACTACCCAGTTATCGCACGGAAATACTTTCGCTGTATTCTGCATGTTCTTCGTCTCTTCAGTCTGCGGAAACACCAAAGATATTACCCTTAGGCAACTGCTGTCCGGCACATCTTTATATTTCAGCGCAAACACTTCCTGGGGCGACCAATGAAACTCTCCTATATGACTTTTCAGAAACTCATAATAAGGATCATCCCCTGCTGCAACTCCTATGAGCGGTCTTTCAAACATGGCAGCGTCGGGTTTGCCTATGGTTGCAAAATTATTAGTTTCAAGAGAATCGAATACGTCATATATCACATCATATATTTTTCGGGGCTTTTCATTCATCTTCTGGTTTATCCTCTGAAGTTACGGCTTTATCAACCTCTTTCGATCCATCTTCCGACGCTTTGGCTTCAGCGCCATCTTCGCTTTCAGCATCCGCGTCAGTTTTTTCTTCAGAATCCGGCTCAGAACTTTCTTCCTGATGTTCATTTTCTTCTTCCGGCTCTATATCA
>JABLTT010017076.1_pt1 | contig 15666 bp, 13 predicted proteins | sample 7160061 | NCBI WGS metagenome assembly JABLTT01 (sample SAMN14651232, study PRJNA627086) | human gut metagenome | isolation source: feces | host: Homo sapiens
ATCAGTCCCTCTGAAGTCATAGATTCTTTGATTTTTTTAGAGAAATCTGTTTCAAATTTCAGATCGCGGTTGGTAATGATACCGACTAATTTCGTTCCTTCTGTGATCGGAACACCGGAAATACGGAATTTTGCCATCAGGTTGTCCGCATCCTGTAATGTATGTTCTGGAGAAAGTGAAAATGGATCAGTAATAACGCCGTTTTCGGAACGTTTTACCTTATCTACCTCATCTGCCTGTGCCTCAATGGACATGTTCTTATGAATAATACCGATGCCCCCCTGTCTTGCCATCGCGATTGCCATACGGTGTTCCGTAACCGTATCCATTCCCGCGCTCATCATCGGTATGTTTAACTTAATCTTCTTGGTCAGGTAGGTTGATAAATCCACTTGGTTCGGAATCACTTCTGAATAGCCCGGAACTAAGAGCACATCATCGAATGTAATCCCATCTCCAATTATCTTTCCCATGATTATATCCTCTCTTTCTCTTTTCAAATTTTACGATTAACTGCTATGATAACCAATCTGCGCACTATTTGTCAACATATTTCGACCACTTTTTCAATTTACTTGCGCACGACCTTCCTTGGGGCCATCATATAAAATCCTTCTACAATCGTATCATTCGGTTCAAATATAATCTTCTTCTGCTCGCCCCTCTCGGATACTACAAGCGCATAGAGGGCGGCTTGTCCGCTCCCGGAACTGTAATTATAAGTCTTGGCCTTCTGGTACTGGCGTACTTCGATAGAATCAGCGGGTGCCAGAATCTCAAGATCATTGACGTTAGCGGAAAACATCCGCTTGCGCTTTGCCTTATTCATAATCTTGTCAATATCCAGATCCCCATTCACAAACAGGTACTCATACTCCACATTCAACCTCCGGAACATGAGCACATCCAGAATAACCGCCAGGACCGGCAGGATAATTCCGAATGGAAGCAGAAACACGATCAGGACAGAAACGATCGTCACCGCAACCAGCGCCGCCTTTATTACAATGTCCTTCATGCCCGCCTGCTTCTTCACTAACTGTTCTGTATAATAGTCGCTCATCTTTTATTCCTCCACAATCTATACTGAATGCCATTATTGTACCATACTTTCAGACAAAAAGAAAACTCCCCGTCAGAGGAGTTTTCAAAAATTTCACACTTTATATATTCGCGGAAATGATTTACATTACATCATGCCCATTCCAGCCCCTGCTCCTGCAGGCATTGCCGGTGTCTCTTCCTTAATGTTGGCAACGACAGACTCTGTCGTAAGCAGTGTAGATGCAACGCTGGTAGCGTTCTGAAGAGCGCTTCTTGTAACCTTTGCAGGATCCAGGATTCCGCTCTCTACCATATCAACATAGTTTTCTGTCAGAGCGTCGAATCCGTATCCCGGATCAGACTCTTTTACCTTGTTGATAATTACGGATCCTTCCAGTCCGGCATTTGCAGCAATATGATACAGCGGAGACTCCAGCGCCTTCAATACTACGTTCGCGCCAGTCTTCTCATCGCCTTCCAGGCTATCTGCCAATGCTGCCACTTCTTTTGCCGCGTGGATATATGCAGATCCGCCTCCTGCGATAATGCCTTCTTCAACTGCCGCTCTTGTGGCATTCAGGGCATCTTCCATACGCATTTTTGCTTCCTTCATCTCAGTCTCGGTTGCTGCTCCTACACGGATTACCGCTACGCCGCCTGCCAGTTTTGCAAGTCTTTCCTGTAATTTCTCTTTATCGAAATCAGATGTAGTCTCTTCAATCTGAGCCTTGATCTGAGCGACACGGTCAGCAATCTCTTTCTTGTCTCCCATGCCATCCACAATAACGGTATTCTCTTTCTGGATCTTGACGGATTTTGCACGTCCTAACTGATCCATCGTAGTCTCTTTCAGATCCATTCCCAGTTCATCAGAGATCACCTGTCCGCCTGTCAGGATCGCGATATCTTTGAGCATCTCTTTTCTTCTGTCGCCATATCCAGGTGCTTTTACGGCTGCTACATTTAAGGTTCCACGCAGTTTGTTTACGATCAATGTGGTAAGAGCCTCGCCCTCGATATCCTCAGCGATGATCAGAAGCCTTGCTCCAGACTGTACGATCTGCTCTAACAGAGGAAGGATATCCTGGATATTGGAAATCTTCTTATCTGTGATCAGGATATATGGATCTTCCAGATTTGCTTCCATCTTATCCATATCCGTTGCCATGTATGCGGAAACATATCCGCGGTCAAACTGCATACCTTCTACCAGATCCAGTTCTGTCTTCATCGTCTTGGATTCTTCGATCGTGATTACGCCGTCATTGGAGACTTTCTCCATTGCATCGGCTACCATCTCTCCAACTTCTACATCGCCTGCGGAGATTGCCGCTACTTTTGCGATCTGATCTTTGTCCTTTACTTTGCTGGACATCTTGGCGATTGCCTCAACTGCCTTGTCAGTTGCCTTTTTCATGCCTTTGCGAAGGATGATCGGGTTTGCTCCTGCAGCCAGGTTCTTCATTCCTTCCTGAACCATTGCCTGCGCAAGCACGGTCGCTGTAGTTGTTCCATCACCAGCCACGTCGTTGGTCTTGGATGCAACTTCCTTGATCAGCTGCGCTCCCATATTCTCAAAAGCATCCTCAAGCTCGATTTCTTTAGCGATCGTTACGCCATCGTTCGTGATAAGCGGCGCGCCGAAAGATTTATCCAGTACTACATTGCGTCCTTTTGGTCCAAGCGTTACTCTTACAGTATCTGCCAGCTGGTTAACTCCTGTTTCCAATGCGCTTCTTGCCTCAGCGCCATATTTGATTTCCTTTGCCATGATTACATTCCTCCTGCTCTTTCTATGCTATAATCTTTTTTCAAACTTCACTTCTTTATTCAACGATTGCAAGGATGTCATCCTGTTTTACGATGATATACTCTTCATCATCAATCTCAACCGGTGTTCCTGCATATTTAGAATAAATAACTTTCTGGCCTGTCGCGACATTCATCTTAACTTCCTTGCCATCAACTGTTCCACCAGGTCCAACAGCGATTACTTCTGCCTGCTGCGGTTTCTCTTTGGACTGTCCAGGAATCACGATTCCGGATTTTGTAGTCTCTTCTGCTACTAACTGTTTTAATACGACTCTGTCTCCCAATGGTACTAATTTCATATTTATTCCTCCTTAATATTATCTATATTTGTTAGCACTCATAAAAAGAGAGTGCTAAAAGACTCTAGATATAAAATAGCACTCTCTCGTTATTTTGTCAACAACCTTTATATTTAGTTTACAAGATTTTTATAAAATCCATTCTGAATCTGGAATTTTATGATTCTCCCAACCTTATTCCAATACCTTTCCCTGATGGTTCCGCTACATCCAATCACGCCCTTGGGCGTGTCGATCCTGCATTCGTAGATGCCATCCAGGGAGAAGACCGGAAGCTGCGTCTCATCTGATAACAAATATATACATTCTTCTTCCGGATTATACGTGATTATGCTGCAATGGTACGTTGCCTTATCAAAGAACCCTTCTTTCAAGATCATGCGGGTCATCCTGATATCAGCGGAACACTCCTCATACATGCCTGCTTCTCCCTTCCTAAGTTCAAATAAGGGTATCAGTCGCCCGATACCCCTTTATCCGTCTTTCTTATTTTGCACGTTCTGCCTTGATATGTTCCAGTTCCGTAAATACATAATCATTTACGACCTTGATATAGGTTCCCTTCATACCGGAAGAGCGTGACTCGATCACTCCGGCGCTTTCAAATTTCCGGAGCGCATTAACAATCACGGATCTGGTAATCCCTACCCGGTCTGCGATCTTGCTGGCAACCAGGATTCCCTCCGTGCCATCCAGCTCCTCAAAAATATGGATGATCGCTTCCAGTTCTGAATAGGACAGGGTGCTGATAGCCGACTGGACGATATGCTCCTTCCTGGTCTCTTCAGCGCTCTCCTCATTTACGGACCTGAGCATCTCAAGTCCTACTACCGTTGTTCCATATTCACTTAAAATAATGTCATCAATTTCATACATCTGGTCTCTCTTATAGATAAATAATGTTCCCAGACGCTCGCCTGCAATATCAATGGGGGTGATGATGGCCTGATAGCCCTTCACCGCCTCTTCCGAAAATCCAAGGGTCTGCAGGTTTACATTCTCCTTGGTGGATAAAATACTCAGCAGGCGCTCATTCAGCATATCGTCGATATGCCTCCCGACTTCCTGCTCCAGCAGTTCCTTGATAATTGGAACTCCCTCGCAATTACTGCCGCCCAGCACTTTTCCCTTTTTACTGACTACCAGGACATTGGAATCCAGTATTTCAGTAAGCACTTCGCAGATATCATTGAATACGACCTTGCTGGAATTATTATTATGCAGTAATTTGTTGATTTTTCTGGTTTTATCTAACAATTGTACACTCATTGCCATTCCTCCATCCTTTGATTGTTATATTATCATACAATTCCATAACATTCAATGAATTTCCTAAATATTTTTAATAATCTCTTTATTTTCCACATATCCGCATTGTTCATCACTGCAAAGCAGCTTATTTCCCTTTTCTACCATATGGCTTCCACACCTCGGACACTTCTTCGTGGATGGCTTCTGCCAGGACATAAATTCGCAATTCGGGTTGTCTTCGCACCCATAATATTTTCGTCCCTTCTTCGTCTTGCGGATCACCACATCCTTGCCGCAGACTGGGCAAGGCACGCCGATCTTTTCCAGATAGGGCTTGGTATTCCTGCACTCCGGGAATCCCGGGCAAGCCAGGAAACGTCCGTGTGGTCCGTATTTGATGACCATATTGCGGCCGCACTGGTCACAGATCACATCCGTAACCTCATCTTCTATCTTGACTGCTTCCTGTTCCTTCTCCGCTTTTTCGACGGCTTCCTCAAGATCCGGATAGAAGTTCTCGATAATCGTCTTCCATCCTACCTTTCCCTCTGCCACCCCATCAAGAAGGCTTTCCATATTGGCTGTGAAGTTCACATCCACAATGCTGGGGAAAGACTGCTTCATAATATTATTGACCACTTCGCCGATCTCTGTAAGATAAAGATTCTTATTCTCCTTGGCCACATATCTTCTGGCAATAATTGTAGAAATTGTAGGCGCATAAGTACTTGGGCGGCCGATGCCCAGTTCCTCAAGCGTCTTTACCAGCGCCGCCTCCGTATAATGGGCTGGCGGCTGGGTGAAATGCTGCTTTGACTCAAAACTTTCTTTGGCAAGCTTGGAATCCATATCAAGGCCTTTCAGCAGCACATTGCTTTCTTCCTTCTCTTCTCCTGCCTCCGTATATACAGAACGGAATCCTTCGAAGACAATCTTGGACGCTGCCACCGTAAACCGATACGTTCCTGCCGCGATCTTTACGGACGTGGTCTCATATCTGGCAGGACGCATCCGGCTGGCAACAAACCGTTTCCATATCAGCTGGTACAGACGGAACTGGTCCCTGGTCAGGGAATCCTTCATGGCTGCCGGCGTACGCGATACATCCGTAGGCCTTATCGCTTCATGGGCATCCTGGATGATCTTTTTATCAGCCCCTGCTTTTGCTTCTCCTGCTGCCACATACTCTTTTCCGTAATTAGACGCAATGTATTCTCTTACACTGGCGTCAGCCTCTTCCGATACTCTGGTGGAATCCGTACGCAGATAAGTAATGATTCCGACGGTTCCATTCCCTTTGATGTCAATTCCTTCATAGAGCTGCTGGGCAATCCTCATCGTCTTTGAAGTGGCAAAATTCAGCGCTTTGGATGCTTCCTGCTGGAGCGTGCTGGTGGTAAAAGGAACCGGAGCCTTTTTAATCCGCTCGCCCTTTTTAATGTCTGCCACGGAATAATCGGCCTGATCCACTTCTTTTAGTATCTGTTCCAGTTCTTCCTTGGAACGGATAGTCATCTTCTTTTTCTCTGTGCCGTAGAATTTCGCGGTCAGAAGTTTTTTCTCGCCTTCTACTTTCAAGTTGGCATCCAGCGTCCAGTATTCTTCCGGGATGAATGCATTGATCTCTTCCTCCCGGTCTGCAATAATACGAAGCGCCACCGACTGAACCCGCCCGGCGCTTAATCCTCTCTTGACCTTGGCCCACAAAAGAGGGCTGATCCTATATCCGACAATTCGATCCAGAACCCTTCTCGCCTGCTGGGCATCAACCAGATCCATATCAATTTCTCTTGCGTTTTTAAGGGATGCTTTTACTGCGTTCTTTGTAATCTCATTAAAGCTAATGCGGTAGGTCTTCTTATTCTCAAGTTTCAAGGCCTGGCTCAAATGCCACGAAATAGCCTCTCCTTCCCGGTCCGGGTCAGTCGCGAGATACACCTTATCTGCTTTTTTCACTTCCTTGCGCAGATTTGCCAGTATCTCTCCTTTCCCCCGTATTGTAATGTACTTTGGCTCATAATCATGCTCAACGTCAACGCCCAGCTGGCTCTTGGGCAGATCCCTGACATGCCCGTTGGATGCGGTAACCACATAATTACTTCCCAGAAATTTTTTAATTGTCTTCACCTTTGCAGGTGACTCCACGATTACAAGATAGCGTGCCATATAACTGCTTCCTCCATAAAAAACGACTTGCCGGTCTTTCACCGGATTCTTATATAATAATTTTTAGATACCTCTTTAATATATCCCTCTAATTCCAGAGTTATCAGCCTCTCCAGAAGTTCCTTCGGACACAGTCCAGTCTCTTCTAATAATTGGCCAATGCTCTTGGGGAACAAACCGAGACAACTATACACCATATTTTCAGGACTTTCAAGCATTTTTTTATTTTCGTCAGAATTTTGCCCCGGATTCACATTGCTGATTTCCAATTCCATCAATAGATCTTCCGGTGACAGGAGAATCCCCGCGCCTTGCTTGATCAGCCGGTGGCAGCCCTGGCTTGCAGGGCTTGTTACGGGGCCCGGCAGCGCATAGACATCCTTCCCCTGTTCCAAGGCCATATCCGCGGTAATCAAGGAGCCGCTTCTTTCTTTTGCTTCTATTATAAGAACTGCATCCGACAGGCCGCTGATGATCCGGTTCCGCTCCGGAAAATATGCCGGCAGCGGCGGCTGTCCCGGACTCTGCTCCGATATCAGGCCTCCATTTTCCTGAAGGTCCATATACAGTCCGATATGCTCTCTTGGATAACAGACATCGACGCCGCATCCTAATATACCATATGTCTTTCCTCCTCCGTTTAATGCGCCTCTTTGCCCTGCGCCATCGATTCCTTTCGCCATGCCGCTGATCACTTGTACTCCTGCTTTTGCAAGTTTCTCACCATAGGCAAGCGCCATCTGCTCTCCGTAAGGAGTGCAGTGTCTGGCTCCTACGATCGCTACGCTGGGAGAATCTTCTTCTGGGAGGCTCCCCTTTACATATAGTGCATAAGGCGGATTGGGAATATGCTTCAGCTTCTCCGGATATTCCATGGAAAAATAAGGAATGAACCGTATCATTTCCTTTTCCAGCCTTGCCCACCTCTCTTCTATCTTCTTATCTCCCTTCGCCTTCCTGATTGTTTCCACATCCTTCGCGTTCAGATACTCCTGAAAATGAAGTTTTGTTTCTTCTATATAATACACAGCCTTTCCGCTTCCAAAAGTTTCCCTTAGCATCCTCTTTTTCTTTGGCTGAAGCGGTTTTATGGATGCAAGCCAGTATTCATATACCACGATTTCTACCTCCCCCAATATTTCTTGTCTATCGTCCGGTAGCTGATTGCCTCTTTCAGATGATGCTCCCGGATTCTCTCGCTCTCCTCCATATCCGCAATCGTACGTGCCACCCGCAATATCTTATGGTAGGTTCTTGCCGTCAGACCCATTGCCAGATACGCGCGCTTCATCAGCCGTTCTTCAGCTTCCCCTAATTGGCAGTACTTCTCCAGTTCTCTGACGCCCAGCAGCGCATTCGATGTTATCCCGGTTCCTGCATAACGCATGTTCTGGATGTTTCTGGTCTTTACTACCCTCTTTCGTATCTCTTTTGAACTTTCCTGGGGCTTCCGGACGCTTAAGGCTTCATACTTGATCCGGGGCGCTTCTATACACAGATCCATCCGGTCCAGAAATGGCTGGCTGATCCTCCCCAAGTAATGCTGGATCTGTCCTGGCGTGCAGGTGCATTTTTCTAAATTCGGATAATTGCCGCAAGGGCACGGATTCATGGCCGCAACCAGTATGAAATTGGCCGGGAACACATAGGTTCCATGGCTGCGGGCAATTCGAATCTGCTTTTCTTCCAGAGGCTGTCTTAATACTTCCAGAACATTCTTTTGAAATTCCGCCAGTTCATCCAGAAACAGCACGCCTTCATGGGCCAGGCTGATCTCTCCTGGAACCGGAATCAGCCCGCCGCCTATCAATGCAGCCTTCGTCACCGTGTGGTGAACACTTCTCACCGGTCGGCCAGTAATCAATGGATGGTCCTTATCCACCATTCCAAGAACACTGTAAATCTTCGTGATCTCCATGCTCTCTTCCGGCGTAGGCGGCGGAAGAATGGTGGGAATTCTTTTCGCCAGCATGGATTTCCCGCTTCCCGGAGGTCCCACCATAAGAAGATTATGTCCGCCTGCAACCGCGACTTCTGCCGCTCTTTTTACTGCCTCCTGCCCCTGGATATCTCCAAAATCCACGGACAATTCCGCTCTCCCTCCGTCCATCTTCTCATCCTGTCTTACTTCTTCCTTAAGCGCCACCTCTCCATTCAGGTAATCACAGGCTTCTTTCAAATGCCTGACTCCTAAGATCCTGATTCCATCCACCAGAGCTCCTTCCGGTGCATTGCGTATCGGAAGGATGCAGGCGCGACATCCTGCCTTCCTGGCTTCCAGCAGCATTGGAAGGATGCCTGGAACCTCCTGAACCCTTCCATCCAGGCCCAGTTCCCCAATTACCAGCGTACGCTCCAGCTTCTCCCCCTCGATTTCCCCCAAAGCCGCCATCACCGCCAGGGCAATTGGCAAGTCAAAGGAAGCCCCCTTTTTTCTCACCGTAGCCGGGGCCAAATTCACTACCACCTTCCTGGCTGGTATCTGGATGCCTGCGTTTCGGATCGCTGTTCTTACCCTTTCAGATGCTTCCTTTACCTCAGAGGACAGATATCCTACCATATGGAACACGGGAAGTCCATTGCTTACATCCGCCTCAACATGAACCATCTCCACGTGCAGCCCTTGGATGGAGGCGGATAATACCGTATGAAATGCCATTCGCATCCTCCTTTCTCATTCTTGGTAATCATTGTTCCATAATCTGTGATATACGGCCGAAACGGCCTGATAGAAGCCAAAGGGAAAAGACTTGCCAGACTGGCAGTATCGTCTCTTCCCCAGGCGTGAATTATAAAGAATAAAAGTTCCATTGACGAGGAATCTCATCCGGCTTTCGCCCGTGCACCGCTTCATAGGCACTGCTCCAAAGTTCGGAAATGCTATCCTCGCCTTCTCTTAAGTCATCCAGCACGTAATCCGGATGCGCCGCAAAGTATGCAAGCACTTCCTGACACCTGCCCTCATGGGAAAGGGCCGTCAGATAATCGAATACGACCCGGCTTTCTGTCCGCGTCTTTTCCGGAAGTTCCTCGCAGATCCGGATGACGCTGCGGTATTCCTTCGTCTTCAGGATAAGCCGCAGCCCTTCTTTGACATAAGACAGATCCGCCTTCCTCATGCCAATCCCCTTTTCCAGCCAGTCCGCCGCCTCCGCGGACTGTTCCTTTTGCATCGCAAGCACCCCCAGGCCATGGCAGGCCCATGGGTTCTCTTTCCGTCTGAAGGAATAAAGAAATGCTTCCCGGGCTGCTTCTTCTTTCCCATAATACAGATGCATGACTCCCAGCTGGTAGCTGGCATGCCAGTCCAGATCTTCTTCCTTTATGCACTTTAACCTCTCATAGTAGCAGGAATCACACATAAATTCGTCCGGCCTGTCCCTGTCCTCTCCTTGCCCAAGTCTTCCTTCCTTTAAAAGCATGGCCCAGTTCTCCAGGGATTCCCCCGTCATATGGTACTCCAGATGGGGCGACATAGGCCTTTCGCCGGCCAGATCCCTCCGGAGGACTTCCAGCGCCCCAAAACCGCTCCCTTCATACACGGCAATCCCCTTTCGTCTAGCCATGGCTCTTGTCTTTCTAAGCCTTTCTTCCAGCTGCTCTTTTTGGATTCTTGCGGCAACCTTTCCTGCAAGCGCGGCACTTAATTCTTCAAACCCCAGCCGCAGTTCTTCCGGCGGAACCTGGATGCTTCCATACCGTTCCAGCCATTCCCACGCGCTGTGGGGAGGCATCGGGATACAGCCATACTGGGTCTTTCCAAGGCCTGCCTGGATCTCCACATATCTGCCGGCATCCTCTGTCAGAAATTCCTGCCACCGGTCTGCTCCCTCCTTATGTCCCCAGGAAAATAATTTTCTTCCCCTGAGTCTTTTGGTAGAATACTGAAGCAGTCCATAGCCTTCCTGGTTCAGATTGGCTATAAACTTAGGACTTTCTTCCGGTATATGAAAGAAATAGTCGATCTGGGAAGGAATATTCTCGTATCTGGTTATATCGACTCCCTCCACTTGCGGAATCGAAACCTTAGAAACTTTGGCCTCCCTGCTGGTATATGCTTCTTTGGCCGGAACCACGATTCTTCCGCCTGCGTATTCCGGCACCGCCATATTGCTCCACCAATACATCGGCACCACCTGGCTTCCCGAATTGACGATGCGCATCCGGCAGTTCAGGCAGGCATCCTTCTCCTCCAGCCAGAAATCCATCTGGTATTCTACGCCCCGGATTCTCTCGTATTCATACATGCGCAGCACCGGAATGCCCGCCTCCTCAAGCCGGGCCGTATAAAGCGGGCGGACAGTAAAGGGCGAATGCCCGATGATGCCAGGGTTCCACTCGACGCCTCCGCTGAACCAGGCATTGCACGCTGCCAGATTGCTGAAGCGTATCACATCATTGGTGTACAAAAGGTTTTCCTGCCGCCTCTTATCCCAAAGTTCCCACAGCCTTCCTCCGTATTCCGGGAGAAAAACCGCCCGGAGACAGTCGTTTTCCAAAACAGCAGTCTTCACCCGTCGTTCTTTCAGTTCGCGGCTATATGCCTGGTACTGTCGGTAAGGATAAGCGTTCCTTCTGGTTCCATATGCTTCAAATATCTCATCCTCCTCATCCAAGTCAAACTCCAGATCATTCTGAAGGATCGCGCTTCCTGCAATATCCGGCACGCTGCTTTCCTCCCCCAGGCTGCATGCCCGCATTCTCTTTGTCTCAAATCTCAGTTCTGGCTTCATACCGTTCCTTTTCCCTCCTCTGTCAGCATCTGGATTGCCTGCCTCAATGCTTCGGACTTGGCAATCTTCATCTTCTCGCAGTAGGCATCCAGACGCTCTTTGGTCTCCTTATCCATCCGCATGGAACAGATTACGTCCTTATTATTGGTTCCTCTGGGCCTTCCCGGTCTTCCCATATTCCCACATCCTTTTCGTCATTTCCGTAATACATTTATATTCCTATTGTAATATATGTATTACACTAATGCAAGTAAAAACTGCGCAAGTATTAGAAATACTCGCGCAGTTTTTCAATGGCACTCTTTTCGATTCTCGAAACATAAGAACGAGAGATGCCTAACTGTTTAGCAATCTCCCGCTGCGTATACTCTTCTTCGTTATACAGTCCATACCGCATCTTAAGTACCAGCCTCTCTCTGGGCGACAGTTCCGACTCCACCCGGTAATACAACATCCGGATATCGTCTCTTAGTTCTACCTTCTTGTGCGCGTCATCCTCTTCTGTCTCTATAATATCGAAAAGCTGGATCTCGTTTCCTTCCCTGTCGGTTCCGATCGGCTCATACAGGGAGATTTCTCTGGAAGATTTCTTTTTTGCCCGAAGATGCATGAGAATCTCGTTTTCGATACATCTGGCCGCATAAGTGCCAAGCCTGACACATTTATCGGGGTTAAATGTGACGACCGCCTTAATCAGGCCAATAGTGCCGATAGACAGCAGATCCTCCGTATCTTCTTCGAAAGACTGATACTTTTTCACGATGTGTGCAACGAGGCGCAGATTCCGTTCTATCAGAATATGTTTCGCTTCAAGATCACCCTCCGTATATTTTTGCATATAATATCTTTCTTCCGCGGCAGTGAGGGGTTGGGGAAATGATTTCAAGAAAAGCACCTCTAAGCGTATTTGATATAGTCTATGTGAAGTGCGGTCTTTTTGTGCTTTTCCATTAAAATTTCTCTATACAAAACACCGGGGAGAAGTTATATTAGGTATAGAAAATAATTGTAGATTGAGGTATGTCATGAAAAAAACAATGGGGAAAGTCCTCTTTTTCAGCTTGCTCATCATACTGGCGGCTCAATTGAGCATGAATCTTTTTATTGCGGATTTTAAGATTTCCATCGCCGTCATCTGTATCCCGGTATTTCTCTTTCTGACCGAAGGGTTTCCTCTGATACCGGTTACCATCTGCTCCGCAATCGGCGTATTTGCCTTGCGGACGCTCATGTACTGGTTCCAATACGCAAGCCTGGACCGTACGGCCTTCTTTCTTCCGGAAGCAGGATTCTATATTTGTTATGGGCTTCTTCTCTTTGGCTGTACCCGGCTTCTGAAAGGAACATTCCTGAACAAGAATCTGGCCGTGATTCCACTGATCTTTATCGACTATGGAGCCAACCTGGCAGAACTGCTCCTTCGGATCCGGATGGATGCCTTTGAGCCAAAGGCCCAGGCAGGAATCCTGCTGGTGGCCCTCCTTCGGACTGCGGTCATCTGGTGCATCCTGACTATATTCGAGCGCTATCGCCTGCTGCTGCTCAAGCAGGAGCATGAGGAAAGGTACCATAGGCTTTTGATGCTGATCTCGAAACTTGACGGAGAAGTCATATGGATGCGTAAAAATACGGCGCTGATCGAAGAGACCATGCGTACATCCTACAAATTATTCGAAAACCTGAGGTCTTCCGGCGCAGAGCCAGGGCTTGCGTCCTCTGCCTTGTCCGTGGCTAAGGACATCCATGAGATCAAGAAAGAATATCTGCTGATTATGCGTGGGATCTCGGAAGCACTGGATGAAGAACTGAAAAGCGACGGCATGCATCTGGAAGAACTGCTGCTTCTTCTAAAGGATGCCATGGCGCTCGTCGCCAAAGAACAGGATAAGGAACTCCTTCTTACGCTGGAATACGCAGACAATCCTTATACGGACAGGCATTATGCATTGATGTCCATCTTCCGCAATCTGTTCATCAATGCCATTGAGGCAGCGGCGGGTCAACAAGTTCGGATCGTGCTTAGCGAAGCGTCCCGGGACGCAGATTATATTTTTTCCATTACCGATTATGGAACGGGGATCGAGCCGGATTATATGGACCAAGTCTTTCATACTGGCTTCTCCACAAAGATTAATTACACGACCGGGGAGGTAAACCGGGGACTGGGCCTGAATCTGGTGCAGGATCTGGTAGAGAACAGTTTCAGCGGGCGCATCGCGCTGGAATCCCGTCCCGGAAAGACTACGTTTACCATTACCATTCCCAAAGTACAGCTGGAGGTGACAGCAACATGAAATTTTATCTGATTGATGATGATCCAAATATTCTAAACATATTAAAATTAATTATAGACAACCGGGGCCTTGGCAGCGTCTGCGGCACCGGAAGCACCGGCGTCGAAGGCCTGGAAGACATACGCGTCCTGAAGCCGGATATCGTGATCGTGGATCTTCTGATGCCGGAGATGGACGGCATCTCCTTCGTGGAGAAAGCCCGCCCGCTCCTTGATCATACTGCCTTCATCATGCTCTCCCAGGTATCTTCCAAGGAAATGATCTCTTCTGCCTACGAGGCAGGCATTGAGTTCTTCATCCAAAAGCCGATCAACAGCGTGGAGGTAGAGACGGTGATCAAGAAGGTATCCTCTTCCCTGACGATGAAAAGGACCTTGCATAAGATGCAGAATATCTTTATGGAAGACCTCCATCCGCAGCCAGCCAGGAATGCCGCAGATTCCGTCCCTTCCACCCCAGAGACATCCTCTGCCCTTACTGCCGTGCTTCAGAGGCTGGGCATCATCGGAGACATCGGATGCAAGGATATTATTACCGTCGTGGAATATCTGACCAGCCATCCGGGCCAGATGAACGAAGCCACCTTAAACGAACTTTGCAGCAAATTCAGCGATTCTCCCAAATCCATGGAACAGCGTATCCGCCGCACCGCCAATGCCGGCCTCGTGAACCTGGCCCACCTTGGGATCGAGGATTATGGCAACGAGATATTTACCGAATACGCGAACACGCTCTATAATTTTGAGCAGGTGCGCAGGGAGATGGATTATATCCGGGGCAGGAGCGAGAAGCACGGAAACGTGAAGATCCGTAATTTTCTGAATGCTCTGGTGGTCTATAGCATGAATAACTAGCCTTATCTCCGTAATAATTAACAGTATCATTGATTCATTTTTGTGAATTATCACAAAATTTCAATGATACTTATTTTTTTTGCGTCTGTTCTGATACCATTTGTAACTTTTTGAAACCTGGCATATATATTAGTCCCATCAATAACGGATCTGAATTATCAATAAAAGAAATGTGAGGGAATGCTTATGTTAACAATCGTATCTGGAGTGGGGCTTCTTTTGGTGACGCTGGCAGGATTCTCCCTGTTCAGCCTGAAGATGCCCAAGGGCCAGCTTGCCATGTCGGGTATGGCAAACGCTGCCATCGCAACGTTTCTCGTCGAGGCGGTACACAAATATATAACCGGAGATCTGCTGGGGCTTGATTTCTTTCGCACGGTCGGCTCTACTTCCGGAAGCCTTGGCGGCGTGGCCGCCGCAATCATGGTGCCCATCAGCATGGGAACCAGCCCTGTCCTTGCCGTTGTGGCTGGAGTCGCCGTAGGCGGTTACGGAATCCTTCCCGGATTCATCGCCGGATATGTGATCGGTCTGATTGCCCCGGTCATTGAAAAGAGACTGCCGGAGGGCTTAAATATCATCGGAGGCGCGCTTTTGATCGCCCCTATGGCACGTTTGATCGCTCTGGCCGCAGATCCGGCTGTAAACGTCGTTCTGGCGCGTATCGGAGGCACGATCGCCGCTGCCACGGAACAGTCTCCCATCGTCATGGGATTCCTGCTGGGCGGCATCATCAAGATGATCTGTACCTCCCCGCTAAGTTCTATGGCGCTGACTGCCATGCTGGGTCTTGACGGGCTTGCCATGGGAATCGCCGCCATCGCGTGCGTAGGAGGCTCCTTTACCAATGGGCTGATATTTGCAAGGTTAAAATTAGGAGACAGAAGTAATATCATAGCTGTAATGCTGGAGCCCTTGACACAGGCAGACATTATTACCTCCAATCCTATTCCTATATATTGTTCCAATTTCTTTGGAGGCGGATTTGCCGGGATTTCTGCCGCAGTCTTCCACATCGTGAATAACGCGCCTGGAACTGCGTCCCCGATACCAGGACTTCTGGCACCGTTCGCATTCAATCCCCCAACCCAGGTGCTGCTAGCCGTGTTCTTTGCCGTACTCGGAGGCTGCGCGGCCGGCCTGGCCGGAAGCATGATCTTCCGCAAAAGAATACAGGTTCCAAAGGCTGATGCCCTAGCGTCAAAAGATGCCG
>JABLTT010041144.1_pt1 | contig 15630 bp, 11 predicted proteins | sample 7160061 | NCBI WGS metagenome assembly JABLTT01 (sample SAMN14651232, study PRJNA627086) | human gut metagenome | isolation source: feces | host: Homo sapiens
AAGAATTTTTTGCACCTCATCTTTTGTCAGCGGAGCATCTTCTTTATAAATATAACTGCCGAACTTCTTTTTTCTCTCCAGCTTGATACTTTCAGCACTATAATTATAAATTCGTATCCTGTATTTCTTCCTCATAAGAACGCCGCTTTCCTTTTCTTCATATGCACTGTTCCAGTAATCATCAAAATACAGGCTCCGTATCAGATATCCTCCATTTTCTGCATGAGGATCCAGTTTCATAAGTGGCTTCATCCGAAGATTCAGGACTTCTTTCTCACTGGTACTGATAAGATATTTCCATTCATTACGAAAATGTTCTTTCTTCCTGTCAGCCTTCTTCATAATTGTCTTCCTCTACCGTACTATCTTCTGTTATGTAAAAGCACTTCATACCATAATGCTTTCCTTCGTCTGTTACATAATAATCAAATGCATCCTGCGTTTTTCCAGATGTATTTGTTGCTCTTACTCTCACAAAATACTGTCCTGCATTCGGAAGTTCCATCTCCGATTCCGGAACAGTCAGGGTTGTGTTCTGATAGATCACATCCTGAAACAGATAATCTCGCGCAACCTCCACAGAATACGTAATGTCCTCTGCGTCCAGATCATAAGATACATCCCAGTTAAATTTCAGCTTATCACCGTCTATTGACGGAACACCTATATAAAATGGCATTGGTGTTTCCAGACTTTCCAGATATAACTGATAGTTCTTTTCTATCTCATCAGGAAGTGATGCTGCAATCTGATCGTATTGTTCAGATGTAAGCGGTTCATACTCTGCATCAGGCATCAAATATAAATAGGGCTTCAGTACATTCTTATAGCTCTCTATCTTTGATGTGAGCATATCTTTGTTCAGATATTCCCTCAGATCCAGAATGGCATCATTTAATTTTTCCCGGAAAGACCGTGACTTCAGACACCTTTGAAACAGAATATTTCCCCAGTAATTGCTGATTCCCTTTTCCCAGCTGTTCTGATCCGAAAAATTCCTTAATTCATATTCCGGTCTCATCAGACAGCCATCGTTATCCCAGGCAATAAAGTACCAGATATCTGAATTCAGAGGACTGTATAAATAAACATTTCTGTTCTGTGTGTCTACGTTTCCCATCAGAATCTGAAATGCCATCCAGTAAACAATATTTTCTTCATCAAAATGTTCTTTCAGTACATCTTCAATCCCTATAGAATAATCATTCAGATCTGTCAGCATATCAATCAATTTGGTATGATCTGAATCCCCTTTTATTTCCAGCATTTTTTCAAAGGCTGTCTTATCATATCCTGCATCATCTTCTTTTTTTATAATATCCTCGTAGCGATAAAATTCAAAAGAATTAATCTTATACAATTGTCCGTTTGAATCCAGTCCATGACTCTTTAATGCCGTCTTATTCAGTTGTTCAACCTGTGTATAAATTCCATAATCCTCAAATTTTACACCTGATTCTTCTGTATTATCCTTTACATACAAATGCACAAACTGTGTACGTAAACCAACCATCTGAGGAATTCCCCTGATCAGATCATATGCCAGCTTATTTCGAAAGCGCATTCCTTCTGTCATATGTTTATTCAGGTTAATGGTTCTCTGGCCTCTCCACGTTCCTTTATTCTTTTTTAACTCAATTTTATAATTTTTTTGTGCATTCTGGCTGGATGTCTGGCCTCTGATCTGAACAGTTGCATTAGGCACGCTTTCTCCATATCCGACTTCCCCTTGTGTCGGTCCATTCTCATCTCCCACCTGCAAAAGTCCTGCCACCTGATATCTCTCCACTCCCATATCTTCGTAGTCATAAACAGAATAGCTGTTGATTTCCTTCCATGTATGATATGTATTTTCGGATGAATTTCCCTTAGATACAGTAAGATACATGGTAACAACACTGGTATCATCATCATTTTCATACAAAGAATCCTTATCTCTTAAATGAATCTCATTGATTTCTTCTTTCTCTGCTTTTTCTGCCTTTACCTGTTCTGTTTCGTTATCTTCCTGTACTGTCTGATCCTGCGAAGAGTTTCCCGCTTTTTCCAGAGTGCAGCCTCCACAAAGAGAAAGACTGACTAATACTGCACTTATCAGATTTATTTTTTTAATTCCTGTCAACGTTCGTTCTCCTTTCCAGTTTCTCATCCATAAAACATCCGATTCTGGTAAATACCCCCGATTTGTCTTCTGCTACCACCGGCTGTATGCTGAGAATATAATATGGCAGACGTCTGGTATAACGTTCCAGACGGATCATAACTATAAAATAAAACAGTACACATCCTGCAAGAAACCCAAAGCCATAATATACCTGCGGACAAAACAGAGAAATCACAGTAAACACAGAAGTTCCCACGGCAAAAATTACAGAAGCAGCCAATGCTCCCCTGTAATCTGTAAAATATAAAAGAAGCAGAAGCATCGTATTTGCAACTGCATAAATGCCGTAACCAACACAAAGTGTCCGGAAATATCCATACATCAGATCATTAAATCCCAAAGGAAGGTACTTCAAAAGACTCTCACCCATTGAAATCGCCAGCGCAGTAGTCAGTAACTGCTTCAAAGCGGTATACTTCAATTCTCTGTTCAGTACATCCAGCATTTCTGTACCGGCCTGCATAATATCCTTAATGGTTCCCCCATCATTGAATAAACTGTAATAATTCCTGTATTTCGGATAAAAATTAACTTCTACAGAAACCACAAAATTTACAGTGGTGATCAGAATTGTCAGAAATGCGATCAATGCCGGTACGTCATGTGACGGTGCCCCATAAAAAAGCCCTTTTACCTGTTTCCCCAGCGGTCCGGCCCACATGATCACAAGGTGGGCAAACAGCCCGATATTAATGCAGAGTCCTGTAAATGCCAGCGGCAGAAACTCATCTGCCCACCTTAAAAATAAGAATGCACTGATATCACTTTGTGGAAAATACTCATACAGTAAAACAACATCCCATAAAAGCATGATCCCATATCCAATGCATACCGCAGCCATCAATGCTTCCACATGGGAAATTCCCAGAAACAGCAATAAGGCTCCCGAAAGAAAAGTAACAGCGATCGCAGCAAGAAAGGATAACATAATTCCTCTGTAATCTTTAATTGCAGTAAGATAACTCATCGCATTCCATGTAACGATCAGTTCTCCAAACAACTCAAAACATAAAAACTTATCTATAAGCCCAACTCCGGAAAATATCAGAAAAATCCCATATAAAATTCCTCCTGCAATGAGCATTAAGCCTGTCGAACCCCAGAAAGATGACAGAACTGCCTCATTTTTTTCTTCATAAAGCATATCTGCAATAAATCTTGTTACTACCATTGACAAGAAACTGGTTACCGTCAATGATGCAAGAAGTGTATATGTGATCATGCAGACCAGTAATTCTCTGCTCTGTTTCGGAGCGCCTGTCCTGTCACACAAAAACATAACCCCCAGCAGAAGTACGATACCAAGCAACATGGGACCGGTACAGATAATCCCTGCATATCCATAGGCGCGGAAAGAAGCAAACAGCCCTCTTCTGCTGAACAGTTTTTTGAGTTCAAATCCAATCCCTGCCATATGCTTCCTCCACCTCCCTGTAAAGTTTTCTGTATTCACTGATCATGCGCTCATGCCTGTAATATGCCTTAGTTCTTGCCTGTCCGCTTTTTCCCATTCTGATCCGTCTTCTCCTGGATTCACACATTTTTTCCATAGCGGCAGCAAGTCCATCCCTGTACATAGGCGGAACGCAATAACCGGCACATCCAAAATCATCTCCTTCTTTTCCATTCAGAAGTTCCCGGCAACATCCTACATCAGTCGTTACACATGGGCGTCTGGCCGCAAATGACTCCAGCACGGATAATGGCTGGCCTTCTGATATACTGGTAAGGATCGTAAAATCCAGTTTTCTCATATACTGTACAATATCTACCCTTCCTGTAAAAACAAGATTTTTGATATCCAGCTGTTTCACCAGTGCATAACACTCATCTGCATATTCCTCGTCATCTACCCCTCCCAGAATATGAAGTCTCACATTCTCCATTCTGGATGAGAGTTCATAAAATGCATATATCATAGTCTTTATATCTTTAATGGGTGCGAGACGGACTACCGCACCTATGTCTATCCATCCATCTTCCTCTTTCAGAGGGATCTGTGACAACCTGTCATAATCAATACCATTTTCAATTACTCTGCATTTCTCTGCATCACAGCCAATCTGTATTTGCGTAAGCATCGCATTCGTAAATAAACTGGTTACCCGAAAAGCCCTTTTATAAATTGCTTCTGATAACATATAAAAGAAAGAAATCCACTGTTTTTTAAATGATGGGATTACCCATTTTGCCCTGATGATCTCTTCCTCTCTTTCTCTTGTGTATATCCCATGCTCTGTAAGTAATACCGGTCTCCTGTAAACATATCCTCCAAGGCAGGCAAGAAGTCCCCCATATCCTGTTGAAATGGCATGATAGGTATCTGCCAGAGGAACCTCTGAACCCAGAAGATATAAAACCGGAAGCAGCATGGAACGCATTGTATGAAACGCATCCGCAAATGCAATATACGGATATTTTTCCAGACAGCTCTCTGTTAATATATTTAAAAACTGCTCACTTTTCAGAAATGACATCGGATTCATTTTCCGGTCGTGATATAAATGAAACAATACTTCCCAGTCAGGATGACTGCATTCCATCAATTCTCTTAGACTCTTTGTTTCTTCTTCCGAAAAACGATTGATTCTGTGCAGCTGTCCTTTTTGATTTCCATGTTCCTTCAGTTTTAATGCATCATCCAGAAATACCTCATGGACTTCCACCACATTATCCGGCAGTTCATAGACAAATTTTCCACGGTCACATGCATGTGCTCCTATTACCCACAGCACAAACTCATGCTCTTTCATAACAGTGATATACTGATGCATCCATGTCGAAACTCCACCATGCACATACGGATAACAGCCTTCTAAAACCAGACAGATTCTCAATTTTCTCACCTTATTTCTATTTTCACTGATTTCTCTTTTGCCCGAAGCAGATAGAGATTTCCGGTAATATGCGTCAGTTCTCCACCTTCTATATTACCCGGAGTCCCTTCATTCATTCTTATCATAATATAAGCTTCATCATAAAAATTATCTAATTTAAGATTAAGTTCCTGATCTGATATATCCTTATCGATCACCAGTGCCCCATACCGCTGTATTGCGCCTGATAGTTCGGAAGCAGTAAGATTTCTCAGACATGGAGCTGAAGTATACAGCCAGTCCATATATTCATCCAGCCGTTTTTTCAGTTTCTCCCATCCCAGTCTGGCACCTCTGTCTTCGTCCAGCAGATCATCCGGATGCATAAAATGTGTATTGACAAAATGCATATTCAGTTCAGATACAGCCGCAAGTTCCATATAATCATCAATCACAGCACCTGAAATAATACGGGGCTGTTCCACAATTCCATCTTCTGCAGCCTCAAACTCCTGTGTATATGCCATATCTCCGACAAAATAATTACTTGCAATTGTACGTATCTCCGGAAATTCTTTTACGATCATTTCCCGCCCTTCATCTGACAGCACATTAGACGGCGGTACATAAACAGACAATTCTGTCCCCGGAAACATCTCTTTTCCAAACCGTATCAGCTCTGTCATGGCTTTTTTCATTGCATCATAGCTTTCCCATGTTTTATATGGAAGGATATTTGCATAATCCACATTTGACAGGCTCAATGGCTGATGATTATATCCATGATATCCCAGTTCTCCTCCCTGATGAAGCAGCATATTCCCAAAATACTGAAATCTCTGTACATCTTCCTGTTCCACAACATCTCCGGACACATCATCCTCATAATTATCAATAATAACACCTGTATATTTCACGCCGTGTTCCTCTGCCATATCCAGCATATCCGGCCACCAGATATTTGTATAAAACTCTTTGATGCTGAGACCATAATCACGTTTGATATATGTTCCGTCTCCACTCGGCACAGGAGATGGAAAATCATCCAGATAGAATACAGATCCATTAAGCACCGGGTAAACCATCACATCTGTCAGCAGACTATAGGATGCCGCAAAAAATCCTCTTGTGGCTTTTTCACATAATCCAAAATTATCAACTACAAATTTACCTTTTCCATAACTGTTTTCCCAGATAAGCGGAACCTTCTTTTCATCATCTGTCCATGCATAAACCTTCGCCGTTTCTCCAACACTTACTTCCCATGCTGAATCATATGCATCCGGAATCTGGAAAGATCTTCCCCCTCCAATCATGAAATCATCATCAATATAGATTTTATCTACCAGAACATTTCCATAATCAGAGTCTGTAATTCCCAATTTCTGCTCAATGAGCGAAACATATGTATCCTTCTGAAGTGTTAACGCAAAAAGAACACGTCCTCCTTTTTCTACCCAGTTTCCAATCTTTATAACTACATCCTTCAATGGGTTCAGATCCGACATCAGCACCACTATTGTTTCATAGCCTGAGAAATCAGGAATCTCACTCTGTCTGATATCTGCCAGATCTACTCCTGTTTTCATATCCATAAAAATTCTTTCAAACTCTTCCCATGCCACCACACTGTCTGCCTGACTGCTGTCCATCAGCACCAGACAACTGCTCTCAATATTTTTGACTGCCTGTGTTTCAGTTACAACCGTATCCCTGTCCAGATATGCATTCTTCTTGATCTCTGCCTGATACTGAATTCCTGAACGCTCTGTCCAAAGCACCACACTGATTGCCAGAAAAACTCCCAGAATAACAGTCAGACCCTTAAATCGAAAAGACTGTAAATATTTTATCATTCCTGCCAAAAAGCCAATGCCTCCTTTCCTTTCGCCGACAGGTAAATATGTTCCTGCTGAATCTGCTCTAATGTTTCCTTTAATTCTTTTCCCTGTTTCAGTTCCACGTAATATCTGATCCTGAGTATCCAATATTCTTCATTTCTGTGCCACTTCTTATCCATTCTTTCCAGACTTTTAAGAACCTGTTCATACTCCTTCATCTGCATTTGATTCTCAGTCAGACATACATATGTATGAAGATCTTCTTTAAATTTCAGTTTTTTCTTCAGAAGTTTTATATATTGATTTCTTTGCACCAGTTCCATCTGTCCTTCCAGAAGTCCCTGAGATAAATACTCCTGAAGAAAATCACAGTACTCTGAAATAAGCTGTTGATTTTCCGGTTCTTTTGCATATCTGTATTCTATCTTCTGCAGTCTGCTTTCATATTCCTTAGACAGCTCTACCATTCCTGTGATCGCATAATGCACAACCTCTACATCGTCATTCATCCTTGCCTGTTTAAGCATATCGATGTAATTCTCCGGATCATCATTCAATACATTCATAATCAGATCACGCCTCATAGCGGCCTCATCAATAAGAAGCACTTCCTCCAGTGGCACAATATTTCTGTCACTTTCTTCTTTCGGTGCTATAATGCTTCTGTAAATTTCTTCATTGATCTTCATTTTTTCTATTCCGATTTCACGCTTTTTATCCTGGTGAAAAAATATCTGGAAATGCAGAAGCAATACACAGATCATACCCCATACCGGTACAAAGATCACAGGTAATATGAGATACCTCTTCACCTTCAGTAAATGGGAGTTTATTCCTGTCCATACTAAAACACAACAGATAATATGGAATATAATAAAAACAACCCCTGTTATATTCTGTATCATTCTTCAGCTACCCTGCTTTCGTTACGGGTGTCAATCACTCTGCAATGAAGTCCGTTCTTTTCGAGCCTTTCAATTACTATCGGTAACATGGCATCATCCACCTGTGACAGTATCAGATAGAGTTGTCCATCCTCCGATATTCCCAGTATGTCATTCTCTCGGATTTTATTTTTTAATATCCTGTCTGTTTCCTCCAGTGTCATTTCCGGATTTTCAATCTGCAGCAGAGCATATGATCCTATTTTCTGTTCTTTTATGGAATGAAATAACTTCAGCCTTTCCATAAAATACTCTGTTTTTAATATATGAGTTCCTTCCAGATATTCCCTGTCTCTGACTGCTTCCTGATATTCCAGTGCACGCAGCAGAGAGACTTCTACCAGACCGCATAAAATTTTGATAAGATTCAGATAATACAATGTCATCTGATTACTGGCTGCATCCTGGATAAATACCAGCATTACAAGTTCTTCATTTCTCTTTATCCCTGCAATATATGCCGGATATCCGGCAAGCAGTTCCCTGTTTCTCCAGACCTCACCCTTTTCCAGCGTTTCTATCGCATTCTGATACTCTTCAATCCTTATAGAATTCGGCATTTTTCTGCGAATTTCAGGTGATGACATTTCCATCCTTCCAAAACGTTTCCATGAATCAAGTGAATAAAGTACAATTGTATGATTTTCCAGAACATCTTCCATTACCCTTATGGTTTCCATAAACAGTTTCTGAGGCTGTATCACATCCAGCTTTCTTGTTATATCAAAAATTTTTCCAAAGCTGTCCCTGCTTCCGAGAATCTGCTTCTTATATTGTCTTTTATCCTGAAGCGTCTCCTGATACATTTCCTGCATAAAGAAAAATTTTTCCTTAATCAGTCTGTTTTCTTTTGTTACAAATTCTATATCCTCTTTATTCTTCAGCCTTATATAACCACAGACAGCACCTGCTGCAAAATAAAAAATAAATGGAATCCAGTTGGAAGCCTCATAAAACAAAGTATATATGTTTACATTCTCCTGCCTGTATGCTGCAATCAAAGAACAAGTTTCCAACGCAGCTGCTGATATTCCATAATTAATTCCATAAAGACTTCCCATGAATACAATAAATACAAGTCTCAGGTCAATCATTTTAAACTGAGCATAAGTTCCTGTATATTTGTTTAGAAATTCAAATAAAATAAATCCTGAGATTAATTCCAGAATGTGGATCAGCAAAGTATTTTTTGATATCCAATTCCTGATATTTGCAAAATGTCCGGAATCTGAATCTGATAATTTTTTATACTCCTGATACATCCCGGGAATATCTTCAAAAACAGATATCTTTGGAAACCACCCATATTCATGTCTTATAATCTGATCATCCGGCTGTACCTTATAAATCTGACCGCTGTTCTGATATCTTATATCCAGTTTACCGGGAATTGTCTTTCTGATTTCTTTTTCCAGATCACTGAAACTCTGCCTGAAACAATCCGGAACATTCAGACAGCGTTCTTTTCCCCAATTGTCATATACTTTATAAAGCAGTTCTGCCAGATCATCCATACATAGAAAATAAATATTTTGTTCCGGTGATTCCTCAAAAACAATTTTTCCGCTTTCTTCTGCCTCTGTAAACAGCTTATAAAAAAAGTCCTGTGTGTATACCGCTGAATATAAATGAGGAATTCTCAGAATCTTGGTGTTTATCTGATACATATTTCCATATTCCATAACTACATTTTCTGCTGCGGATACCAGAAGTGTTTTTCCACTTGTAATATTATAAATGCTCTCCTGCCCGGTCAGATACAACATTCTTATTTCCTTATTCTTTTTGCATAACTGAAGTATCTGTCTCAGTTGTTCCAGTTCTCCGGTCATCCTTCCATGCATGGTCAGATAATTTGAAAAATAAACAATTCTTTCAAACTCATATGTTTCGAAAATCTCTTTCAGTTCTTTCTCATCTTTTATGAACGGACGAGATAATATATTCTTTTTTCGATTTGATTTCAGCATCTCATTTCCCAGTACAACTACATCACATTCAGGAAATGATTCTTCTATAAAAGTTTCTGTTACATATCCTGTATTTCCTGCCAACAATACTTCCATATTTATTCACCTCAATAAAGTGAAGTATAACAAAGTTATTTTTTCTTTTCAATATCAGCATCTTTACAGAAAATAGCTTTTTTCTCAACAACTGTTGTCTTGTTCCTGCTGCTGTTCTATGCTAAAATATTTCCAGTATAAAATCATAAACCACAGACAGATCAGTACCCTGACATTTCCGGCACTGATCATATCTGATCATATTATACAAACTGTCAGGAAAGAGGCGATTACATTGAACATTGAAGATTCCTGTATTTCCTGCATTGACACAGACTGGTCCTACCAGCTTGCCAGACGCATGGAAAAAGAGAAAACAAACCCTGTTCTGGGCTATCGTACTGCAGGTTCCGCTGCTGAAACAGCTACAGGAGATATGTTATACAGGGAAATGAAAGCTATCGGACTTACCGATGTAACCAGAGATACATTCTCACTGGACGGATGGGAATTCGAGAAGGCAGTCCTGAAATTTACAGATGATGACGGGCAGGAACACACCTTTCAGATGGGCGGATATCAGACAAATTTCGAGACAGACGGATTTGAAGATTACGAACTCGTTTATCTGGGAAAAGGAACTGCCGCAGATTATGAAGGCATAAACGTAAAAGGAAAGCTGGTTATGGTTGAGATCAACCAGCGAGACGAATGGTGGATCAGCTTCCCTGTTTATCAGGCTTATCTGCGCGGCGCTGCTGCCCTGATCGCAGTTCAGGCAAACGGCTACGGAGAAATCGCAGAGTCTGCGCTGAATGCACAGGATATCGCAGGTCCTGATTTCGCACCTGCATTCTCTCTGTCTCAGGCGGATGCACGTATCCTGAAGCGTTCTCTCCGAAATAAAATTTCCACCTGCGAAGACAACACCACTGATTCAGAAGATACCCATAACACTCTGGAACAGGATGCTGCTTTATTACGCAGATCCTCATTAAAAGTATCACTGGATGCCCGTTCCAGAGTCATTCCGGACACAACAGCAGGCAATATCACAGGTAAAATACAGGGTACTGAGACAGACTCTATGATCCTGCTGTCTGCACACTATGATTCCTATTTCGATGGATTCCAGGATGATAATGCGGCAGTCGCCATGATGCTCGGCATTGCCCGTTCACTTGTAAAGGGCGGCTATAAGCCTGCCCACACTCTCGTTTTCTGCGCAATGGCTGCCGAGGAATGGGGAATCATTGATTCCAAATACGACTGGTCTACAGGAGCCTACAATCAGGTATTCCGTGTACATCCTGACTGGCAGGGTAAAGTGATCGCAGACCTGAACTTTGAACTTCCTGCACACGCACACAATAGACAGGATGCCATCCGCTGTACCTATGAATATGCAGATTTCATCAGACAGTTTACAGACAGCCTGACTGTCCCGAAGGAAGCATATCCTGACGGGATCACGGTTCTCTCTCCCATCGAGACATGGTCTGATGATTTCTCCATGGCAATCGCAGGTATCCCATCCACAGTCAATGATTTCAGCGCCGGGCCCTTCATGCAGAATTATTATCATTCCCAATATGATAATCAGGATGTTTACCAGGAAGCTGTCTATCAGTTTCATCATGAATGCTATCTGAAACTGATCATGGCCATTGACAGACTTGTCCTGCCACCGATGAATTTCAGCAATACCATGAACGCGGTCGCAGAAAGTATCCACGAAAATGCACTCTCATTTGCTGATCCTGAGCAGAATGTTCTGCTCAGAAACCTGCAGACAATTACCGCTTCTGCCGAAAATATTTATGACAAAATATGCCAGATTAATACGGAATATGCCACACTTTCAGACTCCGACGCCCGCATTGCTTTCCGCCACAAATGGGAATATGCCGGACTGGAGCTGCTGAAAACTTTCCGCAAGGCGCAAGACTATCTGGTACGTCTCAACTGGCAAGATGAAGTAATTTTCCCACAGGAAGCTGCCTCCAAAAATATCCGACAGCTGGAAAAAGCCAGCCGGGCTTTATCCGAGGGAAATATTACAGATGCATTGAAGGCTCTCTATCGAGTAGACAATAATATGTACGCATTTCTCTTCGATGAAGAAGTTTACTATCACTTCACCGAATACATTCTTCACCAGCCAAAAGACCGCCTGATGTGGGGTGCCGGACGTATCATGCATCACGAAAATCTCTACGGGATCGTGCAGAAACTGAAGCAGCGCATGGAAGAAGAAACACCGGAACTCGACAGTGAGATCCGTCGTCTGGAAGCTGCCCTGCGCAGACAGAAGGCTTATTATAAGGACGATATCCGCTACTTAAACACCTCCGTTAATAAGCTGTCTGCGATGTTGGATAACATCTATAATAATCTACTGTCTTTTTAAAAAACATTACCACTCCCGGGAACAGCAATGTTCCCGGCAATAAATAAGGAGATTACTACATACCATGGAAAGTGATAATTTGTACAGAGTACAGGAAGAAGATTTACCACGATTACAGAAACTGTTAACGGTCTGTTTCGCACAGGATCCGCTGTATCATACCCTGATTCCTGATGATGACACCAGAGAAAGACTTCTGCCGGAGCTCTTTTCCTGCGATCTGACGGAGTTCTTTCAGACATGCGAAATTTATTCTGACAGCAGCGAACTGAACAGTATCCTGGTTGTTTCTGACGAAAGCGAACCTTACAATTTTCTGCACTACTGTCTCACAGAGGCCAGAGCTGCACTTACCACTGACGGATGGCTGATCAAAGAAGATCCAAGCCTGAAAACCTTCTGGAATTTCATTCAGGGCAAAGACTACCTGAACTCAAGCTGGACTGATCAGCTTCACCAGACAGAACGTCTCCATGTGATCTACCTTGCGGTAGACCCCGGACACCAGCATCATGGGCTGGCAGAACTTCTGATGGATGAAGTGATAAATTACGCCCAGAAACACAAGATGCTGATTTCTCTGGAAACCCATAATCCCAATAACGTTCCTATTTATGAACACTTCGGATTTAAAACATATGGGATAGTGGAAAAACCTCACTTTGATCTGAAACAATATTGCATGATCAGAGAGGCTACTGTATAATCTGTCCCTGCACTGCTCTCGCAATTATTAACATAAAAGCTCCGTAATTGATAAATTAACCTATTTTTCACTTACATTTTTGTCTATTTCTACGTCTAGTAATATTTATACTTTTATATTAAAATAGCATACAGATGTCGGATAAAACTTTTCCACATCTGTTTGTTTATGGTACCATGTGTACTTTTCCGCTACTATTCTTAATTACTGTTAACTGTTCGGAGACTTTCCATTCAACGGACTGCTGAACATCCACGATTACCAGAAACAAAAGTATTTACCTGGCAATAAAAATTTTAATAACCCCCAGAGTACACATCACTACACTGATAAGGAGGACTTATAATAATGGTACGAAATGCAATGAGCGCAACAGAATTTTATATTTTACAATATTTATGGACCAGAGAAACACCTGCAACTTTTTCTGAGATTATGGTTCACTTTAATGAGGAAGAAAAGAAAGCATGGAAGAAACAGACAGTAAACACATTTCTTTCCCGTCTGGCACAGAAGGGCTTTTTGAATATTGACAAGAGCGGAAAAAGAGCTATCTATATTCCATCTGTCACCTCAAAGAAATTCTATGAAAATTATGCCCAGGAGATTGTAAAGGATTCTTACAACGGAGCCATCAAAGATTTCATCGCTGCATTTACAGCAGGAAATAAATTAAGCGCAGCTGAGAAAGCTGAATTATTATCTTATATACAGACACTTTAATCAGAAATGCTCAATAAAAAAGGCTGTCATTAACAACAGCCTTTTTTATTTACAGAATTACTATAAATACCGGATCAGAGAAATTACTCAGACTCTTCTATATTTTCCAACGTAAGCTTATGATATGGCGTGCGCACATATTTTCCGTCGATCAACGGAATATCACTCTTATCTCCATCCGTTGCGATTACAAATGCAAGATTCAGCATTTCACGCGCCTGCCCCTCTTTATCATTATAAACCGTTCCAAGCATTTCCTCATTCTTTACAGCCTCAATCCCCTCATCTGTACGGTCGACCAGATTGACACACACCACATCACATCCTTTATCGATCATGTTTTTCACCTGTTCATTCTGCGTCAGCTGACTCTGTGATGCATCCAGGATTTCCAGATTGATCGCCACACCGCTGGATTCCTCTTGCCAATGATTTTTTCAGGTTATATTTTTTCTATTGTGATTTTTCCATATTACTTCCTATTACATAATGTTCGGATCAAAAGGTATTTTTCCCCTAACTTGATACCCACGAATTACTCCACACTTTGCAGCTCCCGCAATTTTATTATATGTTTATATATACAGCATAAAAGCCACTCTACAGATTATTCATCCAAAGAATGGCTATCCTTATTTTTATCAGATACTTATGGTAAGTATACCCGTATATTCATTTTTACACAAAAAAACCAGCTAACTGTTAGCTGGTTTCTCATTGTATCTTCAAAACTACATACATGTTGACATTTCCTTGAGATTCATTCTTCCTGCGATTCTTGGTCAAGCCCTCACCCGATTAGTAACAGTCAGCTCCATGCATTGCTGCACTTCCACCTCTGCCCTATCTACCTCGTCGTCTTCAAGGGGGTTTACTTCTTTCGAATGGGATATCTCATCTTAAGGGGGGCTTCACGCTTAGATGCCTTCAGCGTTTATCCCTTCCGGACTTGGCTACCCGGCAGAATCCATCCAGCCGTTCCGGGCTGATAGATTCATACGGTCAAGCAATATACCATAGAGCAACTTTGCGTCGGTAGACACATTCCAGAAACGATCATCAGTGAACAGCATCTTCGGTATTCTGTAAAAGGAGAACTGTTCTGCCTGCTGACCATAGAAATAATCAAATTCCATTTTTGCTCACCTCCCTCGGATGGAAGGGGTCGCTGACCAGAGGAGATTCCCTCAGTGTGCAGCCCTTGATTGCATAAGGACAACGCACATAGTAACAGCTTCGATATTTCCACTTTGGCTGATGATATTCACATTCCTTACAGCGTCGTGGAATTGGTCGCTTGGAGAGCCGAGAGCCAGGAGCTTTTTTCATTGCCCGTTCATAGGACTGAAATTCTTTGTTCCCACTCATATCATCGGATGCCAAGCTCTTGCAGAATTTTCTTCGTACACCACCCAATGCAAGGGTGATCCCGTCCATAGGGACAGCCATCACATTCAGACGGAACCTTTGGTGCTTCACGAATCAGGTAATAGCAATTACCTTTGCCCAGACTACAACCCGACCGTGTTCCTTTCCAGAAATAGCACTTGCTGCATTCGCTTGGCTTGTCTGGAGCATACATTTCCTCTTGCACATCCTAACCTCCAATCCTCAATATTTTTCCGAGATGCCCGGAAATGAAAAAAGAGCGCTTACTCATCCCTCGGAAGGGGCGAATAAACGCTCTATGTAAATACGATAATATTCAGTTTTATTTCTTATAACGGCGTAGCACTCAAAACATCCGCCTTTTGCAATTAGCAAGAATTTTAGCCCGTTTTTGGGGCTGATTAGCAGGAGGGGCATTTTCATTAGCAAAAACAGCCTGTTTTCTGCTAAAAATTAGCTGGCGATTTTGTCTTATGACAGTAGTTCGATATTTTTTGGCGTGCAAAGAGTAATTCTCTAAGGTAAACTATTCATTAATAACCAACTAATTGACATTGCCATGTTTAGGTATGAAAAAAGCCGAAAACCCTTGAAAACAAAGGCTTTCGGCGTTGTTAGCTGGCGTCCCAAA
>JABLTT010026047.1_pt1 | contig 15507 bp, 17 predicted proteins | sample 7160061 | NCBI WGS metagenome assembly JABLTT01 (sample SAMN14651232, study PRJNA627086) | human gut metagenome | isolation source: feces | host: Homo sapiens
ATGTAGTTAGTTTAAACTAACTACATAATACCACTCTTTTTCCCTCACCGCAAGGCCAAGAGCCGGAAAACGATGCAGGCCCAAACTCGAATTTCCCCTGCCGGTGGCGGCGAAAGGCATGCCAGAACCCCACCCTAAATCTCCGGGAGGGAGCTCTAGGGTGGGGAGATACTCAACCCACGTTTCGGTTGCGGCCAAGGGGAATACTGCCGGAACCTGTAGTGTCATTCGTCCCACGGTCTGCTGGAGCAATGCGGGAATTGTAAAATGTGATGAACTGAATGGAGTCCATGGCGCACAGGATATAGCGGTCATCTGCTTCTTGGTACAACGTCACGTAGTCGGCGCCCACTGCATAAAGGATGCCATCCCGGGTGGCCAGGTTGCCGGCGCCGGTCAAAAAATCGATCTCCACATAAAGGCCCAAGTTCTCAGCCAGGGTCTCTTGCAGCTGGGGAACTGCCAGGTCTTCCAACTGGGCCATGGCCGCTAGACTTGGCTCTGCCTGGGGAGAGGAAAGACCCCGGCCATTTGGGTTGGCAGAGGGATAGGGCGTATCATACAGCATAAGATCAAACCTCACTTTTACCGCACATTGTGTTGGGAAGAAAAAGGTGGAAGGGATGCCCAATGAAGCTGCGCCGCCTGTGGCGGCAACCGGGTATGTAGCGGGCGAAGTTTCTTCCCCTGTCAATCTATGTGGGAGAAGGGCAAAGGGTGATGCGCTGGAATCGCTGCAACGGGGAGCCCCTTCGTTCGAAGGGATGGATGGCTGCCTTCCGAGAGATACTTGGACGGACCCGTCTTGTTTTGCAGCCTTATCTACGAAATACAGATGAAAAAGAGAGAATGGGGAAGCAAGATGGAGCAAGAAATGGGATTTCGCGTGGAACAACTCATTTTTTGTGGCTTTTTGGCAGGAGAAGCAGTGGATCGTATGCTAAATGAAGATGGAGATCAAGGATCTGTCGGCAGAAGAGAGACAGCAGCAGGAGGTGGAAACTGTTTTTTGGCAAGGGGTTTTACCCGTACTTTGCGGATGTTGCAAGGCAAGTTTGCCCAGCAAAAGAAGAGAGAGTAAAATAAAAATAGATGATCCCGTTGTACCAGTGCAATGGGAAATGAAAGTACAGGAGGGAAAGAACATGAAAAAAAGTCGCCGTTGGGCCGCTTTGGGCCTGGTTGCAGTGATGTCTTTGGGGCTGCTGGCCGGGTGCGGCGGAAACGAAGGCAGTGACGAAGGTGGAGGCGCGGAGCGCGACACCATCACAGTCGCTACGATGGCAGAACCGCCTACGCTGAGCCATGTGGAACACAACGCCACGGCCGGGTATTATGTGAACTTGCTGAACTTTACCGGACTGATGCGCTTGGGCGATGACTTGGAGCCGGTGCCGGATCTGGCGGAATCTTACGAAGCGGTCAGCGATACGGAATGGGTGTTCAAGCTGCGCCAAGACGTAAAATTCCACGATGGAACGGATATGACCGCAGAAGATGTCAAAGCCTCATTGGATTACGCCAAAAACTTCCCGGAAGTCTCCCTTTACAACGACAACATCCAATCGGTGGAGGTAGTGGATGAATACACCGTCAAGATCACCACACCGACCCCTTCGCCTGTGCTGCTCTTTAATCTGACCCAGCATGCCAATGCTGTGGTACCCAAAAAATTGATCGACGAAGGCCATGATTTCAACACGGACCCTGTGGGCACAGGCCCCTATAAATTCGTCAGCTGGACCCGGGGCGACCAGTTGGAGTTCGAGGCTTTTGAAGACTATTATCTGGGCGAACCGGCCATCAAGCACATCATTTGGAAGATCATCCCCGAAGGTTCCAGCCGCACCATCGCCCTGGAAGCCGGTGAGGTAGACCTGGTCATCGAAGTGGAGAGCATGGATGTGGACCGCATCAAGGGCAATGATGCGCTGGCCACTGTGGAATATTACCCCACCAGCGTCACATGGGTGATGCTGAACAATGAAATAGCCCCCATGGACAACCAGGCCTTCCGCCATGCCATCAATTCCGCCATTGACAAAGAGAGCGTGGTGACAGTGGCGCTCAACGGACTGGGTGCGCCAGCCCTGGCCCAGATGCCGACGAACATTCCGGGCGTGACCGAGGAAAACGCCGACGAATACGATGTGGAGCAGGCCAAGGCCTACTTGCAGGAATCGGGGATAGACCCCAGCACAGTGACTTTCTCCATCATTTGTTCAGACGATACGAAAAAACGTGCCGGCGAGGTGGTGCAGGCCAATTTGAAGGAGATCGGCATTGAGTGCACGCTGGAGAGCATGGACCTGGCCACCTATTTGAGCGCCACGGCCGAAGGCAATTTTGTGGCGGCCATCGGTGGTTATGGCATGAGCGATACCATCTCCTATTTCAACGGTGTGTTCCACAGCAAATCCATCAATGCTTCCAACAAGTCCCGCTTGAACAACCCGGAAGTGGATGCTTTGATCGACGAAGCCAGCCAGACCATTGATAAAGAACAGCGGGAGGCGCTGACCACAGAGTGCGCGGCACTGCTCAACGAATTGTGCTCCCAGGCGCCGCTGTACCAGACCCTGTCTCTGCGGGCGTTCAACGCCGATCTGCAGGGGGTAACGGTCAATGCCAACGGCGACCTGCGCATCGAAGACATCAGCTGGAAGTAGCCGGTGCATTGGTGAAAAGCAGACAGCACATTGCACAAAATACTGTGGACAAACACACAGGAATGGTATACAATAAAGAAAACCGATCCTTGCCCTGGCATGCACGGGGCAAAATATCAACAGAAAGAGGGTAATTCCCATGGCAACAAAAATTGCAACGGATAAGGCGCCCGGCGCCATCGGCCCCTATTCCCAAGGTGTTGTAGCGGGCAATCTGGTGTACACCTCCGGTCAGATCCCTGTAGACCCTGCCACAGGCAAGGTCGAAGAGTGTGTCAAGGCCCAGACCAAGCAGTCTCTGGAAAATGTGAAGGCTGTGCTGGCCGCGGCTGGCTGCACCATGGAAGATGTGTTTAAGACCACTGTATTCATCAAGAATATGGATGATTTCGGCGACATCAACGAAGTGTATGCCACATACTTCACCGGCGATGTGCTGCCTGCCCGCTCTTGCGTGGAAGTAGCCCGCCTGCCCAAAGATGTCAAAGTGGAGATCGAAGTAATCGCCATGAAGAAGTAACTTCCCATTGTGAAGGAAAATGACGCAGCCATGGCTGCGTCATTTTTTATTGGCGATTTTTCAGATAGACAGGTGGGGCTTGACAGTCCGATTCAAAAATCCTCGTTAAAAATTTGTAAACTCCGTCTCTACACAAATACCAAAGGCCGCGGTATAATAAAAGATACAAGGCACGCGCTGGCTGCGTTGGGCGGCTGCAAAGCCAAATGAAAAGGGATGGGAGAGAGGAAACCATGTCGATCGGCAATGCCTTTAATGGCGTATTTGCTTTGATGCTGTTGATGCTGTTGGGCGTTTACATGACCCGGAAGAAGTTCTTGACCCACGAGTATTACCAGTTTCTGACGAATTTCATCATGAAATATACTGTGCCTGCCATGCTGTTTGAAAACGCCATCGAAAATGTGACGGTGGAATTCATAACAGAAAATGGGACCATGTTACTGGCCCCGTTTGTCACCCAGCTGGGCGGGTATTTTGTCGCTTTGGGGATCGCTAAATTGTGCCGGCTCGATAAGTCCATCGAGGGCATTTTTATCTCGATCTTTGCCATGTGCAATACCATGCTCATGGGTTTTCCCATCTGTATGCAGATCTTTGGCGAAGTGAGCGTGCCCTATGTCACCGCATATTATATCGCCAACACAGTGGTATTTTGGGTATTGGTGGCGCCCCGCATTGCGGCGGGCGGCACTGCGGGCGGCGCCATTTCCAAGCTGGATAAGATCAAGCGGATCTTTTCGCCCCCGCTGATGGCCTTTATCATCGGTTCCGCCATCAATCTGGTCCACATCCCGGTACCCACATTCGTGCAGACGGCATTGACAGATTTTGGGGCATTGACTTCCCCCATCGCCATGCTGTTGTGCGGTTACCTGCTGGGCAGCATGGGCAAAGATGTGCTCAAAACACCCAAATGCATTGTGGGTGCGGTGGCAGCCCGGCTCATTTGGGCGCCGATCTTCTGCGCCCTCATCTGCCTGGCCATGAAAGTGCCTGCCCTGCCTGCCTGTGTATTCTGTGTGCAGGCCGCTATGCCCGCCATGAATCAAACGGTCATCCTTTCCGGGCTGTACAAGGGCAACGACCGAGCGGCGGCGCAGGGGTTGGCGCTATCCAATATTTTGTCCGTCTTTGTCATACCCCTGGTGGTAATGGCCCTCAATTACGTATTCCCCATGTAAAATAGCAAATGCGGCTGCCTCGTGGGAGACAGCCGCAGTATGATAAACAGCAGCGAAAGCCGACCAAGATCGATTCTGTGCCGGACAAAGGCGGGAGGACGGCGCCGCTCACTGGGATTTTCGCTGCTGCTATAAGTATATGCCGCCCGGCGGCCCCGGGTACCGAAGCGGGGAACCGGGGCAAAGGGCAGCCGGCCGCGGCAGGCCCTGTGCCAGACCAATTTGCAGGAGGAGACAAGCACAATGATCAAGATCGCCCCTTCCATTTTATCGGCTGATTTTTCTGTGCTCGGCCAGGAGGTCGAGCGGGTACTGCGCGGCGGCGCAGATTGGATCCATGTGGATATCATGGATGGCCACTTTGTTCCCAATATTTCCTTTGGCCCACCGGTGCTCCAGTGTTTGCGCCGGGCCACCGAGGGCTTTTTGGATGTGCATTTGATGATCTCCCAGCCGGAACGCTATGTGGATGCCTTTTTGAAGGCCGGCGCCGACCTGCTCAACTTCCACATCGAAGCGGAAGGGGAGATGGGTGGTTTGATCGACCGTGTGCATCAGGCGGGCAAACAAGCGGCGCTGACCATTAAGCCCGGCACACCGGCCCAAGCGGTGTACCCTTATTTGGACCGGCTGGATATGGTGTTGGTGATGTCGGTAGAACCTGGGTTCGGCGGGCAGAAATTCATGCCCGAATCTTTGGACAAAGTGCGGCAGCTCCGGCAGGAGATCCAGCGCCGCGGCCTGCAGTGCGCCATTGAGATCGACGGTGGCATCAATTTGGAGAACGCGCCTCTGGCAGCCCAGGCGGGCTGTGATATCCTGGTGGCTGGCAGCTCGGTGTACGGGGCGCCGGATCCGGCCCTCCGCATCCAGGAATTCAAACAAGCCTGTCAATAAACAGGCGGTAAACCAAACAAAGGAGGAACGGCCTGAAGGCCTGCAACAGGAAGATATGCAGCAAAAGACAGAGGATGCGCTGATTCGAAAACTGGTGGATATGGTGGATGGCGGCCTGCTGGTCTGCAAAAACGATTCCTACTCCACGATCCTCTACGCCAATGAATCATTTTATACGATGGTGGGGTATACACGGCAGCAGGTGAAAACACTGTTTCAGAATCGCTTTGCCGCTATGATGATGGAAGACATACCCGCCATTTTGCGGAAGGTGGCCCGTGCGGTGGAGAGCACGGGCCGGATGGATTTTGAATACCGGATGCAGCGCGGGGACGGCAGCATCCTTTGGATCCATGATACAGCGGTGTATGACCAGGAAGACGACGTTTTCTATGTGCTTTTGATGGATGTGACCGAAAAGAAATCCATGGAGTACCAAATGGGGAAGCTACAGGCAGTGTTGCAGCACATCCCCAATAAAATCGCCATCAGTGGAGCAGATGGACGAATAGAATACACCAATCTGGAATTTGACCGATGCCCCTATATCGACCATCGGGACATCGGCCAAAAAACATTGGAAGAAGTGGCGGCTGGCCAAGTGGTGGGCCGCTCTTTTGACCAATTGTGGAACGAAGTGCAGCAGGGACAGGTCGTCTCCTATGAGACCTGGGGGCGGCAGGGGGATTCCATACAGGGGCATGACAAAAATTATCTGGTGCCCATTTGCAGCGGGGAAGGGGAGATCGTCAATGTGGTGCTGCTCAGCGAGGACCTGGCCAAATTGAACGACAGCCTGACCCAGCTGCCCAGCCGCTCGATCTTTGAAAACTATTTCAATGCGCAGCGGGAGCTGTTGGGGGATGCTTTTCAGGCCACCCTTGTTGTGCTGGACATCGATGGCTTCAAAGTAGTCAACGACCGCTATGGACATACAGTCGGCGACCGGGCGATCCAGGTCACAGGCCAGCGGCTGATGGCGCTGCTGGAAAACGACAGCTATGTGGCCCGGTACGGCGGGGATGAATTTATCTTTTTTTTGCCCACGGTGGAACCAACACGAGTACAAAGTTGCATACAGCGGCTGATGGAATCGGCCTGGAAGCCCATTTCCACACCGGAAGGCAGTTTTTGCGTCACATATAGCCTGGGGGCTGCCTCTGCCAGGGGGAACATACCCTTTAGCCAGCTTTTTGAACGGGCGGATACTGCTTTGTACCAAGCCAAGCGCAAAGGGAAAAACGGCTTTGTATACAGCACCGAGAAAGAGGCGGTGAACACACCGCCCAGAGAGTCCCAGCCGGTGCCGGTGGAGGGGAACGCAGCCTTTGTCCAGCTGCTCCAGCAGAGCCAGGGGCCTGCGCTGTGGAAGATCGTGTGGGAGCAGGCGGACGGCACGGAACGGATGGAAAAGATGCTGCAGGCCATAGAAGAAGGGGCAGAAGAGCCGGCGGACTGGCAGCTCTATCAGCAGACCGTGGAGAAAAGCTGGCAGGCTTTTGCCCGGCAAGAGCTTCCGGGATACCTTTGCATCCCCTTGCCGGCCGCTTTTTTGGCCGATCCATTGGCAGTGGATTCATTGCTGGAGCACATGCGCCGGGCCCGGATGGTACCGGAGCGGATCGTCTGGCAGATCACGGTGGACTGGAGGGGCATTGAGTACGAAAAGTTGGTGATGCCAATGGTCTATATGCGGCAAGCGGGCTGTAAGTTCTGGGTCAGCGGTGTTGGGCGCTCCTGGCGTGGGCTGCACCTGCTGTTGGATTCCAGCGCCGACTTCATCGGCATCGATCACGGGTTTTATGCCGCATGCAATGGCAGCCGGAAGCATTGGGCGGCCAGGGATTTGTTGTTGCAGTTGGCCCAGATCAGCGGCGCCCGGCTGATACTGGAAGGCGGCACACCGGGGGATGACGCCCTATTCCATTATATAATTCCATAAATTAGATGAGAAAAATCGGGAGTTTCGGATAAAGAAACTCCCGATTTTTACGTGATTTTTACATAGATTTTGCTTTGAGTATACTTTTTGCCAGGGCTGAAAACGTAACAAATTTTTAATAAATAGGTGGTTTGAAATTCTCGCAAAGCACTAAAATGCAAGGTAGAAATTTATTGGTTCCCACGAAAATTAGGGTAAAGTAGACAAATTGAAGCGGCTTGATTTGATGGTTGTATTCCAAATAAAACAGGTGATAAGCTAATGTGTTTGAGAGAAAGACAAATGGGTTTATAAAGAGTTAACAAATAAAGCGGAGCTGGTATAAATGGATAAAAATAATTTGAAAGACAGTTTGAAAATAGTTATAATAGATAAAAACAAGGGCAACTCTTCCGGCGTTTCCGCATAAGATGGAATACGGCAGAAGAAGGGCCCCGCAGAGGGCGAGAAAAAGGCCCGCTGAAATTTTGTAAAACATGTGTTGGGAGGAGTCGCCGTGAAAGAGTTCTTAAAAGGGATGAGCCTGAAAAAAGACTGGAAAGTGCATCTAATGTGCCTCATTCTGGTGCTGATCGCCGATGGCATCGGCAAACAGCCAGTGGGGTCGGGTATCATGAAGATCACCCTGTTGCCGATGTTGTATGCTCTGGTGCTGGGCATGGTCTTTGCGGGCCTCAAGATCATCAAGAGGGACATGATGGAGACGGCGTCACCATACATCGGCATCAGCGTTATGTTCCTCACCTGCCGCATGGCGGCGGACATTGGCCCGAACTTGGCCTCTGTGGTAGAAGCCGGCCTGCCTTTGATCCTGCAGGAGATCGGCAATATCTTCACCGTATTCTTTGCACTGCCGGTAGCCGTTTTGATCTTTAAGATGGGACGTGAAGCAGTCGGTTGCTCCTTCTCGATCTCTCGTGAAGGCGGCTTGGCCATCATCGGTGATATTTATGGCCTGGATTCTCCGGAAGGCCGCGGCGTTATGGGCGGCTACATCACCGGTACGTTGCTGGGCGCCATCTTCAATAGCTTGATGGCTTCCGTTTTCGTCGCACTGAATGTGATCCACCCCTATGCCTTGGGCATGGCGGCCGGCACAGGTTCCGCTTCTATGATGGCAGCTGCGCTGGGCCCTGTGGTCGAAGCTTACCCCGATATGGCCAGTGAGATCAGCGCCTATGCGGCGGCCAGCCAGGTGTTGACCAATGTAGACGGTCTGTATGTGAGCTTGTTTATCTCCCTGCCCATGACGAACTTCCTCTATCGCAAGCTGAAGCGCGAGAAGAAGCAGGAACTGAACTTGAACTATAAAGAACTGATCAAAAAGGCTGAAGAAGCCGACGACGAATAAGGAGGCGATCTTATGAGTGTCAAACAAGAATGGGGAGTCCGCATTAAAGTATTGATCATCACAGCACTGATTGCTTCCTTGGGCAACGTGTTGGCGACATGGAAAGACGTGAGAGACGGTGTGGAAGGCGCGTCTATCGTAATGCCTTGGGAGACTCTGAGCGTCATGGTTGTTATGTTGATCATTGTGGTAGTCGGTTGTGAAGTGGACGATCTGTTGCGCAAAATCAACATCAAACTGCCAAAGGTGCTGTACATTTCTCTGATCACATTGCTGCTCAGCATTCCGAATTTCTCGCCTGTCGCCGGCTGGATCGAGACCAACTTTGCTAAAATCGGCACACTGCCGCTTTGTACTCCGATCCTGGCTTATGCCGGTATTTCCATCGGCAAAGATATGGGCGATTTCCGCAAACAGGGCATTGGCATTGTTCTGACATCCCTGCTGGCATTCGCCGGTACTTACATCGGTTCCGCTGTGATCGCACAGATCCTGCTGAAGGCAACTGGCGTCATCTAAGCGCATACCAATATCCAATGGATACAATACAGCGAGCACGGTCTCATACCGTGCTCGCTTTTTTGCGTGGGCAGCAGCCCTGTCTTCCGCCCGGAAGCAGCGAAGGCAGATGGATGTGTATCTGCTTTTTCTGGAGAAAACAATGGCCGTAACCGACATCTGCCGTACATCGGCCGGTGGAAGCTTGAATTCATAATTCACAAACATTTTTGAATCATTCTTCAAACAATCCCAGGGTAGGATATAGGCGCCCCATGAGGGAAGAAATGATTTGGAGGTAGTTCAAAATGTCTAAGAAAAATTTTGTTTCACTGTTGTTGGGCACGGTCGGAGGCATCTTGTTTGCCCTTGGCATGTGCATGGCCATGATCCCAGAATGGAACGCTTTTCAGCCGGGCATCGTGGTAGGGTGTATCGGCGCTGCCGTGCTGGCAGTGATGTTGATGATCCGCCGGAAAATGGGGGGCAGGCCCGTATTGGTCAAACCCAGCGGCAAAGCCATCGGCACTGTGGTGCTGGGCGCCACCGGTGCTTTGGTGCTGGGCATCGGCATGTGCATGGTCATGGTATGGAGCATGATGGTACAAGGCATTCTGGTTGGCTTGGTCGGCATCCTCCTGCTGCTTTGCCTGATCCCACTGGTCAAGGGCATCCAGTGGGGGCAGAGATGGGAACGGGCGGCATGCAGCCAGGGCTACTTGTCCAAGGGGCCAGGGACCGGTTATGAGCAAGTTGGCCAAATTGTTGCGGTCCCACCTTTTTCTGGCGGCATTCTGCATCGTACTGGAATGTATACAGCTAGAAAAAGGGCGGGATTAATATTTCAGAAACAATTCTCAAACAGGGTGCAAACAAAACTCGAATATGCTACGATAATAAAAGCGTTCTGTGTAGACCGAGGGAAGGAGGGCCAAATGGAGCGTTGGAAGCAGTTTTTTCATGCACTCTTGTTTCCCCGCCTGGCGGTGGTCCTCATCAGTGTGCCAGTGACGGCCGCTCTTCTGCTGTACACCTTTGCCTATGGGTCAGAAACCAGCCCAGTGACCTATTTGGCCTATCTGTTTTCGGCTTATTCGCTGCTTATCGTCTGCATATCCACCGGCAAAATGGCCAAGGGCGGGGCATGGCAAAGGCTCCACCGCAACCCTTACATCCATCGCTATTTGACGGATCTGCCCTTTCAGACCCACGTTTCCCTGTATCTCTCCTTGGGGATTAACCTTTTGTTTGCCGGAATAAAGCTCTTTCTGGGCGTCTATTACCGCTCTGTGTGGTTCGGTACTTTGGCAGTCTATTACGGGATGATGGCCATGATCCGCTTTGTCCTGCTGCGGCATGTCAGCCGGGCGGGCATCGGCCAGGATATCCGGGCCGAGTTCAAATATTACTGGCTGTGCGGCGTGATCTTGCTGCTGATGAACAGCGCCCTGGCCGGTGTTGTCGTCTTGGTGGTGCGGAAAGACCAAGGGTTTTATTATGCCGGGTACCTGATCTATGTGGTGGCCTTGTATGCCTTTTACAACACCATTACCGCAGTGCGGGATGTGGTCAGATACCGAAAATACCAGAGCCCGGTTTTGTCGGCGGCCAAAGCCGTCAAGCTGGCGGCCGCCCTGGTCTCCATGTTGGCGCTGGAAACCGCCATGCTGATGCAGTTCGACAACGGCCAGAACGCGCCGCGGTTCAAACAGATCATGACGGCGGCCACCGGCGGGGGCGTTTGCGCCATCGTATTTGCCATGGCAGTGTTTATGATCGTGCAATCGACCAAGCGGCTGAGAAAATGGGGCCAAGAGCGGACGGAATATACAGTGGACGGAGGGAACTGAGATGATCCATATTTTGGTGTTGGAAGACGATGCAAAGCTGAACCAGACGGTGTGCACATATTTGAACGACAGTGGCTTTCAGGCAAAGGGGTTCTTAAAAGCCACCGATGCCTATGATGAGCTGTATAATAGCCTGTATGACCTGATCATATCGGATATTATGATGCCAGGGGTGGACGGCTTTGAATTTGCCGAAAACGTCCGCCGGGTCAACAAGCACATCCCGATTTTGTTCATGTCGGCCAAAGACGATCTGCCCTCCAAACAAAAGGGATTCCAACTGGGGATCGATGATTACATGGTCAAACCCATTGAGCTGGGGGAGCTGTTGCTGCGCGTTCGGGCGCTTTTGCGCCGGGCCAACATTGAGATGGAACGCAAGCTCGTTGTGGGCAACCTGGAAATGGACGCCGACGGGGTGAGCGCCGCCATCGACGGAGAAGAAGTGGCGGTGACCACCCGGGAATTCCACATCCTGTACAAGCTGTTATCCTACCCCAACAAGACCTTTTCCCGCGCGCAATTGATGGATGAGTTCTGGGGCATTGAATCGGAGACCAGCCTGCGGGCTGTGGATGTGTACATCACCAAACTGCGGGATAAATTCTCTGCCTGCAATGGGTTCGAGATCAAGACCGTACGGGGCCTGGGATATAAGGCGGTGCTGCGATGAAAGGCAAGGAGGCCGGGCAAAAGGCCATTCGGACCAGCCGTTTCCCCATTGCCATCTTCTTCGTTTTCCTGCTGACGCTCCTTTTGATGTCCGGGGTCCACATTGGCATCATCACCTTGGCCAATGAGGAGCAGTGGCCCACAGCCGTGCAGATCCTGCTGCCCACCCTGTACTGGGGCTTGGTGGCAGTGGGGCTCACCCTCTTCACCCGGTGGGAGATCCGCCGGAATTACGAAGAGCCGATGCGCAATCTGCGCAATGCCACCGAAAAAGTGGCAAATGGCGATTTTTCGGTGTATGTCCCGCCGCTGCACAGCGTGGGCAAGCTGGATTACCTGGATGCGATGATCTTGGATTTCAACAAGATGGTGGAAGAACTGGGGAGCATTGAAGTGCTGAAGACCGATTTCTTCTCCAATGTTTTTCATGAGATTAAAACGCCGCTGGCCGTCATCCACAACAATGCCCAGCTGCTCCAAAGGGCCAATTTAGAGGAGAGCCAGCGCAAGGAGTGCGCCGATGCGATCTTGCACGCAACGCGGCGGTTGTCCAATTTGATCACCAATATGCTCAAGCTCAACAAGCTGGAAAAACAGGCGATCCAACCGGCACCACAGTCCTTTGACCTGTGCGCTCAGCTGAGCGAATGCGCCCTGCAGTTTGAAAACACTTGGGAACAAAAAGACATTGAATTCATAGCAGAGCTGGAAGATCGGGCTTTGATCCGCGGGGATGAAGAGCTTTTGGCGCTGGTCTGGACCAATGTGCTGTCCAACGCCATCAAATTTACGCCTGCAGGCGGAACTGTCACACTGACCCAGCGCACCGAGCCCGATGCTGTGACCGTGGAGGTGGCCGATACGGGCTGCGGCATGGAAGCGGAAACCATGCGTCATATATTCGATAAATTCTACCAGGGCGATACCTCCCACTCCACCGAAGGCAATGGTCTGGGCTTGGCCCTGGTACGGCGTATTTTGGAACTGTCCGATGGGACCATCACCGTACAGAGCACAGTGGGCAAGGGCAGTGCCTTTACAGTCCGCCTGCCGGTCTCTCCGGGCGGCAAGGAGGTAGAGGGATGAACGAACAAGAGAAAAAAGACTACGTCGGCTATGAATACAAAGAAGTGACCGTCCGACTGGAGGAAGCGTCTTTTTACCAGGATTGCTATGAGAATTTCGGATGGAAGCCAGATGGGAATTTCACCATGGCCCGGGGATCTCACTGGACGACATTGCGGCTCAAGCGGGATAGAAAGATCATCAACAAAATGGAGCTGACCCGGCTGCAGCGGCATTTTGAAGCCTGCGCCAATGAGATCAAGGCCCTGGAGAAGGCCAAGACATCAGGGGCGAGCGCAGTGGCGCTGTCCGTTGCCGTCATCGGCACGGCCTTTATGGCCGGGGCCACCTTTGCCGCAGTCCACGAACCTCCCATCATTTGGCTCTGCATCTTGTTGGCGATCCCAGGCTTTTTGGGGTGGATCTTGCCCTATTTCCTCTATCACTGGACCTTGCGGCGCCGGATCCAAAAGATCCAGCCGATGATCGAAGCAAAGCAGGATGAGATCGACGGCATTTGTGAAAAAGGACACGCATTGTTATAACAGCCAGGCTGGCGCACGAAAAGGCGCCGGCCTTTTTTGTTGCCTGTGCCACCCATTGGGCAGCCTGCGCTTTTGCTGTGCGGAGATTTTAACATGACGCAAACAAAACAGAAGCAATGGAGAAACAAACACCCGTTACAATAGAGCCAGAACAACAAAAGGAGGTATTTCCATGAGTGAGCAAACAGCAAAGGCAGGAAAACTGAGCGGCAAACTACAAGGGGCATATAAGAACATCGAGACCCGGTTCACAGAACGCTTTTTGGAAGAAGACGGTTCCTTGAAAGTGGGCAACACAGGGGAAAAAGTGGTCTCCGCCTACCACAAGATCGAAGACGCCGTAGTGGGTGGATACGAAAAAGTGGAGGACACTGTGGTGAACCGCTATAAAAAAGTGGAAGGCGCTTTTGTGGAGGCCTTCCTGGAGAAAAAAGAAGGAGAAGGCCTGCCTGAAACATCTCCCTCTTCCGACGGCGAAGAGCGGCAGTGAGAGGCAGGCCAGCAGGGCGCTGCTGTAGGCAACGATGGAAAAGGAGTGCATTGCAGTGAATACTTTGTGTGTGACAGAGCGGGAGCAAAAACAGGCGGCGCAGATCCGCCGCCAATACCGGGGCCCCCAAGCCGATAAAATGGCGCAGCTGAAAAAGCTGGACGGCAAAGTGAAAAGACCGGGCAAATGGGCAGCCCTGTTCCTTGGCGCGGCCGGGTCGCTGGTCATGGGGGCAGGAATGTCTTTGGTGATGGTGTGGCAGAACATGCAGCAGGGGATCGCCCTGGGCATTCCCGGCCTTTTGCTGATGCTGCTGGCCTATCCGGTGTATGGGTGGATCACCGGGCGGCGCAAGAGAAAGTATGCAGAACAGGTCTTGCGGCTGTCTGGCGAGGTGTTGACTGGCAGCAGTCAGGCAAACCAGTAGCGTCGAATAGGCGCTGGAACGTCGCAGGGAGAACAATATGGAGAGGAGGAACGAAATGAGAAAGGGAATCGCACGGATGGCAGCAGCCGGGGTGGCCATTGCCGCCGCCGTTGCCGCTATCATCCGCTACAACCGGCAAAAAGAGCGTGTATTATAGCCTGTTGCGGTCGCCCCATTCACACATGGCATCCAAAATAGGGATCAACGATTTGCCCCGTTCAGTCAAACTATACTCTACTTTGGGCGGGATTTGGGGATATTCCTCCCGGTGGACCAGTTGGTCGGCCTCCAGCTCTTTTAGAGTGGAACTGAGGGTCTTATAGGAAATACCGCCGATGTATTTTTTCATCTCGTTGAAGCGGACGACCCCAAACTCCATCAAGGTGTATAAAATGGTCATTTTATACTTGCCGTTGATCAGGGATAGGGTATAGCTGAAACCGGTGGTGCTGAGGCACTCGCTGGAAATGCATCGGGGGTTCATTTTACACTCTCCTATTCGTAAGTATATGGTATATACACTAGTATTTCACTTATTGGATAGTATCACACTTAAATGTGTGTACTTGTTTTTTACCATGTGCTTGCTATGATTATAGTATCAGTAAATGACAAAGTCAAATGGGAACCGAACGGTGGCTTTACAGGCCAATGCAAGGGTGCGGACAGCCGAAACCGTTTACAAAGGGATCGAGTAGATCCCTCACCCATAGAAAAAGGAGAGAATGAGATGAGTAAAAAAATCGTTGTACTGAACGGAAGCCCCCGGAAAAACGGGAACACTTCGGCCCTGGTCAAAGCCTTTACAGAAGGGGCGGAAAGCGCGGGCCACACAGTGACGGAATTTTTCCTGGACAGCATGAACATCCATGGCTGCAAAGGCTGTTTTGGCGGACACAGCAGCCGGGAATGTCCCTGTGTCCAAAACGACGACATGAATGTCATCTATCCGGCGGTAAAGGCCTGTGATGTGATTGTGCTGGCCACGCCGCTGTATTACTGGAATATGAGCGGCCAGCTCCGCACGGCAGTGGACCGCTTGTTCGCCCTGGAAGAGGGAGATGGGAATTTGCTGCGGGGCAACGGCCGCTTCTGCGCCCTGCTGATGGCTGCCGAAGGGAATGGTTTTGAGGATGTGGTGCAATATTACGACCATTTGATGGAGCATCTCAAATGGGAGAACCTGGGCCATGTTCTCGCCGGCGGCAATATGAACGTGGGCGATATCCAGGGAAAACCGGAAGTACAGCAGGCCTACGAGCTGGGAAGATCCATTCAATAACACACCGATACGCCGAACGGTTTGCCTGGAACGGCTATTCCGGGATCCGCCCTGTGTAGGAAAGGAGAAAGCAGATGGAGATCACGAAACAGACGGCCATGGGGCAGATGCCGCC
>JABLTT010091052.1_pt1 | contig 15388 bp, 16 predicted proteins | sample 7160061 | NCBI WGS metagenome assembly JABLTT01 (sample SAMN14651232, study PRJNA627086) | human gut metagenome | isolation source: feces | host: Homo sapiens
CCCGTTGCAGGCCTTCCGGGAGTCGCCACTCCCGGGGGCTGCCGCATTTTTCGTTTCCTTGCCCCCAGTATACCACAACACCACCCCAAAATCAACGGGCCGGCAGGGGCCGGCGGCCATGTCGGGTGGCACCGGTTGTACAGCCGTACAAATGGGGTCAGCAGACCACGGTAATAAGCAGAAAGGATCCGCGCGGGGCAGTTCCCACGCGGATCCTTCTTTATAAAGCACTCGAATAGTCTCACTGGGTATGGCTGCGGGCCCGCCCGACGCGCTGATGGGGCATCACGCCGCCGTTGGAGCGGCTGTGCCGGTGGTCATCTCCCGTCATGGCCGTCCGCCCCAGCGGACTCTTGGTGGAAGGGGAGGAGGACAGTGATTTCGGTGCCCACGTCTTCCTGGCTTTTCAGGATGACGCTGCCTTTCATCACCTGGGCGATGTGCCGCACGATGGAAAGGCCCAGGCCGGTGCCGCCCGTTTCCTTGGAACGGCTCTTATCCACCCGGTAGAAGCGTTCAAATACCCGCTGCTGGTGTTCGGGCGGGATGCCGATGCCGGTGTCGCTGACCAAAATAGCCGCCATGTTGCCCTGTTTTTCCACTGTGATGTGGGCAGAGCCGCCCTCTCTGTTGTACTTGACAGCGTTGGAGAGCAGGTTGGTCATCAGCTCATCCATCATGCGCTGGTTGGCGTCGATCACCAGGTCTTCGCCGCCGCAGCTGATGGAGACTTTTTTCTCCCGGGCCTCGATGCTCAAGGTCTCCACGGTATCTTGGGCGATCTGGAGCAAGTGGACGGGCTCCCACTCCTGGCAGGCTTCGCCCTCTTCGATCTCCGAAAGCCGCATGATGTCATCGATCAAGAATTGCAGGCGGCCGGCCTCTTGGCGGATGCGGCCTGCAAAGCCACGCACGTCCTTTTGCTGAGCCATGCCGCTTTCGATCATCTCGGCAAAGCCGCTGATGGAGGTGAGGGGCGTTTTCAGCTCGTGGGAGACGTTGGCGGAAAAATCGCGGCGCTGCTGTTCGGCTCGGATCTGGGCGCTGGAATCCACGATCAAGATCATAGCGCCGGGCACGCCTTCGGCCGGGCTGACATACACCCGCAGGTAGAGGCCGCCCACACTGAGCACGGTCTCGCTGGATTCCTTTTCGTGCACTGCCTGGTTGACCGCATGGGCAAATTCCGGCTCCCGGCAAAGGGCCAGCACGCTGTGGCCCACATAGTTGGTGGCGGCGTGGGCTTGCAGCAGGGAAATGGCGCCATCGTTGCAGGAGAGCACGTTTTTGTCGCCATCGATCAAGATCAGCCCTTCCCGCACGCCGGAGATGATCATAGACAAGGTACTTTTCTCCTGTTCGATGTGGTGGTAGTTGGCGGCGAGTTGCGCCGTCTGGGTGCGGATCTTATCAAAAAAGGGCTCCAATTCCTCGTACACCGGCTCGGGCAGGTTGGCGTCTTCCAGGGTCAGGCTCTGGGAGGCGGCCAGCACCGGGGCCAGCAGCCGCTTGGTCATCAGGCGGGAGACAGGGATGGAGACGATGACCATGAGGGCCACGATGCCCAAAGTGGTGGGCAGGTTGTTGACAAATACGTTGGTGATGCTGCGCAGGGGGATCGCGCCGCGGATGACGGAGCCGTCGTCGCACAGATAGGCGGCGTAATACGTCCGGTCACCCAAGGTGGAAGATTGGCGGGTGGTCTGGCCAAAGCCTTTGTTCCGGGCGGCGACCACTTCTTGCCGGTCTTGGTGGTTTTCCATCTGGCTGGCTTGGGCGTCGGTGTCAAACAGCACAGTGCCGTCGGCGTCGATCCAGGTGAAACGGATGTCGCCGGCTGCCAACTTGACGGCTTCCAGGTATTCTTGGGGGTCTTCGCTGTAATCCAGGCTGTCGCGGATGACTTCCACCTGGGTGCGCAGCTGCTGCTGCACCTGGCCTTCATAAACGCTGTAAAACCCGGCGATGGAAAGGGCCGCTGTGAGCAATACAGCCAGGCAGGAAAGCAAGACCAGGCATTTCATGATGCTTTTTTTCATGTGCCTTCCCTCCTCATTCCTGCAGCGAGACTTTGTAGCCTACGCCCCGCACAGTCTTGATGATGGAGCCGCCGGCCCCTAGTTTTTGGCGCAGCGTTTTGATGTGCATATCCACCGTGCGGCTCTCGCCCTCAAAGTCAAAGCCCCACACATTTTCCATCAGGCGGGTGCGGGAAAGGACGATGTCGCAGTTGCGCATCATGTAGCACAGCAGCTCAAATTCCTTGTACGTCAGTTCCACCGGGTTGCCGTCGGAAGTGACGGTGCGGCGCAGCGGGTCGATGGTCACCGGGCCGCAGGACAAGACCTCTGCATCGGAGGGGGCGGTGCGGCGCAGCACGGCCCGGATGCGGGACAGCAGCTCCAGAACGCTGAAAGGCTTTGTGATGTAGTCGTCGGCGCCTGCATCCAGGCCGGCCACTTTGTCCAGCTCCGAGGTCTTGGCCGTCAGCATGATGACGGGCACAGAGCGGGTGCTGGCGTCTTCTTTGAGGCGCTGGAGGATGTGCAGGCCGTCTTCGCCGGGCAACATGATATCCAGCACCAGCAGATCGGGTTTTTCCGTGGCCATCCGGTGCCACAGGGCGGCGCTGCTGGAAAAGCCCTGGGCCTGGTAGCCGCCGCTTTTCAATGCATAGCAGATCAGTTCGCGGATGCTGTCGTCATCTTCCACACAGAAGATCAACGGCTGGTTCATAATCCATTCCTCCCCATGCGGTTACAGCACGCGTTCGTTTTTGTGTTCGCCTGTGATGGAAAAGACCACCCATTCCGCCACGTTGGTGGCGTGGTCGCCGATGCGTTCCAGGTATTTGGCCACCATCAAAAGGTCCACAGCCTGTTCGCCGTTGTTGGCGTCTTTGCGGATCAGGGCGATCAGGTCGTTTTTCACCTGGTTGAACAGGTCATCCACCACATCGTCCTGGGCGACGACCCGCTGGGCCAGGTCGATGTCGCTGGTGACAAAAGCGTCGATGCTCTCTTTGACCATTTTGATGACGGCTTCCGCCATTTTAGGAATATCCACCAGCTGCTTGATGTAGGGCTGGTCCGCCATTCGGTCCGCCAGCTCTGCGATGTCGCAGGATTGGTCGGAGATGCGCTCCAGATCGGTGATGATCTTCAAGGCAGTGGAGATCACACGCAGGTCGCTGGCCACAGGCTGCTGCTGGAGCAGCAGTTTCAGGCAGCGGCGCTCCACCTCTTTTTCCTTTTCGTCCACTTCCCGCTCATATTCATAGACTTGCCGGGCAAGCTGCCGGTCTTGCTGCAAGAGGGCGTCTTTGGCTGTCTCAATGGATTTTTGGGAAAGGGTGCCCATCTCGATCAGCAGGTCGTGGAGGGCTGTCAGTTCCCGGTCAAAACGATTTCTCATGGTGTACCGCCTTTCTTAGCCGAAACGGCCGGTGATGTAATCTTCTGTGCGCTTGTCCTTGGGCATGGAGAACAAAGTCTCGGTATCCGCATATTCGATGACTTCGCCCAGCAGGAAGAAGGCGGTCCGATCGGAAATACGGGCGGCCTGCTGCATGTTGTGGGTCACCATGATGATGGTGTAATCTTTTTTCAGCTCCACAGCCAGGTCCTCGATCTTCATGGTGGAAATGGGGTCCAGGGCCGATGTGGGCTCATCCATCAGCAGGACTTCCGGTTCCACCGCCAGGGCGCGGGCGATGCACAGGCGCTGCTGCTGCCCGCCGGAAAGGCCCAGGGCGCTCTTCTTCAACCGGTCCTTCAGTTCATCCCAGATGGCGGCGGAACGCAGGCTCTGTTCCACGATCTCATCCAGCCGGCTCTTTTTCTTGATGCCGTGGGTCCGGGGGCCGAAGGCGATGTTGTCATAGATGCTCATGGGGAAGGGGTTGGGTTTTTGGAACACCATGCCCACTTTTTTGCGCAACAGGGTGCTATCATAATTATAATAGATATCCTGGCCGTCTAAAAGTACTTTTCCTGTGATTTTGCATCCTTCTACCAGGTCGTTCATCCGGTTCAGGGTCTTCAGCAGGGTGGATTTGCCGCACCCCGAAGGGCCGATGAACGCGGTGATGTTTTTTTCTTCCAAATTTAAGTTGATGTCTTTCAAAGCGTGGAAATCCCCGTAATAGAGGTCCAAGCCGCTGATCTCAAATTTATTCATATTCTTTACCCCTTTGTGATCCGTTTGGCGATCCAGTTGGAAAGTGCGTTCAGCAAGAGAACGGTGACCAGCAGCACCACCGCAGTGGCAAAGGCCTCATTGGTGTGCAAGCCCTCGCTGGAAAGGGCGTACATGTGTACCGACAGGGTGCGGGCCGATTCCATGGGGTTGCCGGTGATCTTGGCAACGGTGCCCGCTGTGTAGATCAGCGCCGCCGTTTCGCCCACGATACGGCCCACCGCCAGGATGATGCCCGCCACGATGCCGGGCATGGCCGGCGGCAGCACGACGCGCATCACGGTGCGCAGCTTGCCGGCGCCCAGGCCAAAGCTGGCTTCCCGGTAGGAATCGGGCACCGATTTGAGGGCTTCTTCGGTGGAGCGGATGATCAGCGGCAGCACCATGATGGACAAGGTGCAGGCGCCGGCCAAAATGGAGTACTTCCACCCCAAAGCGGTGACGAAGAACAGCATGCCGAACAGGCCGTAGACGATGGAGGGGATGCCAGACAGGGTCTCGGCCGCCAGACGGATGACCTCGACGACCTTGTTGCCCCGCTTGGCATATTCCGTCAGATAGATGGCGCAGCCCACGCCCAAGGGTGTGGCGATCAGCAGGCAGAGCACAGTCATGTATAGGGTCATCACCATGGCGGGGAACATGGAGACGTTTTCGCTGTTGTAGTGCAGCTCAAAGAGAGAGGGCTTTAGGTGGGGGATGCCCCGGATGAGGATGTAGGCGATGAGGGCCAGCAGCACGGCGGCGGTGATGGCGGCCGCCAAGCAGACCACCAGCCGCAGCGCCAGGGAAAGGGGATCCCGGCGGTAAGAAGCCAGCCGTTCTTTCCAGGTGACCTGGTTGATGCCGGCAGCCGGTACGCCCTGTGCCGCAGGGACGGCGTTTTTCCTTTTCAGTCGGTTCATGATCTCATCTCCTTGTGTTTGAGGGCTGCAAACAACGCATTGATCAACAGGATAAAGGCGAACAGCACAGCGCCGGTGGCGATCAGGGCCTGGCGGTGCAGGTCGGCGGCATAGCCCATTTCCAGCACGATGTTGGTGGTCATGGTGCGCACGCCGTCAAAGATGCTGTCGGGCAGCCGGGCCTGGTTGCCGCACACCCACAAAAGGGCCATGGTCTCGCCGATGGCGCGGCCGATGCCCAGCACCACGCCGGCTAAAATGCCGGATTTTGCGGCGGGCACCACGGTTTTGAACACTGCCCGCTCGTGGCTGGCGCCCAAGGCCAGCGCGCCTTCGTAATAGCTTTCGGGCACGGCCCGCAGCGCCGCTTCGCTGATGCCGATGATGGTGGGCAAGATCATGATGCCCAGCAAGATCCAGGCGGTGAACATGCTGTTGCCATTGCCCGGGAAAAACTGGCGCACCAGAGGCACCAGCACCATCAGGCCGAAAAAGCCGTAGACGATGGAGGGGATGCCGGCCAACAGTTCAAAAGCCGGTTTGAGCCAGCGATAGAGCCGCTTGGGGCAGAACCGCGCCATAAAGATGGCGGATAAGATGCCGATGGGCACGCCGATGAGAATGGCGCCGCCGGTCACATAGATACTGCCCATGATCATGGGGAAGATGCCGAAAGACGGTGGGTCTGCCGTGGGCTTCCAACGGGTGCCTCCCAGGAACTCAAACAGGCCGATCTGGGAGATGGCCTCATAGCCGCCCTGGAAGATGAAGATACAGATGAGGGCCACCGCCAAGATGCTGGCGCAGGCCGCCACAAAGAACAGGGCCGCCATGCCCTTTTCCAGCAGATTTTTCCGATTGGTCTTCATCCATTGGCGGATATTACGCCACCGTAAACGCTGCCGAAACTCCTTCCAGGTGAGAAAGGGCCGCTTCATATCGTTTTTCGAAACTTGGTTTTCTTTCATTGCCACTCCTCCGCCGGCGCCATGGCGCCGCACTTATTTGCAGATTCTTTTTCCAAAGCAGCCCCATTGTAAAAGGCCTGTGTAAAATCCCATATCCGGCTCAGTAAAAAAGCGGTAAAATCCATGATTTAGTATGCCCCAGAACAAAAGAAAACCCCTGCTGTGCCGGGCACAACGGGGGTTTTGTAAAAAAAGCGTAAGGTCTGGTTTACTGCTTTTGACCATTGGGGCTGCCCGGTGGGGCAGGCAGTGTCACGGTAAAGGTGGTGCGGGCAGCGTCGCTCCGGGCGGTGATGGTGCCGCCGTGCAGGGTGACGATCTGCCTGGCGATGGCCAGGCCCAGGCCGGCGCCGCCGGCCTGGGAAGAACGGGCGCTGTCCAACCGGTAGAATTTTTCAAAGATGGTCTCCAGCTGATGGGGCGGGATGGACTTGCCCTTGTTGTGAAAGGCCAGCACCACCTGATCCCCCTGGCGGCTTCCTTCGATCTCCAGCGCCGTGTTGGGGTCGCTGTAAGCCACGGCGTTTTTCAAGATATTGTTGAATACCCGGGCCAGCTTGTCCGGGTCCGCCTCCACCGTCAGCCCGGGCTCTACCTGGAGCTGGACCCATTTGCCCTGGGCGGCCAGCATGGGGTAAAACTCATCGGCCAGCTGGGCCAGCATCACATCCAGCCGGACCGGTTCTTTTTCCAGCACGATGTGCTGCAGGTTGAAACGGGTGATATCAAAAAACTGGTTGATCAGATCTTCCAGACGGTAGGCCTTTTCCAAGGTGATGTGGGTGTATTTGGCCCGCTGTGCCGCCGGCATGTCCGGCGCTTCTTCCAGCAGGCTCAAATAGCCGATGACAGAGGTGAGGGGCGTTTTGATGTCGTGGGCCAAATAGACCACCAGATCGTTTTTGCGCTGCTCACTCTCTTGGGCAGCCAGCTGCCGCTCTTTCAAAGCCTCTTTGATGCGGTTCATCTTCTCATCCAAAAATTCCAGCTCCGGCGGCAGTTCCACAGGGAAAGGGACCTGCTCCACCAGCAGTTCGTCCAGCTTGTCATCCACCAGACGGAGGTAGCGGGTGAACTGCCGCAAAAGGAGGAAAAACAGGGAGAAGAAGATGCAGACCAGCAAAAGGGCAGTCCAAAAACCCTTGTGGTCCCGGAAGATATTGTGGTACAGGACCAGGCTTTGGTCTTCGCTCAAGCCGCCCAGCGCCTGGGCCAGCGCCAAAAAGAAGCGGGCGAAGGGGTCTTGCAGCGCGCCGTCGATCACAAGGGCCATGGCCGCTACGCCGATGAGGTAGGTCAGCGGAAAGAGCAGCAAAAAGCGGAACAGCAGTTTGCGGCGCAGTTTTTTCAAGTCCGCATCCTGCAGGGCGCGGCGGCGGACTTCCCGGGAATCAACCATCGATCTTATACCCCACGCCCCACACGGTCTTGATGTACTTGGGCTTGTCCGCCGTATCTCCCATTTTTTCCCGCAAGTGGCGGATGTGCACCATCACGGTATTGTTGCTGTTGGTGAAATATTTTTCGCCCCAGACCTGGTGGAAAAGGTCTTCGCAATTCATCACTTTGCCCCGGTTTTCACAGAGCAGCCACAGCAGGTTGAATTCGGTGGGGGTCAGGGACAAAGGCCGCTCGTTGAGGGTGCAGGTATGCGTGGCACGGTTGATGACCAGGCCGGAAAAGTCGATGACATCGGCGGAAGGCTGGTGATTGCCGTCGTTGTACCGCCGGGCCCGGCGCAGCTGGGCCTTCACCCTGGCCACCATCTCCAAGGGGCTGAAGGGCTTTGTGATGTAGTCGTCGGCCCCCAAGGTCAGCCCATTGATCTTGTCCATCTCTTCGCCCCGGGCCGTGAGCATGATGACGGGGTAGGTGTGGGATTCCCGTATCTTGCGGCAAATGGCAAACCCATCGGTGCCGGGCAGCATCACATCCAGCAGCGCCAGGTCCAAGGTCTCGGTCTCGATGCAGTGCAGCGCCTCTTCTGCCGTGTAGTATTTGTAGACCGTGCAGCCTTCATTTTGCAGATAGACCTCCACCAGGTCGGCAATGGCGGCTTCGTCGTCAACCACCAAGATCTTTGCATCCATCGGTCGCACATCCCTTCATATTGTTTCCACCTTGTATCATACCCCAGGATGGCGGCCAGGGAAAGTGGAAAATCCTTAAAATTTTCTGAAAAGGGCCGGGCGGCCGGCAGGGGAGGCGCCTTCCTTTTTTTCACCTGCTGTTGTATACTGGGGGTAGAATCGCAAAAAAGGAGAGACAAAATGAAAACAATCGTCGTGATCGATGGCAAAGGCGGCGGAGTGGGCAGCGCGCTGATCAGCCGGCTGAAAGCCGAAAACGTACCGGCCCGGGTGCTGGCACTGGGAACCAACGCCTTGGCCACTTCCGCCATGCTGCGGGCCGGCGCCGACGACGGCGCTACAGGGGAAAATGCCATCGTCCGCTGCTGCCAGCGGGCAGATGTGGTGGCCGGCCCCATTGGCATCGTGTTGGCTGGCGCCATGCTGGGGGAAGTGACGGACGCCATGGCCGCCGCAGCGGCGCAGTGCGAAAGCCGGGTATTGATCCCCAACGCCAAATCCGGCACCTATGTGTGCGGCGTGCAGGAGCTGACCCTGACCCAGTACATCGAGCTGGCCGCCCGGCAAGTCGCCCGGCTGGTACAGGGGGCAGGAAGCCCGCTGGCGTAAAGTTGTCATGCACCGGCAAAAAAGAGCTGGATGATCTGGGTAGATCGTTATTTTATCCATACAAAATGGAAACACAAGAAGAAATTTGACAGATCGTTGTGAAAAACGAATCGGTATCCTACCAGGAGAAAGATAGGCAAGGATTTTCAGAGGTAACTGTATGAAGGTGAAGAAAGCACAAAAATTGCGGAATACACTTTTGATCGTGGGTACTATCATTATGCTATTGGGTCATTTGTATGGACCTTTTGCCATAATTGGTGCCATAGTTGCGCTTTCATGTCTGATTTCGCATTTTCTTTGGAATAAATGCCCCCATTGCGGAAAACAGCTGGGCAGGAATGAGGGTGCGCTTTGTCAGTGCTGTGGAACGCACATCGATTGATTCCTTTCCATTGGAGTGGCAAGGCTAGTTAGGAGACATCGTGATGAAACATAAGGGTATAAGCAGATTGAGAAATAGAATAGCGAGCATTCTTTATGCGCTTTGTCTGGCGCTGTGTTTCTTTGGCGTCATGTTTCAATCCAAACTTTTAATCGCTTCGATTATTCCAACCTCGATCATTGCAACGCTTTTGCTCATCACTACCAATCGTTGCCCCAATTGTAACGAATATTTTCGTGGAGCATATTGGTCAAAAAGTGCAGGATTTTGCCGCAAATGCGGTGAAAAGTTATACTTCGATGACGAGATCGACAAATCATGGTGAAACAAGCGCAACGACCTGCTACCAGGAATTTGGGTCAAATCGCGTGGAAGATATTCAAAAGCTGAGAAGTATCCTGGGGAAACGGTTTTATGCTGTCCCCTATATAGGCGAAGAGGATGGGGAGGAATATTACAACATGGTGCTCGAATCGCCGCGTTGACATTCCGAAAGCCGGTGCAAGAGCGGGCCGGTTTTGCCCCAGTGAAAGAGACCGGTCAAAGGGAACGCTGGCGGCCCGGGAAACGGAGCAGAAAAGCGGGAAAAAGAAAGGGGATCTACTGTGAAAGACATCGAAAGCAGCTGCAGAATTGCGTTGGTACAGGCGGAGCCCGTGCTGTTTGACAAAAAAGCCTCCCTGGCAAAGGCGCTCCAATGGATCGAAAAAGCCGCATCTCAAAAACCGAATTTGATCGTGTTTCCCGAGCTGTTTATTCCCGGCTACCCGATCGGGATGCATTTTGGCTTCAGCATAGGCAAACGGACAGAAGCGGGGCGGGAAGATTGGAAACGCTATTATGACGCTTCCGTCGTTGCCGGGGAAGCAGAATTTCAGGCCCTTGCCAATGCCGCAAAGAAGGCGGATGCCTACATCAGCCTGGGTTTTTCGGAACGGGATGCGGTCAGCGGGACGCTGTACAACAGCAACGTCATTTTTGAGCCGGACGGAACATACAAGGTGCACCGCAAGCTCAAGCCCACCGGTACGGAACGGGTGGTTTGGGGCGACGCCAACCAGGGGTATTTTCCCGTGACCGAGACGCCGTGGGGGCCGATCGGAAGCCTGATCTGCTGGGAAAGCTACATGCCCCTTGCCCGGGTGGCGCTGTATCAAAAAGGCATTACCATCTATATTTCGCCCAATACGAATGACAACCCAGAGTGGCAGTCTACGATCCAGCACATTGCCATTGAGGGCAAATGTTATTTTATCAATGCGGATATGATCGTGAGAAAAGATTCTTACCCCTCGGACCTCCGCGAAGCGGAGGCGATCCGCCAGCTGCCGGAGATCGTGTGCCGCGGCGGCAGCTGCATCATCGACCCCTATGGGCATTATGTGACCCAGCCGGTCTGGGACGAAGAGACCATTCTCTACGCCGACCTGGATATGAATTTGCCTGCTGCATGCAAAATGGAACACGACGCCGTGGGACACTATGCAAGGCCGGATGTGCTGGAACTGATCGTCAACGAAAAATGACTTCCGCAGGGCAGGGGGGTGGACAGAGCGCCCGCTGGTGGAAAAAACGCCAGTCCGGGGATAGATTCCACCCACCTGGGGCTCATGAAGGTTTCGCACCCGCCGCACGCCCTTGGATCCCATGGCCCTGTGCCGCTTTTGGCGGCGCAGGGCCATTTTTGCAGTGTTTCGGCATAATAAAGATCCTCCGTATGGCTTTGGCCACACGGAGGATCTTGCTTTATGGTCTGCCGAATAGGCGCTTTTTCAATGCGTCGATCCGCTCTTTGCGGGCCTGGGTGGCCTGGATATCCACTTGCCAGCCTTCTCCCCGGCGCACCAGCACATCGCCGGGCCTGGCGGGGGGAAGTTGGCTGCGGGGCACATCCAGCAGGCGGCCGTCCGGCCCTTCCAGCACGGCAGTGCTGCCCTCCCAGCGGTCCAGGATATATTCATCGTTCTGTGGCATAGGCCAATGCACCGTCCTTGATGGTAAATACGATATTGCCCCGCTGGTCGGTGCGCAGCACCGTGCAGCCCCGGGCCTCCAGCTCTGCCAGCACGCTGGCGCTTGGATGGCCGTAGGAGTTGCCGGCCCCCACGCTGATGACGCAATACTGGGGGTCGGCGGCATCCAGCAGTTGGGCACAGGAGGAAGTGTCGCTGCCATGGTGGCCGGCCTTGAGCACAGTCACCGGTTCCAGGCTGCCAACAAACTGCGCTTCCACCGAGCTTTCCGCATCGCCGGTCAGCAAAAAAGAGTAGGCGCCGTATTCCACCCGGATCACCAGGGAGACGTTGTTGGCGTTGTCATCTTGATAGCCCTCCTCGGGCCAGAGCAGTTGGAGCCGGGCTTGGCCCAGGGAAAAGGAATCGCCGGCCTGGCCGGTCTGGGCCTGGGCGCCGCAGGCTTCCACGCTTTGCAGCATGTTTTCAAAGGTGCGGGTATACGCTGCCGCATCCGGCATGACGAAGGTCTGGCAGCCAAAATTGTCCAGCACTTTGGACATTCCGCCGATGTGGTCCGCATGAGGGTGGGTGGCAAAGACATAGTCCAGCTGCTGGATCTGCTGGCTCCTCAAGTATTCCACCACAGCGTCGCCGCCTTCGGCTGTGCCGGCATCCACCAGGGCGGATCGGCCGTCGCAGGTCAGCAAAATGGAATCCCCCTGGCCCACGTCGATGAAATGGACGGACAAAGTGCCATCCGGCATAGAGGGGGCCGGGGCCAGGTATTCCTGGTACCCATAAAACAGGAGGGCGGCCAGGGCCGCCAGCGCGGCATATAGGCGCTTAAAAGTTCGTTTTCTGCGGTAACGGCTCATAGTTTTCTCATCAAAGCCTCATAAAATGCAACGCCGGCGCCAAAGCTTTGGCAGCGGATCCGCTCATCGGCCCCGTGGATGGTGGAAAAGGTCTGCGGATCGCAGGGGAAGGGCAGAAAACGGAAGATATGGGAGGAAAATTCGCCATAGTGCTTGGTATCCGTGCCGGCCGGCATGATGGTGGGGATGCAGGGCAGCCGCCCGAACACCTCTCCGACGGTGGAAGTGATGGTCTGGTAGATGGGGCCCATGGATTCGGTGATGGCAGAGGGCTCCACACAGGAGACCATCTCCACTGTGACAGGCAGGTCGGCCAGCAGAGCCTGGATGTATTCCAGCACGCTTTGGCCGCTGTCCCCTTGCAGCAGGCGGGCGTTGATGGTGGCCTGGGCTGTTTCGGGCAGCACATTGGCCGTGGGGGCGCCGCTGCACTGGGTGACGGCCAATGTGGTGTGCAGCAGGGAGGAAAGCTGGTCGTTGTGCCGGGTGAAATGGTAGAGCAGGGGCCGAGTAAAGGGCAGGTTGGCCACGCAGATGCGGCCGGCCAGGCCCAGGGCTGGTGCAGAAAAATCCAGGCACTGGCGCATAACGGGCAGCAGCCGTTTGTGCATGGGGGCAGCTTCCAGCCGGCACACCGCTTCGGCCAGAATGCCCACCGCCGTATGGGCGGGCGGCATGGCCGCATGGCCCCCCTTGGTGTGGACCGTCAGCTGGTAGGTAGCCGCGCCTTTTTCCGCCACGCCCACCAGGGCGGCGGGAAAGTTCTTGTTGCCCAAGTGTTCGGTGGTGATATTGCTGCCTTCGTCCAAAATGAACTCAAAGGAGAGCCCCTGGCGGCGCAGTTCGGCGGCAATGGCTTTGGCCCCTTGCTCGCCACCGGTCTCCTCATCGCAGCCAAAGGCAAAATAGAGGTCGCGGCTGGGCCGGAAGCCCTCTTGCAGCAGGTCTTCCACGGCGCACAGCAAGCCGATCAGCACATTTTTGCAATCCAACGCGCCGCGGCCGTGGACAAATTCTTCGTCGATTTTGCCGGAAAAAGGGTCTGCCGACCAAGCCTGCCCTTCCACGGGGACCACATCCATGTGGGCGCAGAGCAACACGGGCTTCTGGCCGCCGGTGGCAGTGCCGCGCCAGCGCAGCAAGAGCGCGCCAGAGGGCAGGCGCGTGGTCTCCAGGCTGGAAAATACAGTGGGGAATTGGGTCTGGAGCCACTGGTACAGCGCCTCCATTTGGGCGGTATCGCCGGTGACCGTGGGGATCTGTATGGCCTGGGAAAGGGCTTGGCACCAAGCTTGCTGCCGGGGCGGCTGGGGCATTTCCAGCCCGACTTCTGTGCGGCGGATGCGGCGGTTGAGGCGCAGCGTGCGCACCGCCACCACTGCCAGCACAAAGAGCACCAGGCAAAGAAGAACGGTGTTGATCAGCCGCCCATAGGCGGCGTTGAAGTTGCTGTAAAAAATGCGGAACGATGCGATCAGGTCATTCAGAAAGGTCATCCATGTCACCTCGGTCGTAGGCCGCCAGCAGCTGGGCGGCGCGCTTTTGGTCATTGGCGATCTGCTCTACCAGCAGGGCCGGGTTTTCAAACTTTTGCTCCTCCCGCAGGTAGGCGCAGAACCAGACCCGGGCCCATTGGCCGTAGACATCCCCCTGGAACCCTGTGATGTGAGTCTCCACCGTGGCGCCGCCCCCGGTGCGGAAGGTGGGGCGCACCCCCACATTGGTCAGCGAATGGTAGAGCGGGCCGCCTTCCAGCTGGGTCAGGGTGGCATAGACACCGGCGCGGGGCAGCAGCATGCCTTCCGGCGGCGTCAGGTTGATGGTGGGGATGCCCAGGCGGCGGCCCCGCCCGTCCCCGTGGACGATGGGGCCCCGCAGGGAAAAGGGGCGGCCCAGGCATTGGCGGGCCTGCTGAGGATCCCCTTCCCGCAGCAGGGTGCGGATCAAGGTGGAACTGATGTAGCGGGAACCCAGGGTGACGGGCTCCACCACCTGGTGCAGCAGCCCCCGCTGGGCGCACAGGCTTTCCAGCTGGGCCGCATCGCCGGCAGCGTGGGAACCGAAGCGGAAATTGGGGCCGCAGCACAGGCCGCCGCATTGGTATTCCCGGACCAGCAGATCCACAAATGCCGCGGGGGAGCGGGATGCAAAGGCACAGTCAAAGGGGATCATCACGATCTCCTCCATCCCTTGGGCGGCAAACAGGCGGCGCCGTTCGGCCGGCGTGGTCAGCAGGGCAGGCGCGCTGCCGCCCACCACAGCCTGGGGATGGTTTTCATAGGTGAACACGCCAGGGCGCATATGGTGTTGGGCAGCCAGACGGCACACTTCGGCAAAAATCGCCTGGTGGCCCCGATGCACGCCGTCAAAAAAGCCCAGGGCATAGAGGATCTTGGTTTGGGCCATGGTTCTCCCTCACTCTGCAAAGTTTTTATGGCAAAAAATAGCGGGCTGGCCGATGTCCAACCGGCCGGTCTTGCCCGTCATCAAAAAAGCACCGGCCTGGTCGTAGACCCGGCACAGGCATTCCTCCGGCGGCAAAAGGCCGGAAGCCAAATGTTTCGAAGCCAGATGGGCGCCGTTGCGGGCGCGCCGCGCCCCTTCTTCTGTGACGGTCACAGCAGGCAGGGCGGAAAAGACCCGGTCGGTGGGCAGCACATGGGGGGCCAGCTGGCCTTGCTGCTGCAGCAGGGCCACCTGCTCCAAGGTCAGGGCGTCTTCCAGGCGAAAATCCCCTACCCGGGTGCGCTGCAGCCGGCTCATGGCGGCGCCGCAGCCCAGGGCCTGTCCCAGGTCGTGGCACAAAGTGCGGATATAGGTGCCTTTGGAGCAGCAGACCGACAGGCAGCCCCGCTGCGCCAAAGGGTCGAAGGACAACAGCTCCAGCCGGGGCAGTTCCACAAAACGGGCCTGGCGCTCCACTTCCCGCCCTTTGCGGGCCAAGTCATACAGGCGCACCCCATCCTGCTGCAAAGCGGAGTACATGGGGGGCGTTTGCCAATAGCCGCCGGCGAACTGGGCCAGCGCCTGGGCCACCTGGTCCCGGGAACAGGCGCTGGCTTGCTGCCGCACCACGGTGCCGGTGGTATCTTGGGTATCGGTCTCAACGCCTAGTATAAATTCTGCTATGTATTCCTTATCGGAGCCGGAAGCATATTCGCTGGCCCGGGTGGCATTGCCCAGCAGCATCACCAGCAAGCCCACGGCCATGGGGTCTAAGGTGCCCGCATGGCCGATGCGGCGGAAGCGGAGGATGCCCCGCAGCTTTGCCACAGCATCGTGGGAGGTAAAGCCCTCTTCTTTGTTGAGCAACAGGATGCCGTTATACATAGCCCAGCGCCTCCTGGGCGGCCGCCGCCAGGCGCTGCAGGCAGTCAGCCCCTTCGCCCCGCAGCGTGCAGCCG
>JABLTT010074021.1_pt1 | contig 15253 bp, 7 predicted proteins | sample 7160061 | NCBI WGS metagenome assembly JABLTT01 (sample SAMN14651232, study PRJNA627086) | human gut metagenome | isolation source: feces | host: Homo sapiens
CGGGACAGTTCCATATTCAGCCTTTTTGCATAATCCCATCGGCTTTGAACCTGTCTGGAGGAATGTTCTCTCTGAAAACGGCGGATTCTGCCAAGCACATGATACAAATGGTCTTTATCACTGGGGAAATTTATAAATTTACGTCCCAGAATAGTGCCATCTGCACGCATGATACTACAAACTGCATCCGTATTGATTCCTAAATCAACGCTGCATATCACCTGCTGTTTTACAGCTGTTTTCGATAAGGTTACTTCCTCTGTGTATGAAAATCGAAGGAAATATTTATGATGTTTCCTTTCCAAAGTTGGTGCGGATGCCTTTTTCCCGCTCCACTTTTTCCGAAGATATTCCATATCGGTATGAAGTAATTTTACCTGAAACCACTTCCACTCACGCCCATCAAATAGCTTTAAATGTGCCACATCTTCTCCCGGTTCTGCTTCTCTATACATGACATCCCGATAGAATACCGGCATCGCATGATTCTCACAGACCAGCTTCGGTTTCCCCCTCAGTTCTCCCTTTTCCCACAAACTAAGGCGTGATTGATAGGATGACACTGCTCCAAGTGCGTGTTGAATCGCCGCTCTTCTCAGATAAGATGGCATCTTAGGAAAATGACGGTCAAACGGAAATCTGGCATGATTCTTTTTTGTCTCATGTACCAGATGTTCCGCCTCATTAAAGCGTTTTTGTAGATTTTTGATTTCTGAAAGTTCTTCCCAGATCTCTGCATACACCGGAATCAGATAGGAAACTGCTTTCCGAAAAATATCCAGCGTAGAGCGGAGCGGTATATTCTTTTTTTTAATTTCTACTCCATAGCTGGATACAATCTGCATAAAGGTCCCTGCTTTCTGTTTTCGATATTTCGCACACTGTGCAAAATGATACTGTAAAAAATACGCATTTCTTCTACCTACGAAAGTAATTTTTCTTTCGTAGGTAATACACTATATTTACATTTATATTATACCATGCATCTCTTTGCAAGGCAAACATTTGTTCTGTATCTATTAAAATAATTGGCACACCTAACTCATCACTAAAGTAACGAGAATGCGGTGTGCCGTTTTTCAATCAACTTAAAAAGAGGCACGGCATAAATTATTCTGATAGATTTTACATCAGATTGCTTTATGCCGTGCCTTTTATGTTATCATAATGATTGCTACATACATATAGCAGGCTTCACCCTCCGTTATACACCGGATTCGCATTGATTTTCGGTACGAAGGCAACAGCCGTTCCGCAATTTTCACCATCCTCCCCTCATACTTCTTCATAGAGCTGTCCGGCAGAAAATACCCAGGATGAATGTTTTGCCAAGTATACCAATGTTGCAAATTCCCGACGAGTCATAGAAATCAACTCACCGTTTCGGTATACTGTTCTCTCCTTCAGCCGAAGCTCCAAGCCCGAAAAAACAAGAGTGTTACAAGGGTGGGATGTCACAATATGGTCAAATCCTGGCTCGACCGCAATAATCTTCATAATTCTACTGAGTATATATTCTTCATGGTCGGTAAGTGACAGTACCAGAAACTTGCCCATATTGTTCACATCTCTCTTTATTGATATTATTTTTGCATTACATTACGGGTTCATTTTTCATCTGTCGGATGCGGTATTCACCGCCATCGTCCCGTCTGCATAGAAGTAGTACCACTTACCATCGATCTGCTTCCAGTCTCCGGCAAACATTATTCCGGTAACCTTGTCCAGCCAGTACCACTTCTGATCCTCGGAGAGCCAGCCCTTCACTGACTCCCCGTTTCTGTAATAGTTCCACTGGCCGCTGTCATTCTGCTGCCAGCCGTTTGCGGCCTGCGGGTCAATGACGATTTCCACAAACCGCCGCAGAACCGTGGCGACCTCGGCGCGGGTGGCGGTTCCCTTGGGGTCAAACTTATTTTCATTCTTCCCGGCCAGGATACCCGCCTGCTGCATGGACTTGACCGCATCCTTCGCCCAGCTGCTGATCTGTGTGTTGTCCGCAAAGGTCACAGCCTTCAAGGTCTGGGGCAGGTCATAGCCCAGCTTTGCAGCGTAATTTTTCATAATCATCGCCATCTGTTCCCGATTGATGTTGGTGTCCGGTGCAAAGGTGGTGGCAGTAACGCCTTCCACAATACCGGTCTGCGCCGCCCAGTTCACATAGGGGGCATAGTAAGCGTCGGCTTTCACATCGGTGAATTTCCCGGTCTGGTAACTGTCCGGGTTGATGCCCGCCAACCGCCCCAGAGCTGTCACAAACATTCCTCTGGTCATGCCGGTGTCCGGGCTAAAGGTGGTGTCGCTGGTGCCGGAGAGCAGTCCCCGGCTGGCTGCAAAGAGGATGTTATCTGCTGCCCAGCGGCCGGTAATGTCGATAAAGGCCGGGACAAAAGTTTTGTAGCCCACGCCGTAAACGCTGAAATGACCGGTTTCAAAAACCACCGCTTTCAGGCTGGCATTGTAGCTGGATTTGGTGATCCATTCCACCTTGCCAGCGTCATCTACATAGACTGCATAGAGATTACCTGTCTGCTCACCATTTGCCGGTGTGTAGGGCAAACGCACCGATATAGTGTGACCATTTAAGTTGGCAATCGGTGTTTCTTTGCCGCCGGAGAGGCAGACCAGTGACAGGTCATAGGTCGGTCTTGTGCCGATGGTGGCTTGGGCCTCAGTGGAACGCAGTGCATCCACCTTATCTGCCCGGAGAATGATGTCCCCGCCAGCGTAGGCGGTATCCAGCTGCTTCAGAGTATCCAGGCCGATATTAACCGAAACCAGATGGTCTGTTGCTACGGTAAACTGCCGGACGTTTTCTTTAACCAGCAGATCCAGTGTCTGCGCCTTGATGGTCACGTTAAAAGAGGTCTGGTCTGCCGCCGGGGTGATGGGAACAGTAACGCCAATCCCGTTCTCTGTGGTGCCGTTCTTTTTCGCATCCTGTTTGGCCTTGTCGATGGCGGACTGGACAGAGCTGTTATCCACTGCCGCATTGCCGTTTTTATCCGGCTGTATGGGTTTGGTTTCACCGGTGACAGGGGCTTCCGGCTGGTTGGTGTTATCCTTGCTTCCGGAACCGTTAGAACCGCCGGAGGATGAGCCTCCACCGCTGCCCGAACCACCAGAGGAGGAACCGCCGTCGCTGGAAGATTGCTTGGAAACAGTCAACGTTCCAGAAACATAGGTGATCGCATAATTATCATTTGACAGCGTACCAGTAATGTTGATCGCGGTTTTTCCGGTTTTGCTCATATCCAGTGTCTGTGCGTAGTCCAGTGTTACCGTGCCGCTCAGGGTATCTGCACCAACCAGACCTTCCACCTTGTAATCCTTATCTGCTTCCGGGCTGCTCAGATCGGGCGCGGTGCTGCCGGTGTAGGCGCTCTTATCAAGCGCCGTAACGGTAACTGACTTTTTCGCTACGGTCACAGTCACGTTCTGTTCTGCCACATCTGCGTACTCTGCGTTTCCCTGAACCTTATACCAAACAGTGTATTCCCCCGCGTTTTTCGCTGTGGGGATCTGCTCACTCCACTCAGAATCGCCAAGCCGGTAGAGCATCGTGCCGCCAGTGGTCTTGCCTGCTGTAACCAGAGCCTGTTCTGCACCGTTATAGGTCAGGGCGTTTGCCGTAGGTGCCGTAACAGTGGGGACAAGCTTGTTGGTCGCATTGACATTGACGGTCAGCGTGATGTCCTCATAGTTTGTGCTCTTGATTACCACGGTCACTGTGCCCACAGAGCCGGTGGTTTTCACGTCATTTTTCTGAATGGGCAGGGTCAGCTCGCCGTTTTCCACCTTCGCGCCGCTGGTGTAGTAGCCGTCATTGAGTTTGATCTCACCCAGCTCATAGGTGGGTGCACCGTACTCTTTGGGCGTTTCCAGCTTGGGCAGGGCGGGGAGCGTCACAGTGTAGGTCTTTTCGTGGCCGTTTACAATGGTAAGCGCAGTTTCCTTGACGAAGTCAGGCGCAGCGGCCTTGATGATGCTGCCAGTCGTGGTGAAGCTGCTCTGCTCCAGGGCGTAATTCTTCGCGGCCTGCCCCATCAGGGTCACTGTGGCAGTGACGTTCTTGCCGTTGCCCACGCCGGCATCGTCAAAGCTGGCGGCCACGGTGTAGTCTGTGCCTCGGTTCAAGTTCATGCCGTCGAAGGTTACGCTGGTAATGCCTGCGTCTGTCGTGCCATCATAGGGCTTGGACACAGCCGTTACCCCGCTGATCGTCAGCGGTTTCTTTCCAATGCTGACCTCCACGCTGGCGGGTGCGGTATCATTGTGGTTTGCATCGCCAATCACCCGATACCACACGGTATACGTTCCGGCATCGGTGCCGGCAGGGATGTCCTGGCTGTATGTACCGTTCTCGGTCAGGCTGTACTGCATGATGCCACCGCTGGTCACGCTGCCCGCGGTAATGAGCGCCTGCTCCTGTCCGGTATAGGTCAGATTTTCCTGCGCTGTGGGAGGCGTGATGCGGTTTGACCCGATGTCGGCCTTTTGTACTGTCACAACAATATCCTTGCTCATCTTCTCGTAGCCGTCGCAAGTGGCCAAAAAGCGGAAGGTATGATTGCCTGCGGACAGCTTTAGCGCAGAAAGATCAAATTGATTCTTTGTTGTTGCAATGCCAACTGCTGTCTCTTTGCCGCCCTCCACCTTGTACCACTGGAAGCTTACAGCGCCTGTGCCGGTTTCCTTCGCTACTGTGACATGAAGCGTCCCCGCACCGCCATAAGTCATGCTCATCTCGGTGGGATAGTTCACGCTCTTGATGGGGATCTTGGCCATAGAAACGTTGGTCAGCTCCGTACCGCTAGGGTCGCTGATCCAGGTACTGCCGCTCTTAAACACGTAACCCTCCGGCAGCAGGGATGCCAGCGTGACATCTCCGGTAACGGTCAGCTTTGCCGCCGTCTTACCGTTCAGATTCAGCTTGAGCGGGCTGCCGATGGTGATCTCGCCTGCATTTGCCAGCAGCTTCACCGTACCGCCGTCGGCTGCGGCGATGGCGGCGTCTGCCGTCCGATGATAGGAAATGCTGCCGTCCTTCTTTGTCACCTCAGCGGCATAGCCGCAGTAGGGGCAAACATTCCCGCCGGAAGGGTCATCCGGGTGGCTGCACTTCACAACGGTTACGGCAGTATTCTCATTCATCTCCGACAGCTTGACCCATGTGCCGTCTTGCTTCTGATAGGCATAGCCCTCTGCCAGCAGGGACTGATAATTTGCGCCATTCTTGATTTTGATGCTGTCAAAGGAGCCGCCGGACAGGATCACTGGAATATTGTCAAGAAGTCCCAATTCCAGCTGAGCCGCGCTGCCGCCGGACATGGTCAGCGCTCCCTCCGTGTAGATGCCGCCGATGACCTTGCCGCTCATTACCACAGCTTCGTTCCCAGAACAAATGAAAAGCCCACGTCCACGGACGCCAGTTCCGCCGCCTATGCTGCCCTCCAGGGTGACATTGTCCAGCGTCAGCTTTGCGCCTGTGTGGTCAAATTTTCCAACTTCCACCGCATTAGCGGACTTGGAGACACAGGTGCTTTGCACCTTGCCGTTTGTTATGGCTACATTGGAGCCGAGGATACGTAGAGGCGCCTCCTCACGGGATTTGCTCAGGGTGAATCCATTCAAGTTCAGTATAATATTTTTGCTGATTTCGATAGGCTCTGGGTTCTCGATGTCCAAAGGCCCCCGCAGCGTGATCGTGTCACCGTCCTGCGCGGCAGCCAGCGCGTCTTCCAGGCTGGTGTATCGTGTGCCGCCGATTTCAAATGCCTCCACCAGCGCTTTGCAGAAGGTGCAGTAACCATCCTTGTCCACCTTGCCCGCATGGTCGCAGACTCTGCCGCAGGCACATTTGCCGTTATGATACTGGTCGGTATGCTCGACCACCTTGACCGCTCTATTCGAAATATCTACATGGGAAACGTTCAGAATTTCGTCGCTACCGGCGTCTGCAAAGGCATATCCGTCTGCCAGCAGAGCCAGGGCCTCCTCACCAAGTGCTGCATTGATTCCACGTTGGAACGTGCCGCCCTGGAGCTGGGTTTTCCCGAGGAAATTCACCTGACTCTTAAACACGCAGTCGCCCTTTACCGTCAGGGTAAACAGTTTATCAAGGGTGCCCGCGCTTGTTGTAACGCTGTCTAATATCAACACCGCGGGGGCGCTGGTGGCAATGTCATTTATCGTGCCGTTTTTGATGGTAACGCTGTTGTACGGGAAATTTTGCAGATCCAGCGCCTTGACCTTGTGGCCCTGCAGGTCCAGCGTAAGGTCCATGTTCGCCGTATCGCCGTTCCCCGCTTTCAAGGTTGCGTTAGTATCCCGCACAAAATAAGCGGTTCCGCCGGAGACCAGAATGCCCCCAGCCCCGGCCTCATTGCCTTCAAACGCATAGGGGAAACCGTTGCGAATAAAGAGCACTTCCGCACGACACGGTTCGCCGCACTGTTGGCATTTGCCCTCGCGGGTGTATTTTTCATGGGTGCAAGTGTTAATGGTAACGGTGACAGTTTTTGTATCTACGGTATAGTTATTATAGGACAGCTTGCAGTAGACCTGGCCGCTGTACTCCCAGTTCCTGCCCTCCACTGGGGTCAGGTTGGACTTGGTCAGGACGATTTTACTATAACTGCCGCTGCCTGTGCCCTGACATTCTTTTCCGTTCACATACCACTGAAAGGTGATTTGACCGGACTGACCGCTTTCCAGAGAGGCTTTGACATCGACAACCGCTACACTTTCCCCACCTAATTTCTCATATACGACCTCCGCCTGCTTTTTTATGGTAATGGGGTTTCTGGGCGCGGCGGCGACGGTGACCGTTGCGGTGGCGGTCGCCTTAGCGGGAGAGACACCTTCTATACCGTCTGCGGTCAGCTTCAGCTTATAGCGGCCCTCCTTGACGGTGCTGTCGGCGGTAACGGTGATGGTCCGGTTGTCAGCGGATTTTTCCGCCGTCAGACCGGTGTGGTCGCCCACCCATTCCACGTTCAGGGTATTCATCTGGACCTTGCTGCCGGTCACGGAGAAGGTCGCCGTCTGACGGCCTAAGCTTTCCTGTATGGTTCCCTGCTGCGCGCCGACAATCAGGCTTGCGCGGGGCCCCATCTTGGCGATGTAGATGGTCTTGACGTCCCCTTCTCTTGTCGTATCGGCCGCTGTGCCGACCGACATATCGTCTGTTTTTGCATTCTGACTTTCCGAATACAGAATGGTCAGGTTGTTGTTGATGTTTCGGGCGTTTCCATACCTACTATTCGAAATCGCACCATATTTTCCGGTGGCGTAAAGGGTTCCTCCGTTCATGGTCAGGGATGCAGTGTCAATACCGTAACCGGAATCTAGATGCAGCGTTCCATTCTCAATCACGATGGTTTTAGCGCTCAAGCCGTTCCGACCGCCGTTGGTGGTTATCTTTGCCCCGTCTTTTATGGTAAGCGTCCCGCCGGCGGTGTCGCTCCAACTGCCGTCCTCAATACCACCTTTCCCTTTAGGAACATTGACTGTCAGACTGCCGCTTCCCTGAATGGTCAGATTGGCGGAATACATATCCAGAGCGGCGGTATATGCGGTCTCGGTAATCGTAATGGTATTCTTGCCTTTCAGCGTGATTGTTGTGTCGCCCTGCACCACCACCGGGGTAGTTATGTTTCTGTTATCCCAAGTAACCTCGCCGGAGATGGTTTCTTCAGTGTCTGCTGCAGCTGCCATCAGGGGCGTTGCCTGCTCTGTTCCTTTGCAGGCAGAGAGGTCTGCATCTTCCGCAGAGCAGACCGGACAGTCGGGATTGACCGCCTCTTTCTCACAGCGAGTTTCGCAGATGCACTCTGCTGGAGCATTCCCGGACGCGCCGGGAACAAGCCCGCTGTCCTGGGAATTACACTGCTCACAGATATACCCGCAGGGCGTCCCCTCTGTGGCCGGGATGTAGCCGCAGCTTTCGTCATGCTCATGGGGACAGCTTAATTTTTTTGTTTTACAGCCGCTTTCCTCACTGCATTCATGGGTACACTCGGTCGGCTGGGCCTCCTCTACTTCAGATGAGGTCGCCGTATTTTCTGATACGCTGCCTTCCAAAACAGGGTAACAGCTTTCGTCATGTTTATGGATACACTTCTTCACAAGGGTGTAGCAATCCTCAGTATGCTCATGTTTACAGGCTGCCCCTTCGGTTCCTTCCGTATATCCGCAGTCCTCTGTATGTTCCGGGTGATGCTTGCACAACCCCGTATGGACGGCGGATACACCCGCTTCCACCGCAGATGCCGGAACTCCCGGCATCGTAAAAATCATTGCCGCCGCCAGTAAAAATGCGGCCGGCCGTTTCCATTTCCATATCATTTATTCATCCTCCTCACGCGGTTCGTTCCTTCTCGTTGTTTTCTGAAGCAGCCGGGATACTGCCTCCCGCAGCTGATATTCTGTCACAGGCTTTACCAAAAAGGTGTCCGCCTGCATCCTGCGGCTTTGGGGTTCAAATTCTGCCTGGTCGCTGATCCACAGGAGCGGGACATCCCTGCTGTACCCTCGTATGCTCATGCAGAAATTCATTCCCCTGGCTCCGTCCTCCATGACAACCACAGCATCATAAGGCCCATCCCGCTGCATGGCATAGACGCAGAATACGCCATTGTCAAAGCGGTCTACTTTGCCAAGCTTCATCAGTAACGCCGTTTCTTTCTCCTTCTGACTATAACTGCACAGCGCAATTCGCATGTTCGCACCTCCATTTTGTGATGGGTTTTATCGCCTCATATAGCTCCTGATCGGAGCAGTCTGCCGAAAGGAACGCAGGGATACGCAGGTGATATGCGATCAGGGCAAAGTTTTCATCATCGCTCCACCAGACAAGCGGTGTTTCCGGTGCCAGCTGCTTTGCCTGAATGGCAGCCTCCAATCCCCTTGCCCCGGTCATGGCGATGACAACCGCATGATATCGGCTCCGCCGCAGTGCCTGAGATAGCTGCTTCTCATTCCATAGCTCGTCGATGACAAGCTGTCCGTCCCCAGCAAAAAGGGAGCGCAGCCTGCTCTCAAACCATTCTGCATTCCTTAATTCCGTACAAAGTGCGATTTTCATGCTGAGCCTCCTTTCCTGAAAAGAAAAACAAGAAAGAATGTGCCTTGGCACATTCTTGCGCCTTGCGCGGTCGCTTGCGACAATCTACATCTTCGCGCAAGTGCGCATCTTTGGCACGTTAGTGCCTTTTTTATGTGACAGGGAATTCTTCGGAATTCCCTGTCACATAAAAAAACCAGACCTTCTCATCGGAAAGTCTGGTAGTATAATTAGAGTAGCATCTTGTCAAGAGAAATGCAACCGACTTTGTTTAAGACGCAGGTTTCCTGTTTAAGACGCAAGTTTTTTCCTGCGGTTTTATGTTATACTAATATTGGATTATTGTGCAAAGGAGATGGCACGATGCAGATTGCGATTGTGGATGACAGAGCAGAGGACAGAGCCGAACTGTCTGCCTGCCTGGAAAATTATATGAAAAAGCATCAGCTGGACTATACGCTGACAGAATTTGAGGACGGAGAGAATTTTCTGAAAGCTGCCGCCCAGGTCAATTTTCAGCTTGTCTTTATGGACATCTATATGGAGAACATGGATGGAATAGAGACCGCCAGAAGGCTGCGCCAGAAAAACAGGCTCTGTAAGATCGTTTTTCTGACCATTACAGAAGATTATGCCCGGATGGGGTACAGCCTGTCCGCCAGCTATTATCTGCTGAAGCCGCTTTCGCTCCATCAGGCAGATTTTGAAGAAGCGATGGAGCTGTGCCAGCTAAAACCGCCCTATGAAGTGATGACACTTTCGGTTATGGCTGACCGTCAAAAGCTGGAACTTCCCACAGAGAAGATTCTATACATAGATTATCAAAACCGTATGACACGGATTCATACGGCGGAACGCGTGATACCGGTAAGCGGAGGCTTTCAGGAGGTTACTGCCGCATTGCAGAAGGACAAGCGTTTTTTGCCCTGCTACCGGGGCATTTTAATCAACATGGATTACATCAGCCAGGTTGACAGTCAGACCTTTCGTTTGATAAACGGGGAGGAACTTCCGATTGCCCTCCGCAATGGAAAACAGCTGCGGGAAACCTACCGTCAATATGTTTTCTCTGGAATGGGGGGTATCGTATGAGAATGAAGCAAATGCACAGGCGTATTCTGGAGGGCTGTCTGGCCTGTCTCCTCTGCTTCACCTGCAGTATCCCAGCATTTGCCGCCGAAACTGCAACCCCATCCAATGCCGATGAAAGAAGGGAGAATCCGCCGGGTTTAGAAAGCGAGGCTTCGGAGACACGGAAGAGTGGAACTCCGGAAACACCGGAAGCATCGGAAGAAGTATCCCTCGTCCTTGTCACAGAAATACAAAAGGAAGACGAACTGCTCTCCCTGCCAGATTTTACCCTGCCCCTTAGAACCACACCGTCTGATGATGACCTGGAGGAAATTTATCAGCTGGCCCTTCGGTATCAAACCGTCTGCGCCACTGTAACAGCAGGTGAAGAAATCCGGCAGGAAACATTTTCTGTCGCATGGGATTTTTCGGCCATTGACCAGACCACTCCAGGCGAATATACCGCAGCAGGCCGGATTGAACTGCCGGAGGGGTATGCCTTTGGTGAAGCTGTCTTGCAGGAGCTTCAGATTTCCGTCCGGGTGAAAGAAATGCCGCCTGCTGTCATCACCTCCATAGAGAAGTGGTATCCTTATACGGACGCGTTTGCGGTTCAAGAGGGCAGCGAAACCGAAACGCTGGAAAATTTGTTTGCCTTTTCCCCTTACTATCTGGAATGCTATGCGGAAAATGAAACCAGCTACACCGCTGTGGTGGAATGGGATTTTTCTGGTATTGATTTGAATACTGTGGGACTGTACCATGCAGCAGGAAGGCTGACTGCACCGGAAAATACCATATTTGCGGATCGTGTCGATTTCCCTGAAATTTCAATTCCTGTTTCTGTTCAGGCTCCGGGCAGCCCAGACATCAACTGCTTCCTGGTTCGCAGAGGAAGCCTTTATTTTCCCTGGGTCACACCGCCGGGGAATCTGGACAAAGTCAGTATATGGCTGTCCAAAAACAGCGGTTCATGGAACCGTCTGGAAAGTGGCGTTTATGTGGGTCAGGAAATGCTCTCGATTGCTACCCGTCTGCTGATGCCGGGCAGCAGTTACCGCCTTCAGGTGGATTATGACGGCGGACAGACCGGCATCCTGTCCTTTACCTACGCAGATGAAATTGTCCTTGAAGGGTATCATGAAGGCGACCGGGATGGAGGGGATGCAGGCGGGAATCCACCCGATACCATCATTCAACCGCCTCCTGAAGATACCGACGATCAGGATGACGGTTTCGCAGACAGGCCCTCCACAAAGCCTCCAAAACCGCCTGCAACAAATGGCGGCAGAGTGGATTCCAACGATTCTGAAAAAACACCACCTGTCAGTGAAGAAAATGATCCTGCGGATCATGAACCATCCCACAAGTCTTCCGAGCCATCCTGGGAGGGAAAGAATGATTCCATAGATATAGATAAAGACGATTTCCCATCGGAACAGGCAAACGGTGATACAGAGGAAGATGCGGATTCCAAAAGCCCTGATTTTTCAGAGTTCTTCGATGAAACCACCGACCGGATTTCCGGCACGCGCTTTTTGATGATGCTGCAAACAGGGGAGCAAAGAGCCGTCTTTTCCAAACAGGGAATCACCATCAGCATACCAAAAGACGCCTTGCCGGAGGGCATCCAAAACGAAGATCAGATTGAAGTCATCATCCAAACGGATACGGACGGCGGTTTTTCTTTTTCGTTTTCCATCAATGGAACTGCGCTCAGCTCCCTGCCGGATGTTTCTGTCATGCTGCCCTGTCCAAATGACCCGGCAGCCGGCACATGGTTCCTCTGTGATGAAAGCGGCGTGGAAATTCCCATGACCGGTTACGACGATGCGGCAAAAGCCGCCTCCTTTCAGATCAGCCATACAGGGACATACACCATTGCAGTAAAGGAAGATGCCATTTCCCTGGCACAGGCCGCTGACACAGAGCATAGCCGGTCGCCCATACTCCTTTTGATTCCGGCCTGTCTGCTTCTTCTGTCTGCCGGTGTGTTTTTCCTAAGGAGGCGAAAATAAGATGGTATCTTCTGCGGTAAAAAAATATGCTGCCTTATGTATGGTCTGCCTGTGCTCATCCCTGTTTTTTCTTGGCCTGTATCAGTTCAATAATAAATATAGCCAGAACACAATCCAGGCGGCAAATGGGATTCTAGCGCTTTCTGAGGAAGAACTTCAAAAGTCACCGGTGCGCTTTCTGGTATCCGGCTGGGCATTTTATCCTGACGCACTTTTGACCCCGGAAGAAATACGGGATGAAAGCCATTATATGCGCTACCTTTCCATCGGAGAGAAGACCAATTTCTCCAGCCCCGCAAACCCTTCTCCCTATGGCTGCGGGACTTATCAGATGACATTCTTTCTGCCGGAACGGAAGGAAACATATGCGCTGGAAATCCCGGAAGTGTTTTCTGCTTACAACCTTTATCTGGATCATGACCTGATCCTGCAAATGGGGGAACCGGCACAGGGGACACCATTGGTTCAAAACCGCATGGTCACTTTTCATGGCGGAAAACCGGTCACACTCACCATAGCGGTCAGCAACTATGACCACTTTTACGGAGGGATTGTCTATCCGCCTGCTTTCGGAACGATGCTGGCGGTCAATACAACCAGAGGAATCCGGTTTGCATTCTGCCTGTTCAGCTGTACAGTTACCTTTGTCTGTGCGCTGCTGTCCTTTTATTTCAGCCGCCGGATGAAACAGAAAAATACATTCCTGTTCGGACTGATCTGCCTTGCCATGTGCGGCCTGTCATCCTATCCTGTGCTTCATATGCTGGCTGCGGTTCCCGTATTCCCCTGGTACACGATTGAACTGTTCTGTATCTATCTGGTTACCTGGCTGATCATAGTTCTGCAAAACCGGATATGCAGGCCGGGCTTCCTGCCTGCGGCCATCAGTAATGGGGTGGGCGCTGCCTTCCTGGTATATGCGTTTTTGTATGGCATGATGGCTTCCCATCTCTCCTTTGGAGCGATTCGTTTCTTCTCTGCATCGGTCTTTTGTTATAAGGCGGCATCTGCGCTCTATCTGCTTATCATCGCTGTGCTTGCCATTCACAGAGGAGAAAAACGGAGCAGGCCGATCTTCTATGCTGCGGCAGCCGCAACCTGCGCCTTTATATGGGATCGCCTTCTGCCGGTTTATGAGCCGGTTATCGGCGGTTGGTTTTTGGAATGGGGCAGCTTTTTCATAGCAGCAGCCATCGGTTATTCCCTCTGGCGCGATGTGATAGAAGGATATGGAAACAGCCTGATTTTCCAGGAAGAACGCAAGCAGGTCATCCGTCAGCTTTCTATGCAGACCGAATACAGCCGTCAGGTTTCTGAAGCAGCGGCAGAAAACAGAAGGCTGATCCACGACATCAAACACCATCTGCGCACCATAGACCGCATGGCCTCTGAACGTGGGCAGACGGAGATCTGCTCCTTCCTGTTACAGGTAGAGGAACAGGTTGCGGCATCATCGGGTCTCTCCCATGTTGCGTTCTGCAAAAATCCCGTCGTAAATGCGCTGATTGAATACTACTACGGCATGGCGCAGACACAAGGGACAGAATTTCAGGTGCGGCTCGATCTTCCCGATCAGATGCCGCTTACCGATGTGGAACTGTGTACGGTGCTGGGCAATCTTTTGGACAATGCCGTTGAGGCGTGCAGCCGCCAAAAGCAAGGGGTGCGCCGCGTTTTCATTGCAGGCGAAACCAGAGGCAATATGTACTTTTTGAAGATTGAAAACACTTACGACGGTCTGGCCTTGCAAGAGGGAAAAACATTCCTCTCCCGAAAGGGTACATCTGATGATCATGGAATCGGGCTTTCCTCTGTCCGAAAAATCATTGAAAGCCATGGCGGTGATCTCGATCTTGTTCCCGGTGAGGAATCCTTTCTTGTTGGAATTACAATACAGATGTAAAAACTGTTTTTTGAGGCGCATTCAGATAACATAGGCAAGACCTGATGGATGGACTTTGCCCGGAGGGTGTGGGGTATCCCGGATTCGGGATACCGTAGACGAGCAATGTATCGGAATATCCTTTTGGACATTCCGATACATTGCTCGTTGGGGGTCTCGGCTGCCGCCGCCAGAGGATTTACACATTTTCGTTTGCCGCGTATAATAATAGTAACAGGCAGGGATCGTTCCTGCCACGAAAATATTGTCCGCCCACCGGTCTCCCCGAGGGGGTTTGTTCATATACATTCATTATTTCTGCATGAATTCAAACACCGCCTCTTTCGTCGGAATCGCAGGGATTCCACCTCTCTTTTGCACACACAATCCTGCAACTGCATTTCCCAAAACAGCACACTTTCTGATTTCTTCCCATTCCATTTTTTCAACATTCTTATTCACGGAAAGGATACTGCATAATACGCCTCCCCAGAATGAATCACCTGCCCCAGTCGTGTCGACCGCATGTATCTGAAATGCTTTGATGATTTCTTTTCTGCTTTTTGTTGCCATAAGAACGCCCTGTTCTCCCAATGTAATGGCAACCAGCTTTGGTCCCATGGCAAGGAGTTGATCTGCAGCCTGCTCATAACTTTTCGCCTCTGTCAACAGAGTACTCTCTTCATCCGATACCTTCATGACATCTACCAATTCTATGACAGATCTCATTTTTTTCACTGCATCCTCTTTGCTCCTCCAAAGAGACGGTCGATAATTCGGATCATAGGAAATAAGTGCACCCGCTGCTTTTGCCATTTTTACCGCTTCAATCGTTGTACTTTCTGCCGGTTCATCTGTCAGCGATAATGATCCAAAATGAAAAATTTTACATCCGGAAATTAACGTCTGATCCAGTTCTTCTTTTTTTAACTGTGTATCTGCACCTGGTTTTCTTGCAAAAGAAAAATTCCGTTCTCCATTTTCACCGATTTCCACAAATGCCAGTGTTGTAAAATAATCTGCATCTTCGACGATAGCATCTGTATTGATTCCTTCCGTTTGCAGTGTCTTCTTTAAAAATTTACCATGCATATCGTTTCCAACTTTTCCAATAAAAGAGGTGCGATACCCAAAGTGGCTTGCAACGGTTAGAAGATTTGCCGGAGCACCGCCGGGATTCTGTTCGAACAATTTTCTCCCATCCTGACTGTGTCC